>Ga0208195_1000132_pt1 | contig 104712 bp, 93 predicted proteins | sample AD_UKC077_MetaG_FD_184441 | JGI IMG/M metagenome (GOLD analysis project Ga0208195, IMG submission 184441) | Active sludge microbial communities of municipal wastewater-treating anaerobic digesters from USA - AD_UKC077_MetaG (SPAdes) (version 2) | ecosystem: Engineered > Bioreactor > Anaerobic >...
TTGCAGATGTTGGGGTCGCAGGTGTACACGCCGTCGACATCGGTGTAGATCTCGCACACATCGGCCTTCAGCACAGCGGCCAGCGCAACGGCCGAGGTGTCCGAGCCGCCGCGGCCCAGCGTGGTGACCTCTCTCTCCTCCGTGATGCCCTGAAAGCCCGCCACCACGGCGATTTCTCCCGACTCGAGCGCTCTGTTGATCCGGTCGGACTCGATCTTTGTAATGCGGGCCTTGGTATAGGCGTTGTCGGTGAAGATGCCGATCTGGTGCGCCAGAAACGAGCGGGCCGGGACTCCCAGGTCCTTCAGGGCCATGGCCAGGAGCGATATGGCGACCTGCTCTCCGGTAGACACCAGGACATCCATCTCCCTGTTGTCCGGCCTCTCAGAGAGATCGCGCGCAAGCCTGATAAGCTTGTCGGTCTCACCGGCCATGGCAGAGACCACCACGGCAATCCGATTGCCTTCACGATGGCGCCCGGCGATTTTCTGGGCGACGCGCCGGATTTTCTCCAGGCTTCCCACCGAGGTCCCGCCGTATTTCTGAACGATTACTGCCATGGACCGTCTTCCCTTTCTTCACCAGGAGCAGGACTTGCGCGAGTCTCTGACGGCAGTGATTCCCTTGAGGAACAGAACTGTCCGAAAGGGGATCAGATACAGCCAGTGTCAAGATAGGCGCGAGCCGACTCAACGGTAAACGCTCTGGAAGACTCCCCGACGTGTTCGATGGTGATATCGAGAATGTCCCCTGCGAAAAAGCCGCCCGCCTTCTCAGCCCACTCGATGATCAATACATGTTCCTGATCCATATAATCTTCCAAGCCCAGCTCATACACCGCATCAGCATCTAGCCTATAAAGATCTCCATGAACGATGTCAAGCCTCGCCTTGTAGAGGTTCACCAGCGTGAAGCTGGGGCTCACCACCGAAGAGGGGTCCTCGACCCCGAGCCCCTGTGCGAGCCCTTTGGTGAAGAGGGTTTTTCCCGCACCGAGGTCGCCGTGGAGGAGGACTATCTCTCCACCGTTCAACTTCTCGCCGAGCTTCCTTCCCAGCTCGAAGGTCTGGTCAGGGCTGTTCGTGGTGCAGGTTTGCCTCACCATGGGTGTTCTCTCTTTTCCAGGACGACCACTGCGACCGCAGTGAGATGTTCATGGGAGATGCTCACGTGGGCCGCGGAGACACCGATATCGTCGGCATACTCCCGCGCCCTGTTATGGAAGAGGATCCGTGGGATACCCCGGTCCAGAACGATCTCGATGTCTCTGAACCGTATTCCCTGGCCGATGCCGGTGCCCAGGGCCTTGGCGGCAGCCTCCTTGGCTGCGAAGCGCGCCGCGAAATGCAGACCGGGGTTGGCCCTGGCCCTGCAGTAGCGGATCTCACCCCGGGTGAACACCCTTTGCTGAAATCGCTCTGCGTACCTTTCCAGGAGGGCATGTATCCGTGAAGCATCCACGACATCGATCCCCACCCCGACGATCATGCGCCCCTCCTGATGGCCAGGATCATATCCCTGATGCGACAGGTGCGCCGGACATCGTGCACGCGCAGGACCTGCACGCCCTGGATTGCCGCCCATGCGCTCACCGCATCCGTGCCCTCCTGCCGTTCATGGACCGGGGCACCCAGGGCAGCCCCGATAAACGACTTTCTGGAGTGGCCGAGCACCAGCGGCACCTCCAGTGATGCGAACTCGCCGATATGGCGGATGAGCCTAAGGTTTCCGGCAAGGTCTTTCCCGAACCCGATGCCCGGATCCGCCAGGATGGAGCGGGGATGAACACCGCCCTGAAGGCAATGCTCGATCTGCTCGTCCAGAAAGGCATAGATGTCACTGATAATGTCGCGGTAGGAGGTGTGATTCTGCATGGTCTCGGGCGTTCCCTGCATATGCATCAGAACAATGCCCGCACCGGTGCTCCGGACGACCTCGAGCATGGATGGATCGTGCTTCAATGCGCTGATATCGTTGATCATGGACGCCCCGGCGTCGATCGCTGCCCTGGCAACCGGGGCGTTCCTCGTATCGATGCTCACAGGGACATCGAGCCTGGACGCGATCGTTCTGATGACCGGAACGACCCGGGCGATCTCGTCATCCATGCCGATCTGCCGCGCGCCGGGCCGCGTCGATTCTCCTCCCACATCGACGATGCCCGCTCCCGACCGTACCATGTCCAGGGCATGATCCACGGCTTTTTCCGGATCGAGCCATGCACCGCCATCCGAGAACGAGTCAGGGGTAAGATTGAGCACTCCCATGATCACCGGGATGTCACGCCAATGGTATTCTTTTCCGAGGAGAGTCAGGCCCAAACCCCGGTCATCCGCAAAGACCTGCTGCTCGATCAGCCCTGCCAGTTCCGCCATGCCCGGCTGGAGTTTCAGCTTTTCCACCAGAAGCCGGTAGTGTCTCAGGTCGCCCATCATGAGACAATCGGAGACCTCGGCCCTGCCCGAGATAGCCCCCCGGTGGACCGCCACGTCTCCGCCAAAGGAGAGCATGCTCTGCTTGAGGATGTTGGCGGCGTAGAGCCTGACCCCCTGAACGAGGAGATTCCGGTGATGAAGCTTGGGCTCCATGTAGGGGATCGAGGCCGGGTCGGCGCCGCACGAAAGGATGTCCTGCCCGTTCGCGCCCGCGAGCAGTCTGACCCTAGGCAGTCCCTTCCTGGATGATCTTGTCGATCTCGGCGCCATCAAGGACCTCTTTCTCCAGCAACCGTTTCGCTATCCTGTGCAGGGCATCGATGTTCTCAGTGATGATCTCTTTCGTTTTCTCGTAGCAGCCCATGATAATGGACTTGATTTCCTCGTCGATCTTCTGCGACGTAAGCTCGCTATAGTCCACGCGCTTGGAGATCTCTCTGCCCAGGAACATTTCCTGCTCGACCTTGCCAAAGCTCAACGGGCCCAGCGAGCTCATTCCCCACTCGGTGACCATGTGGCGCGCCATGTCGCTGGCCCGCTCGATGTCGTTGCCCGCTCCGGTGGTCAGGCACCCCAGGGCGACCTCTTCGGCGACCCTGCCTCCCATGAGCACGGAGATGGTGGCCAGGAGATAGTCCTTCTTGTAGGTGTGCCGGTCATCCATGGGAAGCTGCTGGGTCACGCCCATGGCCCTTCCCCGGGGGATGATGCTCACCTTGTAGACCGGATCGGCATTGGGCATCTTCTTGGCCACCAGGGCGTGGCCTGCCTCGTGGTATGCAGTGGCGTTCTTCTCCTCTTCCGAGATGACCATGCTCTTGCGCTCTACGCCCATGAGCACCTTGTCTTTGGCCATCTCCAGATCTTCCATGCTCACCTGGTTGCGCTTCTTGCGGGCCGCGAGCAGTGCCGCCTCATTGACGAGGTTGGACAGGTCGGCGCCCGAGAACCCGGGGGTGGCCTTTGCAAGCACCTGGAGGTTTACATCCTCTGCAAGCGGGATGTTTCGGGAGTGGACCTTGAGGATTCCTTCCCTGCCTTTGACGTCCGGGCTTGCCACCACCACCTGGCGGTCGAACCTTCCGGGGCGCAGGAGCGCGGGGTCGAGCACATCGGGCCGGTTGGTGGCGGCCATGAGGATAACGCCCTCGTTCGATTCGAACCCGTCCATCTCCACCAGGAGCTGATTGAGCGTCTGCTCGCGCTCGTCGTGTCCGCCGCCCAGGCCCGCGCCCCGGTGCCTTCCCACGGCATCGATCTCGTCGATGAATATGATACAGGGCGCATGCTGTTTGCCCTGGGCAAAGAGATCCCGGACCCGGGACGCCCCTACGCCGACGAACATTTCCACAAAATCCGAGCCCGACATGCTGAAAAAGGGCACGCCGGCCTCACCGGCCACGGCCTTTGCCAGCAGGGTCTTGCCGGTGCCCGGAGGCCCAAGCAGGAGCACTCCCTTGGGAATCCGTCCTCCCAGCGAGGTGAACCGTTTGGGCTCCTTGAGGAACTCGATGATCTCCTCCAGCTCTTCCTTTGCCTCGTTTACACCGGCCACATCGGCAAAGGTGATTTTGATGTTGTCCTGAGATATGAGCTTGGCCTTACTCCTGCCGAAGCTCATGGCCTTGGTGCCGCCGGCCTGCATCTGGCGCATGAAGAATATCCATACCCCCACGAGCAGCAGCATGGGGATCCACGAGATGAGCACTGACATGTACCAGGGCGAGTCGTCGCTGGGCTTGGCCGAGATCAGGACATTCTTCTCCGTCAGCCTTTCCACGATTCTCGCATCATCCGGCACATAGGTTTCGAATTGGGTGCCGTCGGTCAGGCTTCCCTTGATCTCGTTGCCCTGGATCACGACCTCCTTGATCTCACCCTTGTCCACCATCTCGATGAACTCGCTGTAGGCAAAGGTCGTCGCCTCACTCGCGGGCTGATTGAAAAGGTGAAAGAGCATCACCATGATCAGTGCGATGACTACCCACAGGGCAATATTTTTAATCGTACCGTTCCCATTTTTCAGGGACTTCTTGTCTGGTGTCAAAGTAAGGTTCTCCTTGATAGTTAGTTCTCTAAGGATGCAAGTGTCGGCAGGACGATGTCGTGATAACTCTCGGATATGCGGGCGAGTGTTTCCGACGCCTCCTGGTGCCTCCCCAAGGCCATGAGAGCGTGGGCCTTATAAAAGAGAGCCTGGTCGCGATAATTCTCCGGCGGACTCTCGAGATCGTTCGAGAGAAACTCCAGGGCCCTTTCCGGTTGCTGACGGTCGAGATGAGCGGCAGTCAGGATCAGAATTGCCTGCCAGTGAAAGATGTCTTTCCGTCCCCAAGTATTGATAAATTCCTGTGCATGGTCGATGGCGGTCGAGGGGTCTTTCTCTCTGTATGACAAAGACGCGAGTCTCAGACGCGCGAGTTTGCCCGCCTTGGTGTCGGCATAGCTCTGCACCAGGTCCGCAGTGATCTGGGGATTGTCTCCCGCGTTGCTCAACGCGCTCATGGCGGAATGTTCCCTGCCCGTTTTCCAGGAATAAAAACCAATGCCGCTCGCCAAGACGACGACCACGATGGTCACCAGGGTGATAAATCGTGTGGGGTTTTCCTTGATCCACTGTATGGCTGACCTGGTTGTTGTGATGAACTCATCAGGCGCATTCAGAAGGTCTTTTCTTGTCGTCTTTGCCATGGGCAATTCTCCTCTTGATATAGGATACATACCATATAGTAACGAACCAGTGGTTCTGTCAATGCGGATCTCCCATCCACCTGGCGGCGCGGGTGTGCGGACAAACTCATAGTTAGTGCTACAGTAGTAAACTGCTATAGGCCGAGCCAATGCCCTGGTGGCTTTACAATGGAAGAGTCCGGCGATTGCCTGGGGTACTTCTTTGATTACTCCTGTAGTATTAGAACCTGCAGCCGAGCCCTAAGCCCACGTGGAAAGTCTCCTGCTCGATCTCCGCGTCGATGCCGGCCAAGCCGCGGCCGGTTTCATCAAAGGTCTGGGTGGCTGGGTCGTTTCCGTACCAGTACTGCACCTGGTCCCCGCTCGTCTTGATGCGCAGCCCCGAGCAGGTGGTGGACGCATACCAGGTGTTGGTGAAGAAATACTGCATGGACAGGGAGAACATCCTTCCGAATCCTGTGCACTCGCTCCGGGAGACCCGCATCCTTCTGAGGTGGTTGTCTTCGTCCTCGGCCCTGGCATAGGGGATATACGAGGTGTCCAGCGCAAGGTAGATCCTCCTGTCCGCGTGAATCCTCAAGGCGGCTCCGATATGGGCGAACCGGTATTCCACGGTATAGGTGGCTGCTGGACCCGATACACTGCCGGTATAGTTGCGCCACGAGTTGTATCCGATCTGCCTTGTGTCATACGCCTTGAAATCCGCCTCCTGGTAGTGGAGCCCCCCTACAAACCCGAAGGAGACGGGAGGCAGCGAGAGAGGAAAGATCCTCACATTCGATCCGAGCAGAAATGCCTTGGAATCCACGGTGCTCCGGGAATAGATGTCCAGCGCGCCATAAGGAACCCAGGCAGGATCCCGCGATTCATTGATCCAGTCGCAGTCTTCCATGAAATGTGCGCTCTTGTTCCAGGATGATGCCTGGATCCGGAACTCCGCTTCGATGAAGTCACGATAGGTGAGAGTATAGCCGGCCCCCAGAAGCCGCATGTCCATGGGCCAGCTCAGACGGCTTATCCCATCATCAGGGGTGATCTCGTATGTGGTTTCTCCCCACAGCGAGCCCACCTCGAAGAGTACGCGGTGGTCGAAGTCTGCAGCGCTCAGGACAGAGAGATGGATCAGGAATAATATCCCGATGGTCGTGATGCCGGTTCTCACGCTCCTCATGAAAGCCCTTTACCTGTGCATGCTCTATCTTTTTCGATGCCGCGGGCGAACCCTGCTATGCGACCCGGAACAGCGGGCAAAGCCGGGACCGGCATGAAAAAGCATAAACAGCTATTTTTTCACCCATCCTTATCACGAGGGAAGATATAAAGGCAAGCCTTTGTTTTCTTTTATGTTCCGCCCTGTCAGGCTGGAGGACGCGGGCGAGAGCGAAACCATGCCAAGGAAAAAAGAGAAGACAGGTTTCCGATATCCTTGTACCAAGCCTTCTTCACCACCAAGGATCGGGATAAGGGCACTGACCTGAGTCTGGCCACGGTCAGCCGGATCACAACCGACCTCAACGGCGGTATATCCGTGGAGAGCCGGCTCCATGGGGTTCGACCTTCACCCTGTATCCAGGCAAGGCAAAGAGATCGAGACTGCGCTGATATCCCTTTGGTCAGAGCAGCAACCTTGCCGGAAAAGAAACGCGGGCCCGGCTGTACCGGACCCTCAGCGAGGAGTGGTTGTCAGACGTTGGCGTGCATCATGTGCATGACCTCATCATATCCAATAGGCGGCACCTCGTGATGCGCCGCAAGGCGTTGTTTCCCCGGAGAGGAAAAGGGGTGTCACGCCGCCTTTTCCTGCACCCATTGCTCATACTTGGGCATCAGGTGCTGTCGGAGCTCACGGGGCGAAGAGGCCTTCCACTTCTTGAGAAAATCGGCAGGGCTCACCCCGGCGTCCTTCATGAGGCCCTGGAGCTTGCTCCACTCGCCCGCGGTGATAGGATGTGTCTCTTCTCCGGACCTTGACTTGGTTTTCTTTCCGCCCCCGGTCTTGGGCGGCTCGTCCTCGGACTGCTTTTTAGGCTTCGGCAGGGCCCAGTCGGGAAGCGCCGGGGGGTTCCACCGGAAAAACACCGGGTTCATCCGGGCCTTCCGGTCGCTGTCGCTCGCGTATGCGACGCCCCGGTGCGAACCGTTCTCGTCGATCTGCGCGAAGGTCGCCTCCAGGTTGTAGAGATATCTGCCGATTCCCCACTGGACAGCGGCCCGTTTCATGGCGTCGGAGAGCCCGCCCTTGACCGACTCGATGTCGGTGTTGTCAGCGCCGTCCCACTTGGTCACCCATTCTCCGTCAATCCGGATTGAGATGCCGCACAGCACTCCGCCGTTGGGGCCGGGGATGAACTGGTTCTTCCAGTTCTCGAGCCCGCAGACTGCATCGAGTCGGTTCTGGATGGCCCGGTTCGTGACATAGGCCAGGACCATGGCCCACGGCCTTCCGTGCCTGTCTATCCCGTTTCTCTGTTCCCGCCACTCGATGTCCTCGGGCGGGAACGGCTCTTTGAGCAAACAGAGATTGATTTCTTTTGACTTTGGCATTGATGGCTCCTTTTTTTGTTTGAAACCTGCGCGGGCAGGACACCCGCACTGGCCGCACACTATTGTTTGTATCTCATGACGCTTTTGGGGCATCCATATAAAAGGGGAATGGTCGAATAACCCCTGTGGCGGCCCCTGCGCTTTGAACTGTCTGGATTGTTACACGATAGGAAATACCCGTACTGCCTTTTCTCTTTGTTGCGATGTTTTCTCACTGTCCGCGAACCCGGCCGCGCCCGTCTGCGGGATTGAGCCGGCCTCAGATCACGTCTGCCGTTGTTTACCGGTCACCAGTGAGACATACTATAGTTCATCCGGAAATCCAAGCACAATATTGAGCCCTGGAATGCTGGAACGATGCGGTTTTAAAGGGGCATGGAGGACAGTGACGCCTGCCATGCCCCTGGTCTTTTTCAAAAAGATTTTACGGTTTTTCTCCGGTTGATTCCGGTCACAGGGCGCCCTCGCTGAGCGATCCGGCGTCAGCCTCCTCTGCCCGCCTGCTACGGGTGTGCTTGCCGAAGAGCCTTTCGACCAGCACGTAGAACAGGGGCGAGAATATCACCACCAGGACGGTCGCGCTCACCATCCCGCCCAGCACGCTGGTGCCGATGGCGTTCATGGCGCCTGCCCCCGCGCCCGTAGTGACGGCAAGGGGCAGCACACCGAACCCGAAGGCCAGCGAGGTCATGAGGATCGGCCGGAACCGGAGCTTGGCGCCCTCCAGGGTGGCCTCCAGGAGCCCCATGCCCCTTTTCAGCCCGCCCTTGGCGAATTGCACGATCAGGATGGCGTTCTTGGTCGTCAGGCCGAGCGTAGTGAGCAGTCCGATCTGGAAGTAAACGTCATTGGCCAGCCCCCGCATGGTCGATGCCATGATTCCGCCGATGACCCCCAGCGGCAGCACCAGCAGGACCGAGATCGGGATGGTCCAGCTCTCATAGAGCGCAGCAAGGCACAGAAAGATCACAAACACGGAAAAGGCGTAGAGCAGAGGGGCCTGCGAGCTCGACATCCGCTCCTGGTAGGAAAGGCCGGTCCAGTCATAGCCGATGCCCTGGGGCAGCTTCTCCACCGCCTCTTCCATGGCCTGCATGGCCTCGCCCGAGCTCGTCCCGGGCGTCGGCTGCCCCCAGATATTGATGGAGGGAAAGCCGTTGAACCGCGCCAGCTTGGGAGGGCCTGAAATCCACCGGCCCGAGGCGAAGGAGGAGAAGGGTACCATGCCGCCCGATGCGTTGCGCACATAGAGCTTATCCAGGTCTCCGGGCAGCATGCGGTAGGGCGCGTCTGCCTGTACGTACACCCGCTTCACCCGGCCGTTGTGGACAAAGTCGTTCACAAAGGATCCGCCGAAGGAAGCGGACAGACTCCGGTGGATGGAGCTGATAGGGACCCCCAGGGCCCCGGCCTTGTCCCAGTCGATGTCGATGCGGTATTCGGGCACGTCGGCCATGCTGTTGGGCCTCACCGAGGTGGTCCTCGGGTCCTGCGCAGCGATTGCCAGCAGCTGATTCTGCGCCTCCATGAGCTTCTGGTGCCCCAGCCCCCCCCGGTCCAGGAGCTGGAAGTCGAACCCCTCGGCCATGCCCAGTTCGGGCACGGCCGGCGGCTGAAACACGAAGACCATGGCGTTCCTGATGCCTGAAAGGGAGCCCGTGGCCCGCTGCGCGATCGCCTTGACACTCAGGTCGTCACGGTCGCGCTCGTCCCAGTCTTTGAGCTTGATGAATACCATGCCCTGGTTCTGGGCCCTGCCGGAAAATCCCACGCCCGTGATGGTCATGGTGGATTCCACGGCCTCCTGCTCGTGCTCCTTGAAATAGCGCTCGATCTCTCTGGTGACCATCCCGGTCTGCTCCAGGGTCGCGCCCGTGGGCATGATCACCTGGGCGAGCAGGCCGCCCTGGTCCTCGTCCGGCAGATAGGAGGTGGGCATGCGCAGGAACAACAGCCCCATAACGCCCACGATCACCAGAAACACGGCCAGGTAGCGTTTTTTTCGGGAAAGGGAGTGGCCCACCAGCCTCATGTACTGATCTCTGAAGCCGAAGAACATGCGGTCAAACCACCGGAAGAACGGCCTCAGGAAGAAGATCGCGTTATCCGCCGGCTCGTGCCCGGCCTTCACCTGCTTGAGGAGCGAGGCGCACAGGACCGGGGTCAGGATCAGGGCCACGACCACGGAGAGCAGCATGGCCGAGATGATGGTGATGGAAAACTGGCGGTAGATAACGCCGGTGGAGCCCGGGAAGAACGCCATGGGGCCGAACACGGCAGAGAGCACCAGCCCGATGCCGATGAGTGCGCTGGTGATCTGCTCCATGGACTTGGCCGTGGCCTCCTTGGGAGGCAGTCCCTCCTCGGTCATGATCCGCTCCACGTTCTCCACCACCACGATGGCGTCATCGACCAGAAGCCCGATCGCCAGCACCATGGCAAACATGGTGAGCATGTTGATGGAGAAGCCGAAGAACCCGAGCACGGCGAAGGTGCCCAGGATGACCACAGGCACGGCGATGGTCGGGATGAGGGTTGCGCGCAAGTTTCCCATGAACAGCCACATCACCAGGAACACGAGCGCGATGGCCTCGAACAGGGTGCGCACCACCTCCATGATGGCCACCTGGATGAAGAGGGTGGTGTCGTGGGGATAGACGACCTTGAGCCCTTCCGGAAAGAACCGGCTCATCTCCTCCATCTTGGCCTTGACTGCATCCGCAGTGTCCAGGGCGTTGGTGCCCGAGGCCTGGCGGATGGCGATGCCTGCAGCAGGTTTTCCGTTGTACGCGCCCTCGATGTCGTAGATCTCGGTGCCCAGCTCGGTGCGGCCCACATCGCCGATCCGCACGATCGACCCGTCCGGGTTGGTGCGTATGGGGATCGCGGCGAACTCGTCGGGGGTCGAGAGCATGTTCTGGACTACGATGGAGGCGTTCAGCCGCTGGCCCTCCACGGACGGGACCCCGCCGAACTGGCCTGCCGAGACCTCGACATTGTAGGCTTTGATCGCAGCGATCACGTCCTCGACTGTCAGGCGGTAGTCGGTGAGCTTATCCGGATTGAGCCATACGCGCATGGCATACCCGCCGCCGAATATTTCCACCTCGCCCACGCCGGGCACGCGCGCCAGGACCCGCTCCAGGTTCGACTTGGCGAAGTCTCTTAAGTCGGTGCCGTCCATGCTGCCGGTCTCAGAGATCAGGGCCATGATCATCAGGTAGTTGTGGGTGGATTTGACCACGTTCACGCCCTGGTCCCTCACCACGTCGGGAAGGCTCGAAAGGCTCGACTGCACCTTGTTTTGGACCTGGGACCACGCGACGTCCGGGTTCGTGCCCGGGGCAAAGGTGAGCTCTATGCGCGAGCTGCCTGACGAGTCGCTCGATGCGGACATGTACAGCAGCCTGTCCAGGCCGGTCATCCGCTGCTCGATGACCTGGGTCACGCTGTTCTCAACGGTCTCTGCCGAGGAGCCCGGATAGGAGGTGTAGATAGTGATGGAGGGCGGGGCCATCTCGGGGTACTGGGAGATGGGCAGGCCGTAGATCGAGAGCAGTCCTGCCGCCATGATGATGATGGCGATGACCCACGCAAAGACCGGGCGGTCGAGAAAGAATTTTGAAAGCATGGTGTTTCTCTCCTCTTCAGTTCGAGACCGGTGCCGGGGAGGCTGCAGCGTGCGCCACGGGGAGCTCATCCCCGGCCGAAGGGATAGCCTTGACCTGCATGCCCGGCCTCACCTTGAGCGCTCCCTCGACAATGACCCGGTCTCCGGCACAGAGGCCTGAGGCGACGAGCCACTGGTTGCCCATGGCCCGGTCGATCTCGATCGGGCACTGTCGCACGACCCCGTCACCGTCCACCACCAGCGTCAGCGCGTTGCCCTTAGGGTCGCGCGAAACGGCATTCTGGGGGATCAGGATGGCCTGCCTGTCGATTCCCTCCCTGACCACGGCGCGCACAAACATGCCCGGAAGCAGGACATCGTCGGGATTGGGAAACACTGCCCGCAGCGTGATCGTGCCGGTGCTGGGGTCGACCGTGACATCGCGGAACTCCAGGGTGCCCTCGATGGGGTATTCCGAGCCGTCCTCCAGGATGAGTCCGACTTTTTTCTGGCTTTCTCCGTCGGCAGAGAGGCTGCCGCTTGCGATCCGGTGCTTCAGTCGAAGCAGGTCGACCGTGGACTGGGGAACGTCCACGTAGATCGGGTCGAACTGCTGGATCGTGGCCAGCGGCACCGGCTGGTTCACGGTTGCCAGCGCACCTTCGGTCATGTTGGATTTGCCGATCCGACCGGATATCGAGGCCGTGACCCTGGTATAGCCCAGGCTGATCCGGGCCGATTCGACTGCTGCCTCCCAATAGGCGACCTCTGCCTGGGCCTGGCGGGAGATCGAGTCCACATCATCGAAGTCCTGCTGGCTCACCGCTCCGCCGGCAAGCAGCTCCCCGTACCGCACGGCTCGCGACTTCAGCGCGGGAAGGTTTGCCTGGGCGCGAGCGAGCGAGGCCGCAGCACTGTCGTATGCCGCCTGAAAGGGTGCCGGATCGATCTGGTAGAGAAGCTGGCCCTCCTTCACGAAAGAACCTTCTTTGAAATGACGTTTCTTGATGATGCCGCTCACCTGAGGCCGGACCTCTGCGATCAGGTGTGCGGAGGTGCGCCCCGGCAGCTCGGTGGTCAGCTCTAGCTGCTGTTCCTTTGCCTCGATGGTTGTCACCTCGGGCGCGGGGGGTGATGTTTGTGCCTGCTGCCGGTCGCATGCGCCGATGAGCAGGGCGAAAACCGCAATGGTCAAGATACAGAGCCGGGCATTCCGGACAGGTTCAGCACAAGGGTTCATCACATTCCTCCAATGTTCTTTCTGGGGTACACATACCCAAAAACACGGGCTCCATTGATACATGGTCACTCCACCAGACCTTTCAACAGGATATTGAGGATCGCTTCGGGATCTTCCGGAAAGGTCTGATCCTCAGGTTCGTCGAGCCACCGGAAGAGAAAGGCCGTAGTGATCCCGTCGAGCGCCACGGCGAGTGCGTGAGGGTGGGCGATCCTCCTGAACCGGTTTTTCCGCATTCCGCTCTCGAAGACACCGGCCAGGACATTGAGAGCCTCCTCGTGGACCTGCCTGATCCGGGCGCTCAGCTCTGCCATGAGGTCGAAGCTCTCTCCGTATTTCTCGGAGAAGTAGAGCCGGATTAGGGGCACATGAGCACGGAAGATCTCGCCCTTGACCCTGATGTAATTCATCAGGCGATCCACCTCGTCATCCTTCTCCTCGATCGCCCCGACAATGGCCGCATGAAACGCATCGGTCTTTTCAAGGATGAGGGCCTTGTAGAGATCTTCCTTGTTCTTGAAGAACTTATACAGCGTGCCGATGGCGAACTCCGCCTTCGAGGCGATCTCATGCATGGTGACATTGTGATAGCCTTTCTCCGAGAACAGGATCAGCGCAGCATCCAGCATACCCCGCCGCTGCCGGGCCTTCTCCCTTTCGCGCCGGGAAGGCTGCTTTCTACGTCTCACAACATATTCGTTCTGCATGTGATTTCCTCAAGAAACATATACGCGAAAATGAACGCGATGTCATTTCATAGAACAGCGTGTCATTCCAGTCAAGATGATTCTCAGCAATTCTGTACTGGCTCAGTTTCGAGGGAGATAAAAAAGACGGCAAGGAGCCGGGAAAAAGGTCTTGCCAAAAAAGAGGCGGGCATGAGAAATATCAACATATGACATACGAAGGAGCATGTGCCGAGTGCATCAAGAAGCAAACGAAGATCGATACGTTAACTGAAGAGAACCAATGATTAAAGCAGCAACTCGGGTATCGGCGGCGCAAAGAGAATGAGGGATTCTTCGGATCATCCACCCCTTCGTCGCAGGTGTCGGTAAAGCCCAACACTTCCCTTGAGAATCGGTACAAGAACGGGAGATCTGAGGTAGGGCATGAAGGTCGAGACAGGAGCCCGATCCTATCCATTTGCTGCCGTGGACACACAAGGGCATGGCCACAAGTTATTTGGGGTGGTGACGAATCTTGCCTGGTCGGGAGACGAGGTGATATGTTGGTTGCACAAGCGCTGCTGCCGAAGCGAGAAGCGAGGAAGCGCATGCGATCATGAAGGAGGTCCTGGCGGTGGCAAGTTTTCCTCAGGGGATTTTGGTGAGAACGCAGCCTGGTGGTGGATCATGCTGCTTGCGTTCAACCTGCATGCTGCGATGGAGATGCCGGCTTTGAGCAAGAGCTGGGCATGCAAGCGGATGAAGGCGGGGCGGTTTGCCTTGATCAACATTCCTGCTCGTGTGCTGGATCATGCCCGCTGTGTGGTTATCCGGCTGACCAGGTCTCATTCGAGCTTTGGCGAAATTCTCGATGCCCGGGAGCGGATAGCGCATCTGGTGCCGGTGGGATATGGGTGATAGCGCAGCATGTGTTCGAGTAGTGTGACTTGAATGTATTGACCTGCGTCTCAAATACGTCTTCAATTGGTCTGAGGTGGCCGACATGGAGGATGTAGACCCGGGCGAGTGATTTGAACAACTTTTTGCCCTCAAGGAACCAGCTTTTGGGGTCCCAAGGGGCCTCGGGCAAAGTGGCGGTGGATTTGAGGATTTTCCACTCTGCCCCCATGATCGGGCCGGAAAGAAATATCACAAACCGGAGATTTATCGGAATAGCTCGGCTATTCAAGGTACTTTAGGATGTGCGGAATATTTGCGGCAAAAAGAGTGTTTGATGTTATCCGGTATTCTCTCGCCGGACCCTTATGCATGGGAAAAACGTAACCATTAGGTGGATGGCAGAACTGAAGGACAAAGCGGCCGGTTCCTGGAGATGAAAGGATATACGATTTTCATTGCTGTAATCGCCCTGTGTTTCCGCGCATCCGTCTGCGCCGGATACGAGAGTGACCTGCAGGGGGGGACCTTCACCTTTTACCAGGAGAACGATTTTTACACAGGTACTGACCGCGACTATACCAACGGTATCAAGATATCCTGGATATCACCGGACCTCAATAACTTTCGGGACGATCCCCACCTGCCCTCGTGGAGCCATGCAATGATCGACTCAATGCCTTTCGAAGCCGGAGATCACTTTCTCAAAACAGTGTCGTTATCCGTAGGACAGAATATCTATACGCCTGAGAATATCAGACGACTGGACTACAACCCCGATGACCGGCCATATGCCGGCATCTCCTATATCTCTGTAGGGTTCCACAGCAGGAATGCCCGGATCATGAACACCTGGGAATATACCCTGGGCATCATCGGCCCCCATTCCTATGCGGAAGAGATGCAGAAGGCGATTCATACGTGGACGAAATCCGATTTCCCCAATGGTTGGGGCCATCAGCTCAAGGATGAGCCCATACTCAACGCGTATTACGACCGGAAGTGGAGATTCGCCGGAAAGGGCGTGACATCGGGCCTGGGCTACGACCTGATTCCTCATGCAGGCATTTTTGTGGGCAATGCCCTGACAGCAGTGAATATCGGGGGGCAAATCCGTCTGGGGTGGAATCTGCCGAATGATTTCGGCACCCTGCCTATCCGGCCCGGCTCGGACACTAATGCTCCTCTGGACGGTCAGGATCCGCGTTATCGGTACCGGCCACATGGATTCAGCACCCATGCCTTTGTATCCACCGACGTGTATGCAAAGCTCTGGGACATTACCCTCGACGGCAACTTCTTCCGCAGCAGCGGACATGTCGACAAAGAGGCGCTGGTTGCGGAATGGGCCGTTGGCCTCGGGATGATCACCGGCAGATTCAAGATCACCTATGCCTATGTGAGCGGGACGAGGGAGTATGATACCCAGCGGGAACGGCAGGCATACGGGGCGATCACGGTGTCGTATACGTTCCTTTGAGATTGAGAGAGGCGGCATCCGGATTTGAACCGGAGAATAACGGTTTTGCAGACCGTCGCCTTACCACTTGGCTATGCCGCCGTTGCCGTTTGGACCCGTTCTGTATACAAAGAGGAGCCGTGAAAAGTCAAGACAAAGTATCTATCAGGAGCCCCGGATATCACGGGATTCGGGGGGTTCGGCGCATCCGCCCGCCTGGGAGCGAACGAAACAAGGGAAGTCTTCGCCTGTGCGGATGAGCCTGCGCATCTCGGAGCGCCTGGTCCACCGGCAGTGCAGCCAGAACCATTGTTCGGGGTGCGCTCTCACCACTGTCTCGATCCAGGACTGCATGTACTGGCTCAAAGAGACGATGGCCTCCTTGCCGGTGCCGAACGACGAGGCCTCCCGGGGCGGGTGAAAGATGATGCGATAGCGTCCATATTCCTTCACGCTGGAGACCGGCAGGATGAGGGCGTCGCCCTTGATCGCGATGAAGGCGGAAGCGGGATTGGTGGGTGCGGGCAGGCCGAAGAAATCGCAGAAGAGCATATCGGAGCGTTTGCCCCGTTGGTCAATGATCATGCCGATGGTGTTCCCCCTTTTCAGCTCCCGGATGAGCATGAGGGCCTTTCCCTTGGGCGGCAGGATGGTGGCCCCGGAGCGGGACCTGATATCATCGACCACAGCCTCGATCCTCGGGTTGTTGCGCACATCGGCCATGACGCAGAACCTGACCCCCAGCAGGCGGGGGAGGTGGGCCAGAATCTCCCAGTTGCCGATGTGACCGGTGATCATCATGAGCCCCTTGCCTTTCGACAGGGCCTGCTCCAGGTGCTCTCTGCCCTCGATCACGATGCGCTTCCTGATCTCCTCGTCGTCCATGTAGGCGTACTTGATGGTATCCACCAGGATGTCGCCGTGGTTCATGAACACCCTGCGGACCGTGGAGGGATGATACGCCTCGCACAGGCAGTGCCTGAGCTGGATCTGCGCCGTTCGACGGTGAAAGGGATCGACGAGCCAGCCCAGAAGGCCGAAGAATCTGCCCAGAGAGATCGCGAGAGGATAGGGCAGGACGTTGATGAGGGCTATGCCTCCCTTGATGAGCGGGTACTGCAGCTTGGCTGCGAATCGGATGATCTTCTTCATTCCTTCATGTCTTTCAGGATCCATTGCACTGCCTCAAAGAGGTCCTGCGCACAGTGATCAGGCCCTGCCGGTTTTATTTCCCCTGAATTTTCTTCCCCGATGAGCACACCCTTTCCCCGGACCCGGTGAATGGTCTCCATGTCCTCAGGCTTGTCTCCTACCATGTAGCAGCCGGCGAGATCCAGACCGAACTCCCGGGCAGCCTCCATCAACAGGCCGGGCTCGGGCTTTCTGCAGGTGCAGGCAAAGGAGTATTTCTCGACCGAGCCCAAGGGATGGTGGGGACAGTAATAGATGGCGTCCAGCACCGCTTGATGCAGGGCCAGAAGATCCTTGAGCCTCTCGTGGATGAGGCCTAGCCGGTGTTCACTGAAAAACCCCCGGGCAATGCCCGACTGGTTGGTGACGACAATGGCCGGGATGTGGCGCCGGTTCAGCAGGCGGATCGCCTCGGCCGCTCCGGGTATGAGCTCGACCCCGTCAGGATCGGCGAGGTAGTGCCTGTCTTGGATGATGGTGTCATCCCTGTCGAGAAAGACCGCTCTTCCTGACAATGCCCTCTATCTCCCTGACAATGGTTTCCATAGCCTTTACGCGCATCTCGATCCGCAACGCACGCCACGTTCCATTGAGCTGTGACGGATCGAGACGGACCAGATCTTTCTCCGTGGTCACGATCAGATCCTTGCCCTGTGCCCGTGCACTGATCGTCTCCATGTCCCGGCGGGTGAACCCGTGGTGATCGGGAAACGCCAGGGTGTCCACACAGGCTCCCAGATCCTGGAGCATTTCGGCAAAGTGACCGGGCCGGGCGATTCCGGAAACTGCGAGAACGTGCCTGCCTCTCAGACCTCTCAGGTCTTCCTCGGCGCCCGAAGGGTCGATGAGCGAGCAGGGAACGAGCTCGGCAGACATTTCCGAGAGCCCCGCCCCTTTCGTGTGGACCACAATGTCGGCCCGCGCGAGCGAGCCTGCGGGCTCTCTGAGCCTGCCCAGGGGAAGAAGGGCGTCCGATCGGGCGTCTCCGGCTACGAGCACGATATCCAGATTGCGGTGGATCCGCCGGTGCTGGAATCCGTCGTCTAAGAGCACGAGATCGGAGAAAAGCTCATCGCGGGCGAGGAGCGCGCCTCTGACCCTATCGGGCGCCTTGACCACGGGCGCCCCGGACACCCGGGCCATGAGCAGGGCCTCGTCGCCCACCTCACAGGCCTGGTGGTCAGGCCTTACGAGCACCGCTCCCTTGAGCCTGCCCCGGTATCCCCTGGTCACGATCGCGGGCTTGAGGCCGTGGGATGAGAGCTCCCGGGCCAGGGCAATGGTCATGGGTGTCTTGCCGGTGCCGCCCGCCTCGATGTTCCCGATGCTCACCACCGGGATGCCGGTCTGGTGAATGGTGAAAACACCGGCGTCGTAGCAGAGGTTCCTGGCCGCAATCACGGAGCCGTAGACACGGGAGAGGGCCTTACGTATGATCGAACTGGATGGTGTAGAGCCTGGCATAGTACCCGTTCTTCTCCATGAGCTCCTGGTGGGAGCCCTCCTCTACGATCTCGCCTTTGTTCAGCACGATGATATGATCCGCGCGGATGATGGTCGAGAGCCGGTGGGCGATGATGAGCGTGGTCCGGTCCTTCATGAGCCTCTCCAGGGCCGCCTGCACCTCGCGCTCTGATTCGGTGTCGAGCGCGGAGGTTGCCTCGTCCAGGATGAGGATGGGGGCGTCCTTGATGATGGCCCGGGCGATGCAGATCCGCTGGCGCTGTCCGCCGGAGAGGCGCACGCCGCTCTCGCCCACCACCGTGTCGTACGTATGGGGCATCTGCATGATGAAATCGTGCGCCCGGGCCGCCCGAGCTGCCTCCTGGATGCTCTCCTGGGTGGCGTTCTCGGTCCCGTAGGCAATGTTGGCCCTGATGGTGTCGTTGAAGAGCACCATCTCCTGGGTCACCATGGCGATGTTTCTGCGCAGCGACTTCATGGTCACGTCCCGGATATCGCGGCCGCCCACGACGATCCGGCCCGAGCTCACCTCGAAGAGCCTGGGCAGGAGGTTGGCGATGGTGGTCTTGCCCGAACCGGATTCGCCCACCAGGGCCACGCGCTGTCCCCGCCGTGCCGTGAAGCTCACCCCGGTCAGCGCGTACTCGTCTCCCGTATAGGTGAAGGAGACGTCGTGGAACGCGAACTCGCCGTCCACCCTGCCCAGATCCTCGGCGCCGGCCTTGTCCCCGATCTCGGGTGTGGTGTCCAGGACGTTGAAAATCCTCTTGGCCGCAGCAATCCCCTCCTGGACCTCGATATTGACGGTGTTGAGCTTTCGTATGGGGGAGTAGAGCATGCCCATTGCCAGGATAAAGGACGCAAAGTCGCCCGCCGACAGGCTGCCCTCCACGACCTGCATGCCGCCGTACCAGAGGATGAAGGCGCCCGCGAGACCGGCGATCAGCTCCATGAGCGGGCTCGACAGGGCCCTGACCGCGATCCGCTTCATCCAGTTGCGGTAGTAGCGGCGGTTTTCGGTCGAGAAACGCTCTTTCTCATATTCCTCCATGTTGTAGGCCTTCACGATCCTGATCCCGCTGATGCCCTCGTCCAGAATGCTCATGACATGGCCCATGACGTTCATGCTCTTGGTGGAGTAGTGCTTGAGCCGCCGGCCGAACTGGCTGATGGGATAGACCACCAGGGGGAACACGACCATGGCGATCAGCGCGAGCTCCACACTCCGGTAGAACACCACAGCCACGAGCCCGAGGAGCTTCAGCGATTCGCGGATGAGTTCGGTCACCGCGTTGGTGACCGATGACTGGATCATGTTCACGTCGTTGGTGATGCGCGAGATGAGCACCCCGGTGGGCGTGCGGATGAAGTAGGGCATGGACAGGGTCTGGATGTGCCCGTAGAGCTTGTCCCGGACATTGAGGATGACCCGCTGGCCCACGTCGGCCATGAGGAAGTAGCTGAAGTAGTCGCTCAGGGCCTTGACCAGATAGATGGCCACCACGACAAACGGAATGAGCTTGAGCATCATCACGTTCTTCTCGATCAGGATGTCGTCCACCACATACTTGAACATGAAGGCAACCGCCCCGGTGGCCCCGGCCGTGATAAGGGTCAGGACGAGAGACACCATGAGCTTGGGCCAGTAGGGCCTGAGAAAGGTCAGGAGCCTCCGGTAGATCTGGAGGTCTGTCAGCCTCACCCTGCCATGTCCGCTATCCATGTGGCCACTCCCTTCGAAGGGCTCGCATTGCCGAGAACCTTTCGCATCTCTTCGAACGACTGCTGCATCCGGTCGTACCGCTGCCTGTCTTCTATAATTTCCAGCACCTCCCTGGCAAGTCTTCCCGGGGTGAGATCGTCCTGGATGAGCTCGGGGACCGCCCGCCTTCCCAGGATGATGTTGGGCATGCCGATGTGATCGACCTTCACGAAGGTGCGGGCCAGCCAATAGTTGAGGCTGGATGTCCGGTAGCAGATGACCTCCGGGATCCCCTTGAGCGCCATTTCGAGGCTCGATGTTCCGGACTTGACCACGGCCAGGTCTGCGGCCGCCAGCGAGGAGAGCAGCTCTATGTCGGAATCGGCCAGGGACTGAACCGCCGCATTCTCGATCCCGGCCGCGACCGGCAAGTGCCAGGCGATGTCCGGGCGCCTTTTCTGCACGATCCGCTTGGCCTCGATCATGACGGGCAGGATGGTCTGTATCTCGTGCATCCTGCTGCCCGGCAGCAGGGCGATTCTCCCGGGCGGCCAGGTGCCTCTGGTGGCACCGGGACTCTGCTCCTCCATGAACGGGTGGCCCACATAGCGGGCATTGACCCCGTAGGAAGAGAAAAAGCCCTCCTCAAAGGGGAAGATGACCGCGAGGCCGTCCGTGATCCGGGCCAGGGTGCGGGCCCGGTATTTCCTCCAGGCCCAGGCCTGGGGCGCGATGTAGTAGAGGACTTTCAGCCCCGAGCGTTTGAGCCTGCCTGCCAGGCGCATGTTGAAGTCCGGCAGGTCCACGGGTACCACCACCTGAGGTTTCCTTTTCCGGACCTCGGCGCACAGCCCGCGGTACACGGAAAGGATCTGCCTGATCCTGGGGAGCACGTCAGAGAACCCCATGACCGAGAACTGATCCATGCCGTAGAGGCATTCCATCCCGGCCTCGGCCATGGCAGGGCCTCCCATGCCGAAGATCTTGGCCTTGGGCGCGATGTGCTTCAGCTCACGGATCACTGCGGCAGCGTGCCGGTCCGCGCTCGCCTCGCCGGCTACCATGCAGACGGATATGCTCGTCATTGCTTGGGTATGATCATGGAATCCTTGATGGCGTGCGCGACCTCGATGGCGCGCAGCCCCGCGATTCCGTCGACCCTGACCTCGGCCAGGCCCCTGACCGCATCGACAAACGATCTGATTTCCGCTGCCAGGGCGTCGGACTCGGACATGGCCAGGTGATGGTGGCTGATCTGTTTGTTCTCCTCAAGGGTATAGACATCCACTGCGGCTTTGGCGAAATCAATGGAGATGTAGGCGTTGCTCTGGAACATCCGGATCTTGCGCATGGTATCGGCGCTCACCCGGCTGGCGGTGATGTTGGCGATGCACCCCGACTCGAAGCGGAGACGGGCGTTGGCGATGTCCACCGCGTCCGTGAGCACGGGGACCCCTACGGCCTCGAGTGACTGGATGGGGGATGCGACCAGGGAGAGGATGATGTCGATGTCGTGGATCATGATGTCCAGGACCACGTCCACGTCGGCGCCGCGTACCTTGAACGGGCTGATCCGGTGGGCCTCGATGAACATGGGATTTTTGATACTGCCCGAGAGCTTGAGCAGCGCCGGGTTGAACCGCTCGAGGTGGCCGATCTGAAGCTTCGCGCCGCCCCGTGCGGCCGCGTCGATGATGGCCCGGGCCTCGTCCAGGCGCGCGGAGATGGGCTTTTCCAGAAGCACCGCCACCCCGCGTTTCAGAAAGGGGATCGCCACCTCGGCATGGGCCGTGGTGGGGACCGCGATGCTCACCGCATCGATATTCTCCGGCAGGCCTCCGCACGAGGTAAAGGGCCGGGCGCCCACCTCCCGGGCGATCTCACGGGCCCGGTCGGCATCCGTATCCACGATCCCCACCAGGTCCACGTCAGCCATGGCCGCGTACTTCTGCGCGTGGAACCTCCCCAGGTAGCCCACGCCGATGACAGCCGCGCGCACCCTGCTCATCGGGCGATCCCCCTGCGCGAAGACCTGAGGAACCTTACGATAGGGCCGATAGTCCCGTCGTCTCCAAACTCCTGATCAAGAATCTCGATGGCGTCCTTGAGCAGGAGCTTCTGCTTGAGCAGGATGCGATAGGCCTTCTCGACCGCCTTGATCTGCTCCGGGCTGAAGCCGCCCCGCTTGAGCCCGATGGTATTCACGCCGAAGAGCTTTGCCCGGTCGCCCGATGCCTTGGCATAGGGGAGGATATCGAGACTCACCATGGAGCCTCCGCCGATGATGCAGCGCTCTCCGATCCGGGTAAACTGGTGGACTGCGGAGAGGCCGCCCACGATGGCGTGATCGTGTATCTCTACATGGCCCGCGAGCGTGGCCAGGTTGCCCATGACCACGTGGCTGCCCAGAACGCAGTCGTGGGCCACGTGGCAGTAGGCCATGATGAGGTTGTGATTGCCGATGGTGGTCACCCCCGTGTCCTTCGTGGTTCCCCGGTTGATGGTGACGAATTCCCGGATGGTGTTGTGATCGCCGATCTCAAGCCGGGTGTCCTCGCCTTTGTAGGAATGGTCCTGGGGGGGTGTGCCGATGCTTGCGTAACCCGTTATATCGCAGCCTGCGCCGATGGTGGTGGGGCCCTGGATCATGCAGTAGGGTCCCACCTTTGTGCCGGGCCCGATGATCACGTTCGATTCAATGGTCGCGTACGCCCCGATCTCCACTCCGTCTGCGATGAGGGCGTCCGGCGCGATGCGCGCAGTGGGGTCAATCCTGCTCAAGGGAGTCGAGCCTCCTTTCCAGTTCCCGGATGCGTTTCAGGAGTTGGGGGAGGTCCTTGTACACCTTCTGGACCCTGAGCCACTGCCGGTGGTCCATGGCCGGGAAGCCCGAGACCACCCTGCCCGCGGGCAGATCCGAGACGATCCCGGCACGGGCCGCTGCCGTGGATCCGTTGCCTATGGTGATGTGGCCTGCCACCCCGGACTGGGCGGCCAGGGTCACGAAATCGCCGATACGGGAGCTGCCCGCCACACCCGACTGGGCCACGATGATACAGTGATCACCCACCACCACGTTGTGGCCGATCTGCACGAGATTGTCCATCTTCACGTCAGAGCCGATCCGGGTGCTCGTGAGCGCTGCCCGGTCGATGGTGCAGTTGCTCCCGATCTCCACGTGATCCCCGATGATCACGATGCCCTTCTGGGGGATCTTGAAATGCTTCTCGCCGTCCCAGACAAACCCGAACCCGTCGGAGCCGATCACCACGCCTGAATGGATGATGCAGTGTCTGCCGATCCGGCACTTCTCGTAGACCACCACATTGGGATGGAGAACGGTTGATTCCTCGATGGATGCCTCGTCTCCGATCACGCACCCCGGGTGGATCACGCAGTGCTTTGCCACCCGGGCCTTCTCGCCGATGAAGACAAAGGGATAGACCGCGGCGGCGGGGTCTACCTGCGCGTCGGGGTGCACGAAGGCCATGTCGGATATGCCGGGCCGGTGAACCTTGGCGGGGTAGAGAAGCTCCAGGACCCGGGCAAAGCTCAGGTACGGGTTTGCCGCGACGATCCGGGGCATGGGAAGCTCGAGGTCCTCTCCCACGATCATGGCCCCTGCGTCACTGGAGCCCGCCTTGTCCCGGTACTTCGGGTTCGCCAGAAAGGTGATGTCGTCAGACGTTGCTTCTTCGATGGTGGAGGCCCCGGATATGTCCCTGTCCGGCCCTTTCAGGACACCGCCGATATGCCGTGCGATCTCGGTCAGGAGCATGGGCTACTTCTTCTTCCCCGCGATCTCCTTGTACTTCTTGTCGTAGAGCTCGAGGATGACGTCGGTGATGTCGAGCTTCTCAGAGGTGTAGATAATGCCCGGGTCTCTCCGGTCGAGGATGATGTCGATATTGTGCTGGTCGCCGTATTCGTCGATGATGGCGCTCACCTCGTTGCTGATGGGTTTGATCAGGGTGAGCTCCTTTTTTCTGAGCTCCTCCTGGGCGTCCTTGACGAAGCGGTTGTACTTCTTGAGCTCGTTGTCATAGTTGTTTTGCAGATCGAGCCTGGCCGACTCGTTCATGGAGAGGCCCTTGGCCGCCATCTCGTCGGTCATTTTCTTGAGGCCTGCCTGCATCTTGTCGATCTCCTGCTGCCGGTCGTCTTTCAGGACCTCGAGCTGCTTGTATGCGTCCTTGCCTGCCAGGGAATCGGTGAGGATCCTCTGGGAATCCATGTAGTAGATCTTGAGATCCGCTGCATGAGAGGGAAGCGAGAGTGCAAAGAATGCGATCAGTGCTGCTGCCAGTGGCATAAAACGTTTCATACCCGTATTCCTCCTGGATTTACCCTAGAAAAACGTGCCGATGGAAAAATCCCACCTGCTGTCCGACTCGAATTCTTCCGGATCGATGACCTTTCCATACTCCAGGCGCAAAGGCCCCATGGGCGTGACCCACCGGATGCCGCCGCCGTAGGAGCGCTTGAGGTTGGACAGGTCGATGCGCCGGTCGTATGCATTGCCTTGATCGAAGAAGAGCACACCGTAGAGCCCGGGCACCTCCCAGATGGGGAAGGTGAGCTCGGTGTTGAAGACGAACATGCGCTGCCCCCCGATGACATTGCCCGCGGAATCCCGCGGCCCGATCTCTCCATACTTGAAACCCCGAACACTATTCAATCCCCCCAGGGTAAAGAGTTCATCCTCCGGAAGGTCATCGCCCTTTGCGGGATTGATGGTACCCCATCTGAATTTGAACATCAAGGCCAGTTTATCCTTCCACAGGGGGAAAAACTGGGCATACCGCGCAGTGGTGCGGGTGAAATGATAGTCGCCTCCCAGACCGGCATACTCCACCGAAAAGGCGGTGTCCGAGCCTCTGGTAGGCCGGAAGTAGTCGTTGGTGGTGTCGCGGTAGATCGTGTTGGTGACGCTGCTGATGGCGTAGCCATCGATCTCTTTCTCGCTGAGTATGTCGCGGTAGGCGGGATCGATGTCTGTCAGACCCACCACGTCGGTATAGGCATAGATGATCGAGTGCCTGACATCCTCGAAGAGGGGGAAACTCAGCCGGACGTTGCCGCCCCGGTACTTTTTGGTATAATAGGTATATTCCCGTTCGGTGTTGAATAGCCGGGTGCCCAGCGAAACCGGGTAATCGAACAGCCAGGGCTCCTCCATGTCCACGCTGTAGCTCTGCTTCCTGCCGCCGTACTCCACGTTGAACCTGGTTTTGAGCCCGAGTCCCATGATGTTGTTCTCGCTGAGCTGCAGGGTACCAAGGAGCTTGTCCACGCTGGAATAGGCCACCCCGAAGGAAAACGCCCCGGTGGTCGTTTCTTCCACATCCACCAGAAGAGACAGCGTGTCGTCGTCTTTGGGGATGGACTCGATGTTGATATTGGTGAAATAGCCCAGGCGGCCCAGGTTGTCCCTGCTCTTCTGGATGTTCGAGGACGAGAAGATGTCTCCCTCGTTGAGCTTGAGCTCTCTGCGGACCACCTTGTCCCTGGTCTTGGTGTTGCCCCGGATATGGATGGTGTCGATGCTGACAGGCTCGCCTTTCCTGACCCTGAAGGACAGGTTCACCTTGTTGCCGGCGGTCTCTTCCATGTCGGGCTTCACCTGCACATAGGCGAATCCCTGATCCATATAGATGTTCCTGAGATTTTCCACTGACTGCTGGATCAGGCTCTTTCGCATCTTTTCTCCGGTCTTGATATTGAGAGCCTTCATGAGCTCTTCCCGGGGCTTGATCAGATCACCGGTCACCTCGATGTCTCCGAAATAGAACAGTGGGCCTTCACGGATGGGGATGGTGATGTAGATGCCCTTGTCTTCCCTGACTTCCGCCTGGGGCCTGCCGGCACGGGCCTTGATGTAGCCCTGATCGCCGTAATACTGCTCGATCCTCAGGAGATCGGTGTCCAGAGACTCTTCGAGATAGGAGCCGGAATGTCCGAACAGGCCGAGGATCCAGCGGTTCTTCGTCTCCATGACCCCTCTGAGCTTGCGGTCGGAGATGTTCTCGTTGCCGTCGAAGGAGACCTTCTTGATATAGAGCTTGTTGTTCTCGTCCACGGTGAAGGTGAGCACGATCCCGCCTTCGGTGATCTCGGTGGAGGAGCTCACCTCCACGTTGTAGTATCCCTTTTCCCGGTACAGGGAAATGATGCGGTCGACGCTCGTCTTGAGGGTCCGGGTGTTGAGAATGTCAAAGCGTTTCATGCCGATGGACTCGATGATTTCTTCATCATCGATCTCGTCGTTTCCCTCCACCTCGATGGAGGTGATCACGGGGTATTCCTTGACCGTAAAGACCAGCGATCCCTCTTCGAAGTCGGCGTCAACGGTCTCGAAGTAGCCCATGGAGTAGATCTCTTCGATGTCCCTGCGCACCGCCTGCCGGTGCAGAATATCTCCGGGTGCGTTTTTCAGCCTGAACCGGATCGCCTCGGGGCTGATGCGGCTGTGGCCCTTGACCTCGATCTCCTGGATCACGCACGCGCCCTTGTTCCTCAGATAGCCGTCCACCGCATCCTCCAGGGAGGACGCGCTATAGGTTGTGCCCGAGGCATCGTACACCCGGAAGACCCCGTCGGATTCCTCCATGAGCACCTCAACGGGCGCTCCTTGTCTCAGGGAGACGCACGGCACGTCAGCCACGTAGCCCACGATCTCCTCCGAACCGGTGGTCAAAACGAGGTCCGCAGCCGCGCCTACAATCGGCAGAGTGAGAGTTACTGCAAGCAGAGCCAGTATTCTACACGGTATGCGGTTCAAGAAGCCCTCCCTTGAGGATGAGGACCCTGTCCATGGTACGGGCAAGGTCCATGTTGTGGGTGACGATGATCATGGTCACTTCCAGAGACTTTCTGATCTGCGAGAGCAGGTCGATCACCTTGCTGCCGGTGGACGGGTCCAGATCTCCGGTAGGCTCGTCCGCCAGGAGGACCTGGGGCGACATCATGAGTGCCCGGGCAATGGCGACACGCTGCTGCTCGCCGCCCGAGAGCTCGCCCGGCTTGTGCTCCACACGGTCGGTGAGCCCTACGGTTTCCAGGAGTCCCAGTGCCCGCGGCCTGGCCTCATCCGGTCTCTGCGACCGGACCATGGCCGGAATCATGACGTTTTCCAGGGCCGTGAATTCCGGCAGCAGGAAGTGAAACTGGAACACGAACCCCACGTGGGTGTTTCTGAACAAGGTGATCTCCCGGTCGTTCATGCGGCAGATGTCCTTCCCGCCATAGAGGATTCTGCCGCCCCCGGGACGCTCCAGTCCTCCGAGCAGGTGAAGCAGGGTGCTCTTCCCTGACCCGGAGGCGCCCATGATAGCGACCCCCTCGCCCTTGTCCACGGACATCCCGGCCCCTTTGAGCACCTCGATGAGGGCTGGTCCCCGGGTGAACGACTTGGTGATTCCTTCGACCACGACCATGGGATCAGCCTTCATAGCGCATCACCTCCACCGGGTCCTGCCGTGCGGCCTGCCGTGCGGGATAGATCGTGGCCAAAAACGAGAGCACGATGGACATCAGCACGATGATGCCCACCAGGGCATAGTCCACCTGGGTGGGTACACCGGTGATGTAATATACGTCCATGGGCATGACCTCGATTCCGAAGACGAGCTCAACAAAGCCGATCACTGCATTGAGGTTATAGGTGAGCAAAAGCCCCAGGACAAGCCCCAAGATGGTTCCGCTCAGCCCGATCACCATGCCCAGCGCCACGAAGACCCTCAGAATCTGGCCCGTGGTCGCGCCCATGGAGCGCAATATTGCGATGTCCTTTCTCTTTTCCATCACCATCATGATGAGCGTGCTGATGATGCTGAACACGGCCACGAGAATGATGAAAAGCAGGATGATGAACATCACGGTCTTCTCCAGTTTCAGGGCCGAGAACAGGCTCATGTTCATGTCTTTCCAGGTCTTTGCCCAGTAGCCCGGCCCCAGTGAGCTCATGATCCGCTCGGCAACGGCGTCCGCCTCATAGATGTCGGTGACCTTGATCTCGATGCCCGAGGGGCTTTTCTTCATGAACAGGCCCTTGGCCGCATCCAGAGAGATATAGACCATGTTGTTGTCATACTCGTACATGCCGGTGGAAAAGATGCCCCTCACGACAAAGGACCTCGATTTGGGGATCATGCCCAGCGGCGTGATGGAGCCGGTGGGGGAGATCACGGTCACGGCGTCGCCCACCGAGACCCCCGAACGCAGCGCAAGCTCGGAGCCCAGCAGGATACCGGTCTCGTCAAGGTTCGTAAAATCGCCCTGCACGATGATCTCTTTGAGCCGGATCACCTTTGCCGCGCTTTCGGGCTCGATGCCCCGGATGACCACTCCGGAGACGCCCCCGGGCGCGGAGATCAGCCCCTGGGAGAGGATGAAGGGCGCGGCACCGAGGACTTCGGGGTCCTTGGCGACCGCTTCCTCGACCTCGCGCGGCTGCGGTATGCCTCCCTGGTAGGTGGAGATCACGATGTGTGACTGGGTGCCCAGGATCTTGGTCTTGATGTCCTCCTCAAAGCCGTTCATGACCGAGAGCACGACAATGAGGGCCATCACGCCGATGGCGATGCCGAACACTGAGAGCCCGGAGGTGAAACTGATGAACCGCTGGCTCTTTTTCGCCCTCAAATATCTTTTGGCAACGAGAAATTCAAACCTCAGGATACCTCTCCTTTGCGAAGCAGGGGAAACAAGATGACATCCCGGATGGAAGGACTGTCGGTCAGGATCATGACGAGCCTGTCGATGCCGATCCCCTCGCCGGCGGCAGGCGGCATCCCATACTCGAGGGCCCGGATGTAGTCCTCATCCATCTCGGAGGGACCTTCCTTCTTTTTGAGTTGCTCCATGAAACGCTCGCGCTGGTCAAAGGGATCGTTCAACTCGCTGAAGGCATTGGCGAGTTCCCTGCCGGCGATGTAGAGCTCGAAGCGGTCCACCAGGGCGGGATTCTCCGTGTTTTTGCGGGACAGCGGCGAGACCTCGGTGGGGTACGAGGTGATGAACGTCGGCTGGATGAGCTTCTCTTCCGTGGTCTCTTCAAAGAGGGCGAGCTTCAATTCCCCCAGGGACTCGCCGCCCTCCAGGTTCATGCCCCTTTCCCTGCAGAACGCCAGGGCCCGGGCCCGGTCTTCGAACACCTCGCAAGGGACTCCCCCCACCTCGATGGCGGCCTCTTTCACCGTATAGCGCTTCCAAGGCGCACGGAGATCGATCTCCATTCCCTGGTAGGTGAGAACCTCTTTGCCCAGGATCTGCCGCGCGACCGCGGAGATCATGTCCTCGGTGAATCTCATGAGGTCGGTATAGTCGGCATAGGCCTGGTAGAACTCCATCATGGTGAACTCGGGGTTGTGCCGGGTGGAGAGCCCCTCGTTCCGGAAGTTGCGATTGATCTCGTACACCCGCTCAAAGCCTCCCACCAGGAGGCGCTTGAGATAGAGCTCGGGCGCGATCCTCAAATACAGGTTCATGTCCAATGCATTGTGATGAGTGAGAAAGGGCTTTGCCGTGGCGCCGCCCGCGATGCTCTGCATCATGGGGGTTTCCACCTCCATGAACCCGTGAGAGTCCATGTACGACCTGATCGCACTTATGATCCTGGTCCGGGTGATGAAGGTCTGCCTGGCCTCGGGTGATACGATGAGGTCCACGTAACGCTGCCGGTAGCGGATCTCCACGTCCTTCAAACCGTGCCATTTCTCCGGCAGGGGCTGGAACGACTTGGTCAGCAGCTCAAAGCCCTGGACATAGACGCTCAGCTCGCCGGTACGCGTCTTGATGGGCGTGCCCCACAGGCCGATGATATCCCCGATGTCGAGCTTTTTGAAGAGCGCATAGGCCTCTTCTCCGAGCTTTGCCTTCTCAAAGAAGGCCTGGAGGCTTCCGGTTGCATCCTGGAAATGGATGAACGATGCCTTGCCGAAGGTGCGCATGGCCATGATGCGCCCAGCCATACGGTGAATGCTCGATACCTTGAGCAGGTCTCCGGCCTCTTTTTTCAGGTACGACCCGATGAAATCCGAGACGTCCGTATCCTTCCTGTAAGTGTTGGGAAAATGGTCAACTCCCATATCCCGCTTCATGGTGTCGTACTTGTCTATCCGTTGCCTGACCAGGCGGTTTATGTCTTCCAATTCATCGGCTCCTGTATTTGCGTCAAATCGAAGGCTATATAGAAGATTTCAACCAGTGAGTCAATAACTCATGGGGGCACGGGGCAATGACACGGATTCGCATGTTTTTTGTGAATTGTTCGCATTTGTGATATACAGGTCTTTTTAAGAAGGGGGCTGCATGGAAATCTCTGCCCGGGAGAAATCGATCCTCATGGGGCTTGCGCGGGAGGCGATCCATCTCATCCTCGGCGGGTCCGTGCCCGGCACCCCCCCTGCCGGGCTGATCACGGCCCGGCTTGGGGAAGAATCCGGGGCATTCGTCAGCATCTATAAGAACCAAACACTCAGAGGCTCCATGGGACTGGTGCTTCCCCTTGTCCCCCTGTGGTTGGCAGTGAGAGAAAGCGCGGTCTACGCCGCCTTCCGGGACCCCCGGTTTTCCCCGATCACAGCGGACGAAATGGATGCCGTCACGCTGGAGATCGCTGTTCTCACCTCGCACGGAAGTGCTGCAGTGTCTCCCGGTGTGGTCTCCGGGGACCACGGGACCGTCTATAGAAAGGATTTTCGCCAGGCAGCGCTGCTGCCCCATCGCGTAGAGGTGCAGGAAGGAGAGGCGTGGCGCACAGCGGCGTATCGAACGGGCACGTCTGGGCCCGGCCCCCGGGAATGGGACGGGGCGGATGTCGTAGAGACCTTCTCTGCGGAGGTCTTCCGGGAGGTATGAGCTCGTTTCAGGACGGAGAATGCCGGGAAGACGGCGATAAAGCGCCTAGAGGGCCGGAGGGGAATGCATTTTAGCGACAAGGGCGGCAAGGAGGAGTGAGCATGGAGTCATCATGGGGAAACGGCTTTGACATCCACGCTCCATCCCGGATGCCCCTGAGTCCGGGACGGAACACCCATGCCCCGGAGCAAAAGGCGGACCGCCTCGGCGGCCGCATGCGTTCTCTGGCGCGGCTTCTGAATCCCTGGACGTCACGTTCGCCCCTATCGCATTACTATGCAATCCCGTCGTGCTGGCTGTGCCCGGGAAAAAGGGTCCCTTTCAGCCTCTACCGGAGGTCTGCCTCGGGAGAGCCGGTGAACCTTCTCCCGTCCCACCGGATGTATGTCCCGGCCAAAGACGCACATGACAGGGAAACAGGACCGTCCCGGGTCTTTATCCGGAAAGAGTCGGCCCCCGACCTCCTCCACTATCTTGACAGCAACCTCGACGAGATCATCGATCATCCCCGTATGGACGCCGCGGGCAAGGCAGAGGTCTTCTATTACCTGGCATACCGGAGGCTGGAGGCCGTTTATCGCAGTCCGGGCAGGCTCGTTCTGACAGAGGTGAAGCAGATCATCGCCCTGATGATCGAGCAGATCATCTCCTGTCCGGAAACGCTTCGGCAGGTCTACGATCTCGTACAGAAGAACGCCGCACGGGTATCCGAACACCCCCGGTCCACGATTCTGCATGCGCTCAACGTGGGGATCCTGTCCACCTTCTTCGTCACGACCGTGCTCGCACACCTCCCACGGGAGATCGCCGAAGAGATCGCACTGGCATATTTCTTCCACAACATCGGCATGATGCTCCTCCCGCGGGACGTAGTCAACCATCGGGGCGATCTGAACGACCGGGCCTGGGAGCTCATTAGGCAGCATCCCCGCTGGGGGGTGGAGATCATGGGCAGGAGATATCCGCTGACCCCTGAGATGGGCGGCATCATCGGGGGGCACCACGAGCGCCTCGACGGGACAGGATATCCAAAGGCGCTCACGTCTTCCGGACTGCATTTTTTCATGAAGACCTGTGCGGTCATGGACGCCCTGCACGCTCTGATTTCCCGGAGGGCGTACCGTGATCCCCTTCCCCTTGCGGAGGCCCTGCGAGAGATCAGGCACAGGGTTCCTCAAGGCTATGATCCGAGAATATTCTCGCAGATCATCAGGGTATTCCGCGAGCACGGACTCTTCTGATTCGCCTGTTCACACGTCCAGGCGCACCGGGAGGTTCGACCGCCTGATCTTTTGGCAATCAGGCGGGAAAGGCTTGTCCTGCAGGAGAGAAGAGAGGTGACCGATCAGGTGATGTCTCGAAGGCTGGACACCACCACATCCACATGACGGGCCAGCTCTTCAGCCGGCACGATGCCGGCCACCCCTATAGTGAGCATGACGCCCGCGTTCCTGCCCAGGAGCGCGTCCATGACCGTGTCCCCGATCAGGATCGACCTGCCCGGCTCCTTGCCCATGGAGGAGCAGATCTTCTCGATCATGTCGGGTGCGGGCTTCGAGTTGTCTACGCTGTCTGCTCCGAGGACGAGATCGATGTAGGCAAGGGCGCCGATGAGCTCCATGTCCACGAGCGCGTCCGCCCTTTTGTCGTTGGTGGCAACTGCGATGGAAATATTCCTGGATTTGAGCGTCCTCAGGAGATCGAGCGCACCCTGTGCCGCCTGAACGTGCCTCTTGCGTGATTCCGGGCCGAAGACCGCCGCACCCGCCTCTTCGACGATGTGGTGCGCTCTGTCCCACCGGATCCCCTCGCGGTAGAGGCAGTAGGTCAGCAGGGCAGTGCACTCGGCGAACGTGCCCATGGCCAGCAGGCCGTTGCCGTCGACCCATGAATCTTCCACCGAGACGCCCAGGGCATCCTGGACCCTTTGTTTCAATGCGGGTGTCAGCGGGGTGTATGCCCCCAGGCTCGTGATGAGCTCTTCGATGATGCCGATCCAGGTTTTTTCGAAGTCCAGGAGCGTGCCGTCCTTATCGAAGATCACGAGCTCGGTGTCATAGGATTTCCTTGAGACCGTAATGCTGGACAATGCCCGCTCTCCTTTCTCGCGCTGATCCGGCGGTGTAATTACCGGTTGATTCAGTACCATACTTCGGTGGTATATACCAACCGTTTTCAAGGAAAGAGAGACCAGAGGAAAATATCGCTGTGAACATTGATGGCATGAACTATTTCGAAAGGACTCTGCCGGAGACGCGCAGGCCGGGGTGCGGCCGTACGGGCTGGTTGAAGGTCCTGTCCGGGCTCGTGCTCATCGCCGGGATTCTGGTTGCAGGGTCCCTGGCCGGCTGTTCCCGGGGAAAGGGCGAGCAGGCCGCGGTTTCCGGCCCGGATGCCAAGACCCTTGAGATCTCTGTGTGCATGGATGTTCCGCACGAGGATGATCTCCCGGAAAGCCTGATATGGAAAGGCATCCGGAATGCGCACGATCAAAACCGCACCCTGGCCGGGCGCAAGATAGAGCTGGTCCCGAAACAGACCGGCGCCACAACCTTTGATTCTCTCGAAGACATAGCTGATTTTGTCCGGGAAGAGGGGATCAGCGGCCCGATCCTGTTTCGATCGTCCCGGGCCTTCGAGCCGGAGGGCGGGTTTTCCCGGGACAGCGGAGCCTTCATCACGGTGATGCCGTCCGCGCAATGTCTTGTGCAGAAAGGACAGGACTGTACGGCGGTGCAGCTCGGATCGTCCCTGAAAGACCGGGCGCGTGCCGCCGCGCTGTTTGCCAGAAACAGCCTTGGGGCTTCTGATGCCATGATCGTCCTCGATCAGGACGCCCCGGGCTCTGTCCTGCTTGCAAGCAGGTTCTCCTCGGAGATGATCGCGCTGGGCGGGGCGGTCTCCGAGCTCTGCATTCTCTCGGGCGACAAGGCCGATCTTCGGGATGCATTGGGGACTGTGAAGCAGAAGGACCCCGGTGTCATTTATCTGCCGTATGCGGAAAAAACCACGATATCCGCCATCAGGACGCTGCGCGGGCAGAACCTAAAGTCACCGGTCGTGGTGGTGAATGTGCCGCAGGAACAGCGGTTTCTTGCTCAGGGAGGAGACGATCTGGACGGCGTGTATGTGGTGACGGATTTCCGTGCCCCCTCCACCCGGGGAAAAGGGATTTCAAGCTGGATCGGAAGAATCACCGGCAGGCCGGATCTCGAGGCGGCCCGCGAACCGCTGGCAGCCCTTGGCGCCGATGCCTACCTCGCCCTCATGGATCTCCTGCGGGAAGGGCTGCGCGACAGAGGCATTCGCGAGTCTGTTCCATGGCCCGAAGAAAATGGTCCCTCCGCGGATGCGGAGCGTCTCGGGAGCATGGACGCCCTGCACAAACGCATCCATATATACTGTGTGGAAACGGGCGTTATCCAGGGCCAGCACCTAAAATACCTTGAATCGATCGAACCTTGAAGCAAGGATCAGATCTTGGCGCTGATGCTGTGGCTCAGCAGCTTGTCGGAGATCACGGTGTAATCGGGACGATACGTGCCGCTCTCGATCTGCTGCCGGGCCTGCTCGACCTTCTCGGTTCTGATCTCAGGCGCATCGAGCGCAGCATGTTTGATGTCCTGAAACATCTTTACCTTGGCCGATATGTTTATCTTGTCTTGAATGGATATGGTGTTTTGATTCTTCTCGCCGGCTTCCCGTGCCTGATGAGACCGTTCGGCCGCGTTCGTTCCGTATGCCTTGAGTGCCTCGAGATTGGTGGTATTGTTAATTTTCATCTGCACAGACCCCGCTCAGTCCTTTCTTCAGACTATATTCCATGAGCTCTCCGAAGAGTCGCCTGCTTGCTTGAGGTGATATTTTGACAACGTCATGCGCCGGTTCTTTTTCCGAAACCTCCTGTTGACTGTCCTTACCTTTTGATGCGTCCTGCTTCTCATAGCTTTTCATGATGAGATTGACGAAGATGTTTTTGACCTCCATGTACACTCCTTCGTTCGTCCCTTGTATGGTCCGGTCTTTCTCTCTTTATCGGAACGTGACAGGTAACCTTTAAAGTATTTTCATTGCACGAAAAATCAACCCCTTGCCATGGTCTCGCCCGGGAAAATGAAAGCCTCTCTCGGCATAAAGGGAGGAAAAAAATTCCCCCTGACCTTGTATGTGCAGCGGCTTGAACAGCGGATTGGGAGTCTCTGGCATTTTCCTTGCTCAACCGTATCCCAGGAAAGGAGACGGTATGGACCAGGGAATCTACACGGCTGCTGCAGGGGCGATCGCAATGGAGGAAAGGCTGGCAATGATCTCGAACAACCTCGCCAATGTCAACACCTCAGGGTTCAAGAAGGACGCGGTGGTGTTCGAGGATTTCCAGAGGGCGCTCGACACTGCCCGGCTCGCACCCGGGCAGTATCGCACAGTCCCCGTGGATGTGGTTGTGGGCAGGCAGTACATCGATATCACCCAGGGTGCGTTTCAGGAGACCGGCAGTCCCCTGGATGCGGCCATCGTGGGAGAAGGCTTTTTCGTGGTCGCTACGGACAGCGGGCTGAGATATACCAAGGCCGGTTCTTTTCTGGTCTCTCCCGAGGGACTGCTGGTCACTCCCCAGGGCCACACGGTCCAGGGACAGGGAGGAGATATCACCGTGGGCACAGGCAAGGTGAGTATCGATTCCCGGGGCACGGTGATAGTGGACGGCAATGTCGCGGATGTCCTCCAGATCGCCGTCATCGAGGATGATGCGCTGGTGCGGGAAGGAAATGCGCTGTTCGGCGTCAGACAAGGGTACGCACCGGAGGTGATGGATGCCCCGGAGATCCGCCAGGGGTGCATCGAATTGGCGAATGTGGACCCGGTTGTGGAGATGGTGGGGCTCATCACAACCCAGCGGGCATATGAGGCGTTTCAGAAGATGATCAAGTCGGTGGAGGAAACCTACACGCAGTCCATGCACAATGTAGGTATGACCGCCTAGAGAAAGGGGAGGTAAGATATGATCAGGGCGATGTGGTCGGCAGCGACCGGCATGAATGCACAGCAGATGATGATCGATGTCATGGCCAACAATCTGGCCAACGTAAACACCACAGGATTCAAGAAGAGCAGGGCGAACTTTGAGGATCTCTTCTACGCTACCTACCAGGAGGCAGGGGCTCCCACTGCGGCGGGCGGAACCGTGCCCGTGGGCATCCAGGTGGGCATGGGCACGCGCCCGGTGTCGGTACAGAAGATGTTCTCCCAAGGCGACTACCTGGAAACCAAGAACGAGCTCGATATGGCCATCGAGGGGGACGGCTTCTTCCGGTTGCTCTCGGACGACCAAGAGGTGTATTCCCGGGACGGCTCGTTCAAGAGGGACAATGAGGGATTCATCGTGAATTCCCGTGGCAACCGGCTCCAGCCCGACTTTGCCATACCTGAGGATACGGCATCGATCACTGTCGCCAAGGACGGTGAGATCACCTGCCTGTCCAGCCAGGGAGAGGTCATCGCCACCGGACAGATACCCATCTATGTCTTCACCAACCCGGCGGGCCTGAAGGCCCTGGGCATGAATGACTATATCGCCACCGAGGCGTCTGGAGATCCCATCGAGGGAGTTCCGGGAACCGACAACTTCGGCACCCTTGCTCAGCATTACCTGGAGATGTCCAATGTCGACGCCATCGAGGAGATGATCAACATGATCGTGGGGCAGCGGGCGTACGAGATCAACTCAAAGTCCATCAAGACTGCGGATACCATGCTCGGAGTCGTGACCTCCATCGCCAGGTAAGGAGAAATGATGAAACTGCTGGTGCTCCTGAGCGTTTTTGTCACCCTCACTCTCAGCCCGGCTGCAGCAATAGGCGAGAGCAGGGTGATGCTCCGCGAAAAGGCTTTCGTATCGGGCGAATACATCTATCTGAAGGACATTGCATCGCTTGAGGGCGCGGACAGGGAAACACTCTCCGGTATCCCCATCATGAAGACGCCTGCCGGTCCCCTGGGCGTTACTCTCTCCTCGGCGTTTGTTGCCGGAAAGATCGGGGAACGCTATCCGAAACCCGTGGTCATGGAAGGCCCCTCAAGCGTGCAGGTATGCGAAAAGTTCGTGGACCTGTCCGCGAAGGACCTGGCGGATCTCTACCGGAACGGGATCATGGAGAGCAGCCCGTGGAAAAGGGTGGGCGAGGTCGTGATCGAAGACGTGAAGGTGCCCGCCGGCTTTCGGGTTCCCGAGAAATACCGGCATGCGGTCCAGGCAAAATTTTCCCCCCGGGAGGACTTTTTGGGCCTCACCCCGGCAACACTGACCGCAGGCCTGGGGGCCTCGGCCGTTTCATGCCGGGTGAGCGGGAAGGTCCGGGTTATGGCCTCGGTGCCGGTGGCGCGGACGAATCTCACCCGGGGAGCCGTGATCAGCGAGACCGACTTGGAAACCAAGCGCCTGGATATCTCCACCTATCCGGCACTCGCATGGGACAAGAAAGAGTGTGTGGACATGCGCCTCAAGGGGTCCCTGCGCGCGGGTTCGCCCCTGCTCAGGTCGAACATCGAGCAGCCTCCGCTCATCAGCAGGGGAGATCCGGTATTCATCGAGGCCCGATGCGAGGGCCTGGTGGTGCGGGACCGGGGCATCGCGCTCAAGGATGGATTTCTCGAAGAACAGATCCCGGTGAAGAATGCGGCCTCGGGTAAGAAGGTCTTTGGCACTGTTATTGCTGCATCACGTATCGAGGTTATGTTCTAGGAGGGATAGATGAAGGTATATCAAAGAGTTTTCCTACTCGCTGCGATCGTTTCTCTCAGTGCGTGCTCTCACATGAAACCGCCTCCAGGCCTGAGTGAAGACCAGTTCGCCATCCCGGTGGAACAACCATCCGAGGGTCCTGCATCGCCCGGATCTCTCTGGACCCCGGGCGCCAAGTTTACGGACATGTACAGCGATGCACGGGCGAACCGGGTAGGCGACATCGTGGTGGTCCAGATCGTGGAGAGCTCGTCCGCCAACAAGGAGGCCAAGACCGAGGCCGACAGGACGAGCTCCATGGACAACTCCATCACCGGCGTGCTGGGGCTTCCCCTCGACCGGTCCTCCGTGTTCGGCTACGGGATCACGCCCTCGGTCAGTGCGTCTTCGGCCTCAGAGTTTGAAGGAGAGGGCAAGACCTCCCGCAAGGGGGCGATCTCGGGCACCGTGTCCGCCCGTGTCGAGCGCGTCCTTCCTTCGGGGAACATGCTGATCAGGGGCAAGAAACAGACCCGGGTGAACAGCGAGAACCAGTACATCATCATCTCCGGCATCATCCGGCCCGAGGACATCAGCGTGAATAACACCATCCAGTCCACGTACATCGCAGACATGCAGCTCGACTACTACGGAAGCGGCATCATCGGGGATCAGCAGAGCAAGGGATTCATCGCCCGGGCCATCGACAAGGTCTGGCCCTTCTGAGGTGTGCAGTGAAGAGACTGATCTTGATATGCCTTTTCGCTTTCCTCGCAGCGGATTCCTGGGCCGTAAGGGTCAAGGATATGGTGGAGATCCAGGGCGTGAGGGAAAACCGGCTGGCGGGCTATGGGCTCGTGGTCGGCCTCAACGGGACGGGTGACAAGGCGGGGTCGCAGTTCACCATCCGGTCGCTGGCCAACATGCTCAGAAACATGGGCATCACTGTTGACCCCAATATGCTCAAGGTCAAGAACGTGGCGGCCGTCATGGTGACCGCCAATCTTCCCCCCTTTGCCAGAAGCTCCCAGAAGCTGGACTGCACGGTCTCCTCTGTAGGCGATGCATCGTCGCTTGCCGGAGGCACCCTGATCTCGACGCCCCTTCACGGGGCCGACGGCAAGGTGTACGCGCTGGGCCAGGGCCCTCTCTCGGTGGGAGGATTCTCCGTAGGCGGGTCGTCAGGTTCGGAGGTGACCAGGAATTTTCCCACTGTGGGCATGATACCCGGGGGAGCCGTGGTCGAGCGGTCTCTCGAACTCGATCTCGGGCAGCAGCTGACACTGGTCATGAACAGCCCGGACTTCACCACGGTCTCGCGCACGGTGAAAACCATCAACAGCCGGATCGGAGGCACGGTGGCCAGGGCGATCGATCTTTCCACCATCGAGGTGGACATCCCGGAGGACTATCGGGACAAGACTGTGGAGTTCATAGCCCTGATCGAATCCGTGGAGGTCTCCCCTGATGTCCGGGCCCGGGTGGTTGTCAACGAGCGGACCGGCACCGTTGTCATGGGAAGTAGCGTCAGAATTTCGACAGTCGCCATTGCGCACGGAAACTTGAGCATCGAGATCACCGAGGATCCGGCCGTGTCGCAGCCCGGTCCCTTCTCCCGGGGCGCCACCACGATCATCCCTCAGACCGGTATCAGTGTGAGAGAAGGCGGGCAGCAACTGGTGATGCTCCCCACAGGCACCAGCATCGGAGATCTTGTCTCCGCGCTCAATGCCATCGGCGTCTCGCCCAGGGACCTGGTGATCATTCTCCAGTGCATCAAAAGAACCGGTGCGCTGCATGCGGACCTGGAGGTCATATGATCAAGGGAATCGCTGAGCTGCACCATATCAGGGAAACGAACCCGGCCAAGGCCGTCGATCTGGCCTGCAGGGAGTTCGAGTCCATCTTCGCACACCAGCTTTTGAAAACCATGGGGGAATCGATGCCGGACGGGCTGTTCGGTGAAGGCCTGGCATCGGATATCTACCAGGACATGCTCTTTCAGTCCATCGCCCGGTCCATGGCGGAAACGGGCGCATTGGGGATCGGAGACATGCTCAGACAGCACATGCAGGGCCTGAACATGCAAGAGGATGGATCAAGCGGGCAGGGGGGAGGTCGATAAGATATGATATCGAGTCCTTATCCCGCTAAGGCAAGAAGGAAAAGAGAAGGAGGCGGCATGATGACTGAATCCGACAGCACTGCATATACCCGGATGATCGATCGGATCGAAAGGGAGAAAGAACTGGTGGAACGGCTCACCGAGCTTCTCCAGGAAGAACTTGAGTTCATCGCCAATCAGGACATCGAGTCGCTCGAGGAATCCATGCCCGAGAAATACCGCCTCCTCCAGGATATCCAGGAAAACAGGCGGGATATGGATACCCTGGAGGGCGAGCCCCATCCCCGATGCGCCGAGCGGATACGCCTTCTCCAGCAGGAGCTCGTGATGCTCTGGAAAAGGACATCAGGCCTCAATGAGCTGTCCAAGTCCCTGGTAACCGGCAGGCTGGAAGAAATCGGGAATCAGCTTGAGATTTTCTTCTCGGGAGAAAAGAGCGGATACAACCGCCAAGGGAAGAAGGCCGGAGGGTTTCCCCGGGCCATAAACACAGGAGCGTGATATGCCGGGAATCGGAGGAGCGCTGGATATCGCCAGGTGGTCGCTGTATTCGTCTCAGCTGGCCATCGAGGTTCTATCGCATAATATCGCAAATGCCAACACCCCGGGCTATTCGCGCCAGCAGCTTAAAATCGAGTCGAATGTCCCCATCACCATGGGGCCGGGGCAGATCGGTACCGGGGTGAAGGCCACGGAAGTGACGCGCTACTATGACGCCTTTATCAATGAACAGGTGACCATCAAGAAATCTCAGTATTACTATTGGGATGCGCAGAACCGCGCCATGGAGGAGATCGAGACCATCTTCAACGAAAGCGACGAGTACGGGCTCAACAAGATCATGGGCGAGTTTTGGAATGCCTGGAGCGATCTCTCCAACAACCCGGAGGGCTCCCCCGAGCGCGAGGCCCTGCTGGCGAAATCGAACAACCTCATCCAGTTCATAGGAAATCTCGACTACAATCTCAGGGAATACCAGAGGCACCTCGACTCCAGCATCAGGGGATCGGTGAACCAGATCAATGGGCTCATAAAGCAGATAGCCGATCTCAACAATCAGATCTCCAGCGTGGAGATCAACGGCATCATAAATGCGAACGATCTGCGCGACCGGCGAGAGCTTCTCCTGGAAAACCTCGCTGAATACCTGGATATCAGTTACTATGAAGAGGAGTCGTCGGGACAGGTGATGGTGTACATCCTGGGCGGCACTCCGCTGGTGCTGGGAAAGGACCACTATGCCCTCGATTACCAGCGCAACGCGGCCACCGGGTTCACCGATATCCTATGGAAGGATCTCTCGGGAAGAACCATCAATCTAACGAACAAGCTGGAGGGAGGAAAGATCGCCGGATGGGCGAACGTGCGGGACACCAAGATCGGCTCGTATCTCGACTCCATGAACTCCCTGACCAAGGAACTGGTATGGCAGGTGAACGCGCTCCACTCCGAAGGGGTGGGGCTGGACCCAGTGAGCTCGCTGACGGGCACCGTGGAGATAACCGATCCAACCGACGATCTGGGTGCGGATTTTTTTTTCTCTGACAGATTTGTGTCCGGAGGGCAGTTCGAGATCGTTGCCTATGACGCGGATGGAGAGGTATCCAACATCTATGTCATCGATCCCACCGGCGACACTGTGGGCGATCTGATCACCGAGATCAACACCGAGGCCGGTGCCGGAGGCGGAGAGTTCACCGCATCCCTGAACGCCGCCGGCTTCTTCACCATCCAGGCCAACGGGAGCCATACCTTTGCCATCAAGCATTCAAGCGGCGCGGAATCGAGCAACGCCCTTGCCGTTATGGGGGTGAACACTTTCTTTTCCTGGATCGAGGAATCCGGCGTGCCGAACGACGATGTGTTCGATATCACGCAGACCCTCGGCATCAACGCAGAGCTCATGGCCGACTCGTCGCGGATCGCGGCCGGATACCTCGACGGCAACGGCCGGGTGGCGCCCGGGATGAACAATGTCGCACTGGCTGTCTATTCCGTCCAGGATCAGGTGATCTCCAATCTCGGCGGGACAGGGCTTGACACCACCCTTGATGCGTACTTCAGCTCGTTCATCGCCGAAGTGGGAGTGGATGCCCAGAACGCGAGCCTCAACAAAAAGTACAACGAGACACTCCTGGATCAGTATATTCAGAGAAAGGAAAGCGTGACCGGCGTCAACCTCGATGAGGAGATGGCCGACATACTGAAGTATCAGCACCTCTATCAGGCTGCGGCAAAGCTCATATCCGTGTGCGACGAGATGATGCAGACATTGCTTTCCGTAAAATAATCAGGTAGTATTCCCACCTAAAAAAGAGCGATGTTCAGGGGGGGATGATTGCTGATACTCACCCGAAAAGTGGGAGAAACCGTAGCCATAGGAGACGATATCCGGATCTCCATCGTGGAGATCAAGGGGACCCAGGTCAAGCTGGGCATTCAGGCCCCGAAGAACGTCGAAGTACACCGCGAAGAGATCTATCTCAAGATCCAGGAGGAAAACCGGCGCGCAGCGCTCGTTACTAAGGATTCCCTCGGCGCCGCTCAAGAGCTCATCATGATCAAGAAGAGTTCTTGAGGCCCGGTAGCCGGAAGACTATATTTAAGAATAGAGTAAACACAGGAGGTACCTTTCATGGGTTTTCTTTTCCGCTTCATCACGGGTGCAATTCTTTTTCCGTTCAAGCTCGTCAAGTTCATCCTCGCCGACATCGTCATCTTCGGCATCATCGGGGGGGTGATGTCTCTCGTCAGGTCGGTCTTACGGTTTCTGTTCAAGCCGCTTTCACTCGCTGCAGTCACAGGGGGCGTCCTTGTGTTCCTTTTCTCGGATGACGAGAGGAGAAACAAGGTCAAGGCCCTCATCGGCATGTGAGGTCCCGAGAAATTTCCTGAACCCCGCCGGGTGGACCGGGGAAGGGCCCGGGGATAAAGCAACCGGGGCAGAACCGGCGTGTCTCAGCCCCGGCCGGCCCAGGGACTATTCCTAGCACCCGGTGAACCTGTGCTTTTTGAGACAATCGGCTGCCTTTCGTATGGGGCATGCGTCTCCATCCGGACACGGGAATACGGTTTTTCAAACAGAAGCGGTCTGATTTCCTGCGGCTCTGCTGGAGAAAAAAATCGAAAGGAAAAGGCTGCCCTTTTGCTTCCAGCGGGGCAGCCTCCTGTCAGAGGCTGCCCCGGGCCTTCTCTCTTCTTATCCCAGGATGTACTGAAGGAAAGGGTTTGCGTAGAGCAGGATGAGCGCTATAACGAGCGCGTAAATGGCCAGAGATTCGATCATGGCCAGACCGAGGATGAGCGCGGTCAGTATCTTGCCCGATGCCTCGGGATTCCGGGCGATGCCGTCGCATGCCCCCTGCACGCCGTGACCCTGGCCGATACCGGTGCCCACGGCTGCGATGCCCATGCCGAGGCCGGCGGCAACGGCGACCCAGCTGAAGAACTGAATTGCCTCAGGACTTGCGCCACCCTCCTGGGCGAAGGCCATGGCTGCAAAGACCAACATGAAGAAAACCGAAGCCCCCAAAGAATACAAAACCTTTTTCATAAGATCCTCCTAATATTTTGTTTTCAGCGCCATATATGAAAAAGCTGGCGAGCAACCGCATGCCCTACCAGCTTTTTTCTCCAGTGCAGCGATAATCGGACCTATCACCGGAAGCATGGATCGTTGCCTAGTGCCCCTCCTCCATTGCTCCGCTGATGTACATCATTGCGAGCAGGGTGAATACAAAGGCCTGGAGGAGAGCGGTGAAGAGCATGAGCACGAGCATGGGGATGGGCATCAGGAAGGGAACGAGGAAAAGCAGCACGATGAGAACGAGGTCCTCGCCGAAGATGTTTCCGAAAAGCCGCATGGTCAGGGAAAGGGGCCTGGCCAGGTGCCCGATCACCTCCACGGGGAACATGATGGGCGCCATCCACCAGACAGGCCCGAAGAACTGCTTGATATATTTTGCACCATGGACCTTCACGCCGATGATGTGGGTGAGAAGAAAGACTGTCAGCGCCATGGAGAGGTTGGTGTTGAGATTGGCGGTGGGAGAATAGAACCCCGGGATGATGCCGCCCACATTGCATACCAGGATAAAGAGGAAGATCGTGGCCATGAGCGGGAAAAAGATCATCCCCTTCTCGCCCATGGTGTCCACCAGCAACCCCTTGAGCCCGCCGATCACCACCTCGAGGAAGTTCTGAAGCCTTCCGGGCACCAGCTTGATGTTTCGCGCCACGAGGAACGACAGCAGGATGATGACGATCATGTAGAACCACGTGAAGGTGACCTGGACCATGTGGTTGCCGTCGGTGAGGTTGAAGTGCTCGTGCAGGAAATGGTACAGAGGTTTGTTGATGAAATCCAAGATAAGAAAGCCGTGTTCCATATCAGTTCCCTCCCTCAAAAATATACGTGAAACACGCATAGCTCATGATACCCAGGATAATGACGGACAACCCGAGCAGAAGCCCGATAATATCCACTTTTGCATAGGCGATCAACAGGTAGAGGACAGCGCCCATGGTGAGCAGTCTGATGAAGTAGCGTCTGGCCATGAACGACCTTCCCTGCCGGGCGGTAAGCGTGACAGCAGCCCTGGCATGCCGGTAGAGCCACTGGTAATTGATCATGCACACCACCCCGCCGATAAAGACCCCGGAGGCGAAGTGCCTGCCCAGGACAAGGAGACTCGCCAGGCACAGCAAAAGCCAGATGCCCACAGAGATGAGTTCGATGCGCTTCTGTACGGGGTCTTTACCCGTGATCGGGACCATCGGACTTCCCTTCTTCGTTGAAGAACCTCATGTAGGTCTTGTACATGATCCGGAACCCGGCGAGGATGCCGCCGAAGATGAACACCAGGGTCAGGATGGGCTCTGTCCCGAACGTTTTGTCAAGATAGAAGCCTGCCGCCAGGCCAAGAACGATGCACAGCACCATGGCGATTCCCATGGTGCTCAAATCAGCAACCGTGAGATACATCTTTTTCTTATCTTTATCGTTCATTTTCCTATGCCCCGGGTTATCGACGAGTAGGCATATTACTGAATAGCGATTCATAATGCAAGTGAGTTTTTATTGAAAGGGGCTTGCCGGGGGGTATCCGGTGCGGCCTCGGTCCTCTGAAGGCTCGAGGTCGAGGGCTTCAGGGTTGAACCTTTTCAGGGAATTGGTGTAGATTCTTCACCATGAAGAGAATCAACGGGATTGACAGGAAACTCCTCGAATTCGTCCAGGATGACCTGCCGGCGGGGAAGAGGCCTTTCGATGCCTGGGCCAAGGCCCTCGGCATCGAACCGGAGGAGCTCATCTCCCGGCTCGAGCTGCTCAATCAGCGGGGGATCATCCGGAGCGTCAAGGCCATACTGCGCCACCGTAAGGCAGGCTTTTCCTCCGGGGCCATGGTCGTGTGGGCCGTGCCCGAAGACCAGGTCGACCGGATCGGGCGCGAGCTTGCTTGCCGGCAGGAGATCTCCCACTGCTACGAGCGCCCCGGCTTCGGTGAATTCAATCTTTTTTCCATGATCCACGGCAGGACGGACGACGGGGTCCTCCGGATCATCAGGGATATCTCGTCCGCGCTCAACATCGGCAGGTACCGGGTGTACTGGAGCCTCAGAGAACTGAAGAAATCATCCGTGAATTATATCAGGGAGGAAAGCGGTGAAGAATGCTGAGCTCTTCGAGCGGGCAAGGGTGCATATCCCTTCGGGGGTGAACTCTCCGGTGAGGGCCTTCGGCAGGGTGGGCGGAACGCCCAGGTTTATCCGGGAGGCAAAAGGTCCCTACCTGGTCGATGCCGAGGGAAAGCGATACATCGATCACGTGCTCTCCTGGGGGCCCATGATACTCGGGCACTCCCATCCCGAGGTGGTGGAGGCGGTGAGCAAACAGGCAGGCAGAGGGATGAGCTTCGGAGCCCCCACCGAGCTCGAGGTGGAGATGGCCGAGCGGCTGTGCGAGGCCGTCCCCTCCATGGACAAGGTAAGGCTCGTCAACTCCGGCACCGAGGCGACCATGAGCGCTGTCCGGCTCGCGCGGGCATTCACATCCAGGGATCTCATCGTCAAATTCGAAGGATGCTACCACGGGCACGTGGACAGCCTCCTGGTCAGGGCGGGCTCAGGTGCGCTCACCTTCGGCATCCCCGATACCTCGGGCGTTCCCGGGGCCATCGCATCCACCACGGCCGTGCTTCCCTATAACGACGCAGAGGCTCTCCGGGCATTCATGGCCGCACACGGCTCCCGGGCAGCCGCGGTGATCGTTGAGCCGGTGGCCGGGAACATGAATGTCGTGCTTCCCCGCAAGGGCTTTCTGGAGGGCCTCCGGGAAATCACCCGGGAGCACGGGGCCCTGCTGATCTTCGACGAAGTGATCACGGGCTTCAGGTTCTGCTACGGCGGGTACCAGGACACGGCGGGCATCAGGCCCGATCTCACCTGTCTGGGCAAGATCATCGGCGGCGGAATGCCGGTGGGCGCATTCGGCGGAAGGGCCGATATCATGGCCCTGCTCGCCCCCGAGGGCCCGGTCTATCAGGCCGGCACCCTTGCCGGGAATCCTGTGGCTGTCACGGCCGGGCTCGCAACGCTCAAGGTGCTCAAGCGGGAAAATCCCTATCCGGCTCTGGAGAGCTCGCTGGCCGGGCTGACGGCAAGCATGGAGGAATCCGCCCGCCAGGCAGGCATCGCTCTTAAGGTCAACCGTCTGGGGAGCATGGCCGGGGTGTTCTTCTCAGAAGGTCCGGTAGAGACGTTCGAACAGGTCATGTCGTGCGATGCGAAGAGGTACGCCCGGTTTTTCCATCACATGCTCGATCAGGGAGTCTACCTCGCGCCCTCGCCCTTCGAGGCCCTGTTCGTGAGCGCCGCCCATACCCCGGATGTGCTCGATGCCGTGGCGGATGCGGCCCGCACGTGCATGGCTAGACTCTGACCGAAGGCTTGACTGCGCTGTTGTCCTTGAACTCGAATACCGGCACCAGGGGAAGGACCTCCTCCTTGTCGTCCGGGAAAGCCAGTTCGATGACCTCGCCGATGTTTTCCACGTAGTGGATCGTGAGGTCTTGGATCACGTCCGGCTCGATGTCACCCAGGTCCTTTTCGTTCATCCTGGGCAGGATGATCTCGGTGATGCCGGCCCGGCGCGCCGCCAGCACCTTCTCCTTGATGCCCCCCACGGGCAGGACCACGCCCCGCAGGGTGACCTCGCCGGTCATGGCCAGGTTTTCCCGAACCACCTTGCCGGTCACCAGCGAAATGAGTGAGGTCACCAGGGTGATGCCAGCGGACGGACCGTCCTTGGGAATGGCCCCTGCAGGAACGTGGATATGGATGCCCTTGCCCTGCTGGATGGGCCGGGCCGCGCCCTTGATGATGCTCAGGGCGATCCGGGCCGATTCCTTCATCACCTCGCCCATCTGGCCCGTGAGGATCATCTCGTCCTTGCCTTCCACCAGGGCCGATTCCACGAAGAGGATCTCCCCTCCATAGGGGGTCCAGGCAAGCCCGGTGGCGACGCCCGGAACCCGGGTCCGGTGCCTGGCTTCGGGAAGGAAGCGGACAGGCCCCAGGGCCTGTTCCACAAAGGGTTTGTCCACCACGAATCTTTCTCCGCCCTGTTTTGCCACCTTGGAGGCGATCACCCTCAGGCAGGAGGCGATCTCGCGCTTGAGATTCCTTACCCCGGACTCCCGGGTATAGGAGCGGATGATGTGGTCGACAGCCTTCTCGGTAAAATCGATCTCCCGGCCTGAGAGCCCGTTGGCCTCGATCTCCTGGGGGACCAGGTAGTGACGGGCGATCTGGATCTTGTCCTCGCGGGTGTACCCCTCGATCTCCACGATCTCCATCCGGTCTCTGAGCGCAGGCGGGATGGTATCGACGACATTGGCGGTCGTGATGAAAAACACCTGGGAGAGGTCGTAGTCCACGTTGAGATAATGGTCTACGAAGTGGGTGTTCTGCTCAGGATCAAGGGCCTCCAGCAGGGCCGAGGCCGGATCTCCATGAATATCGTGGGAGAGCTTGTCGATCTCGTCGAGCATGAAGACCGGATTGGTGCTCTGCGCCGTCTTGATGCCGTTGATGATCCTGCCGGGCATGGCGCCGATATAGGTCCTCCTGTGCCCTCTGATCTCGGCCTCGTCACGCACGCCTCCGAGCGAGATGCGGACGAACTTTCTGCCCATGGCCCGGGCTATGGACTTGCCAAGGGAGGTCTTTCCCACCCCGGGGGGACCCACGAAGCACAGGATGGGGCCTTTCAGGTCGCTTTTGAGCTTCTTCACCGAGAGGTACTCGAGTATCCGCTTCTTTGGCTTGCGCAGGCCAAAGTGGTCCTGATCGAGGATATCTTCCACATTCTGGATCTCGAGATCGTCCTCGGTCTTTTCATGCCAGGGCAGGTCGAGAATCCAGTCGAGATAGGTCCGGATGGTGACGTACTCGGACGATCCCGGCTGCATCCGGGTGATGCGCTTGACGTCCTTGCCCACCTCGCGCTTCACCTCCTCGGGCAGTCCCTTGGCCTCGAGCTCTTTCTTCAATTCCTCGATCTCGTCCTCGATATCTCCCTGAGTGTCGCCCAGCTCCTTCTTGATGGCCTTGAGCTGCTGTCTGAGATAGTACTCGCGCTGGGCGTTGTTGATCTCGCCCTTGGCCCGCTCGGATATCTTCGAAGAAAGCTCCAGGATCTCCAGCTCGTTCAGAAGGGATTCGTGGAGAAGCATGTACTTGGTGTGAAAGTCGTTCTCCTCCAAGATCTGCTGTTTCCTGGGCACTGGGATGGGGAGATTGGTTGTGGCCGTGCTCAGCAGAATGGTGGGGTCCTTGAGCTTTGAGAGATTCACCAGCACGGTCTCCAGGTTGTGATACGAGAGGCGTGCAAGGCTGTTGAGGATGTCCCGGGTGGAATGCGCCAGGGCAAAGACCTCCTTGTCCGGCTCCATGTGCTCGCGCAAGTAGGTCACCCGCACCACCAGGCACGGATCGGACGAGACGTCCTCGTCCAGGGATGTCTTCTGTATCCCCCGGATCATAATGGACAGCTCGCCTTTCTTGGTCTGGGAGATCTTGGTGATCTTTGCCATGCACCCGATCCGGTAGAGGTTGTCCCACAGTGCAGACTCGCTCTCGCCGCTTTCCCGTATTCCCACCGCCACCACGGGCGAGTCCGCGGCATAGAGTTTCTTGACCAGCGAGATGGATGCGGGGTTGGACACGATCAGCGGAAGAAGCCCATCCGGGATCAGCACGGCATCCTTGAGAGGAAGGACCGGGAGTATCTCTGGATATTCCTCTTTTGCGGCCGGTTTCTGTTCGCCGGTGTTCTTGAAGATGTTCTTAATCCATTCCATGGGTTATCAGTAGGGTTCCTTGTTGTTTCAGTCAATCAGCCGATGTGAGACCCGTCGATCACGGAATGCGCGGGAAGATCCGAATCCGGCGAGATCGTTGCGTTCTCGATCATGCTGCTGTTTCTGATGATACTCCTGGCTCCGATACATGAGTTCCTGATCCAGGTATTTGGCATGATCCTCACCTGTGAGTCAACCCGGCATTCACCCAGGATATGGACGTTCGGCCATATCTCGACATCTCTTCCGATGCGGGCGAGCGGGCTTATCCAGGCGCTTGAAGGGTCCATGAGGGTTACGCCCTCGTCCATGAGCGTCCGGTTGACCCGCATTTGCATGACCTGGGCCGCCTCGCCGAGCTGGGTGCGGGAGTTGATGCCGTGGGCCTCGCGGTAGTCGGGGGCCTGATAGGATGCTGCAAACTGTGCCATGCGTACGATGTCGGTGAGATAGAACTCCTGCTTTGCATTGTCCGGTGAGATGCCCTCCACGGCGCGCAGAAGGAAGGACTTGTCAATGACGTAGACCCCGGTGTTGATCTCGTCGATCATCCGCTGCCGCTCATCGGCCTCGTGGTGTTCGACAATGGCGATCATGCGGCTTTCCCAGTCCCGCACGATCCTTCCGTAGCCGGTGGGGTCGGGCATGCGGGCGGTGAGGACCCCGATGGGGGCATGGGACGCGCGGTAGACCTCCATGAGGGACGCCAGCGAGGAATACTCCACCAGGGGCATGTCTCCGGGCAGGATGACGACATCCCCTGCATCGGTCTCTTCCAGGGCCCTTCGTGCCATGAGAACGGCATGGCCTGTCCCCAGCGGAGGGTCCTGGACGACCTGCCGGACAGGGAAATGCTCGAGGTATGCCCCGACGGCTTCCCTGCCGTGGCCCACCACGCAGATGGTCTCTACACCGAGTTTCGCGGCAAGGCTGAGGGGATAATGGATCAGCGGCAGCCCGAGAATCTCGTGCAGGACCTTCGGTGTTTCAGATTTTAATCTGGTGCCTTTTCCTGCGGCCAGTATTATGGTACAATTCTTCTGCATCGTGCTGCATTGCTATCATAAGCGGGGGCTTTGCGCAAGAGACGAGCGTTTTCTTCTCTTCTCTTGTAAAAGAGGTGGGTATTTGTTAAGACGGCCTATCAAATAGCGCCGCATGAAGGAAAGGAGTGGGCATCTATGTTCTTCGAATGGATTTTCGGGATGTTCTCCAGCGATCTTGCCATTGATCTGGGAACGGCAAATACCCTTGTGTATGCCCGGGATAAGGGAGTTGTCCTGTCCGAGCCCTCGGTAGTGGCGGTAAAGATGGAGCACGGCGGTGTCAACAGGATCGTCGCCGTGGGCACCGAGGCCAAGAAAATGCTGGGAAGAACCCCTGAGAATATTCAGGCCATCCGGCCCATGAAAGACGGCGTGATCGCTGATTTTGAGGCCACCGAGGCCATGCTGAAGTATTTCATCACCAAGGTGCACCAGCGGAGGCTGGGCGTGAGGCCCCGGGCCATCATCTGCGTCCCCTCGGGGATCACCCAGGTGGAGAAGAGAGCGGTCAAGGAATCCGCCGAGGCCGCGGGCGCCCGTGAGGTGTTCATCGTGGCCGAGCCCATGGCGGCAGCCATCGGGGCGGGCCTGCCTGTGACCGAGCCGATCAGCTCCATGATCGTGGACATCGGCGGGGGCACCACCGAGGTTGCGGTGATCTCACTGTCGGGCATCGTCTACACGAACAGCGTCCGCGTGGCAGGAGACAAAATCGACCAGGCCATCATGCAGTACATCAAGCGCGAGTACAACCTGCTCATCGGCGAAAGGACCGCGGAAATCATCAAGATCATGATCGGATCCGCCGCATCGGACGAGGTGGAGAAGACCATCGAGGTCAAAGGCCGGGACCTGGTGGACGGCATCCCCAAGATCTTCACCATCAGTTCCGAAGAGATCCGCAAGGCGTGCCAGGGTCCCATCCGGACCATCATCGACGCTGTGCGGGTCGCCCTGGAGCAGACGCCGCCCGAACTGGCCGCCGACATCGTGGACCGGGGCATCGTGCTCACCGGCGGCGGGTCGCTCTACCGGAACCTCGACAGGCTCATCCGGGAGGAAACCGGGCTGCCGGTGATCATTGCCGAAGACCCGCTCTCGGCCGTGGCCAGGGGTGCAGGCAGACTTCTCGATGACATCGATCTCCTTCGGGATGTCACGATTTCGAGTTGATGGCACGAAGGAGCACAAGGGTTGTTCTGCTTATTGGGGCTGCGGTCCTGATTCTTGTTCTGCTCTCAACCGGACAGTACAGTTCCTCATCTCTGGGCATCAGCAGCGTCCGCGAGGGATACGGTACCTTTGAGCGGGTGGTGAGAGCGCCCTTTTCCTTTATTGCAGGCATCTGGAACCATTATGTCTTTTTGGTGAACACCAGCTACGAGAATGAAACGCTTCAGAAAGGGCTGGATGAGCTCCGCGTGCGGACCATGCGGCTTCAGGAACTCGAAAACGAGAATGAGCGGCTCCGGGCCATGTTGGATTTCAAGGGGAAGTTTCACGATTTCTCCCTGATCCCTGCAAGCGTCCTGTCTCAGGATATCACCCATGTGTTCAAGACCATGATCATCGACAAAGGCTCGCGCAGCGGATTCGGCATCAATATGCCCATCCTGAACCCAAGCGGTGTGATCGGCAAGGTGATCGCAGTCTCACCCCACACGGCTCAGGTCCTGCTCGTTACCGACCCCAACAGTTCCATTCCCGCCCTCATCGAGTCCTCCCGAGTCAAGGGAATCGTCAAGGGCAGGGGGGAGAATCTTCTGAGTCTGGAGTACGTACGCAGTGTGGAGGAGGTGAAGGAGGGGGATTCTGTGGTGACCTCGGGGTTGCTCGGCATGTTTCCCAAAGGGTTGAAGCTCGGGTATGTCCGGGAGGTCAGGAAGGACGACCGCCAGATCTTCGCAGATATCATTGTAGAGCCCTGCGTGAAAATGGAAAAGATCGAGGAGGTGTTCGGCATTGCTCAAGGTGTGGAAGTTTCAGATTAGCCTCTTCGGGATACTCTTTGCCGTAATCCTGATGGAGGCAACCGTCATCCCTGCCGTGTGGGCGCCGCTCAGGGTGGATTTCTTCATCGGAATGATCATCGGGCAGATCATATTCGTTCCCTTTTCCCAGGGATTTCCCTTCGTGATTCTCGGCTCGCTCATCCTGCAGGCCTTTTCCGGGGCGCGGCTCGGCCTCATTCCCCTGCTGTATATCTTCATCTTCTTGGCTATCGAGATGCTGAAGAACTTCATCTACCTGGAGAACGTCTATACGCAGGCCCTTCTGGGGATTCTTTTCTATTGCCTTTTCGCGGTGGCCACGGTGTTTCTCGCCGACTTCTCCTATTTGAAGGGAATAATCTCTCCCCTCGTAGCGGGCGCCGTGCTCACGGGATGCGTGAGCCCGATGATGGTGTACGTCGTGGGACGGCTCCAGACGACGTATGAACAGGAACATGAATAATACAAACAATATACCCGGGCCGCATATTGACGACGACCTGAAGTGGAAGGCGAAGATCTTCATCGCCTTTGTGTTCGTCCTCTTCACCATCCTTTTGCTGAGGCTCATGAACATGCAGGTATTCAAGGGATCTTATTACGAGGGGCTGGCCCGGAACAACCGGATCCGGATCGTCAGCATCCCCGCGCAGAGGGGCAAGATCCTGGACCGGAACATGGAGGTCATTGCAGACAACCGGCCCGCATACAACCTGATTGCGATACCGGGAGACATCTCGGACGTCTCCTCTATCGCATGCCGGCTCGCCGGCATCCTGGGCAGCGATGAAGAGGACATGGTCGAGAGGATCAGGGATGCGAAGAAAAGGCCGTACAATCCCGTTGCCCTGGCCAGGGACATCAGCTTCAACCAGATGGCGAGCATCGAGACCCAGCTCTATACCCTGCCCGGGGTGTCCATTGACGCCACGAGCGAGCGGGACTATGTGCTCAAGGAGCTGGGCGCCCATATCCTGGGTTTTCTGGGTGAGATATCCCGAAAACAGCTGGAGGGCTTGAAGCCCGGGTCTCCGTACGCCGCCGGAGATCCCATCGGCAAGACCGGGGTGGAAAGCATCTGCGAGGAAACGCTGCGGGGAACCAAGGGGGTCCGGATCTTTGAGGTGGACGCCATAGGGCGGAAAACGAAGATCCTGGATGAGAGACCACCGGTGCCGGGTGAGGACGTGGTGCTCACCATCGACAAGAGGCTCCAGCTCGCCGCCTACAGGTCCATGGCCGGCCGGGCCGGGTCGGTCGTGGCCATGGATCCTCAAAACGGAGACATCCTGGCCATGGTCTCCTCGCCCGGCTTTGATCCACATGTATTTTTGAGTCCCATGACGCCCGAGGCCTGGAAAGGGATCGTCGAGGATCCCATGCACCCGCTTGAGAACAGGCCCATCCGGGGGCAGTACTCGCCCGGGTCCGTGTTCAAGGTGATCATTGCGGCCCTGGCGCTTAGAAACAACCTCATCACTCCTCAGGATACCGTGTACTGTCCGGGCGCGTACAGCCTGGGAGATTCCACTTTCAAGTGCTGGCGCAGGGGAGGGCACGGGAACGTTGACCTTGTCTCTGCCCTCGCCCAGTCCTGCGACGTCTACTTTTATATGCTGGGCGAAAGGCTCGGCATCGACCGGATCTCCTCGTTCTGCCTCGATTTGGGGCTTGGCAAGCCCACCGGTATTGAGTTTAAGGACGAGCTCTCAGGGCTCGTGCCCACCAAGGAGTGGAAATACCGGCGGTTCGGCGAGCAGTGGCACAAGGGCGAGAGCGTGATTACCGCGATCGGGCAGGGTTTCACCCTGGTCACCCCCATGCAGATGGCAAAGGTCATGAGCAGTGTGGTCAATGGGGGCAATGTCCTGACGCCGAGAATTCTTGCCTCTACCCAGATAAGCAGGGAGCGGCCCCTCAACATCCGCGAGGCGGATCTCGCGGTCATACGGGAAGGGCTCAGGGCCGTGGTGGAATCAGAGAAGGGCACTGCCCGGGCTGTCAGGGACCCGGGCTTCGCCATGGGGGGAAAAACCGGTACCGTGCAGGTGGTGAGCGGCTATACCTCCAAACTTCCGGATCAGTCCGATCTTCCCTATAAAATCAGGGACCATGCATGGTTCTTCGGGTTTTCTCCGGTGGAGAATCCCGAGATCGTGGTAGTCGCCATCGTCGAACACGGAGGGAGCGGATCGAGCATTGCCGCGCCCGTGGTCAGGGATGTGATAAAAGAATATTTCGCAGGCAAAGGATCGGGTGATGAGCAGGTATGCCAGGATAGCCGATAACATCGACTGGGGCCTCATCACCACGGCTCTGGCGATCGTATTCATTGGGCTTTTGTGCCTGTACAGCTCATCGCGGGGCACCGGCATCACTATCTTCTACAAACAGCTCATGTGGATCGCGATCGGCGTGCTGGTGATGATCGTCGTGTTTGCCGTGGATTATCGTGTGCTGCTGAGGTCGGCCTGGCCCCTGTACATCCTCATGATCTTCGGGCTCGTCCTGGTGCTCATCGTGGGGAGGGAGATCTCCGGGGCACGGAGGTGGATTTCGTTCGGCCCCATGGGCATCCAACCCTCGGAGCTGGCCAAGATCATCATGATCATCTGGCTGGCATACTGGGGGGAGCAGAAAAAATACATCCAAGGCTACGGCATCCGGGAGCTCGTGCTGCCGACGTTCTTTATCCTTGTTCCCGTGGGGCTCATCCTCGTGGAGCCGGATCTGGGGACCGCCGGGATCGTGGCCCTCATCTCCTGCACGCTGATGCTTCTCCTGGGGATCAAGAGATCAACCTTTGTCGGCCTGCTGGTCCTGTTCATATCCGCCATGCCGTTCATATGGTTCTCGCTCAAGGAATACCAGCGCCAACGGATCCTCACCTTTCTCGATCCCTCCCGGGACCCGCTGGGAAGCGGCTACCATGCCATGCAGTCAAAGATCGCCGTGGGTTCGGGAGGTCTTCTGGGCAAAGGGTTTCTCGAAGGTACGCAGACACAGCTGAGGTTTCTGCCCGAGCACCATACGGATTTCATCTTCTCGGTGGTGGCTGAAGAGTGGGGGTTCGCAGGCTCGGCCCTGCTCCTGCTCCTGTATGTGGCCCTGGTGACCAAGATAACCCAGATCGGCTTCAAGGCGAAAGACCGGCTCGGCACCATGATCTGTTTCGGGGTGGCGGCATTCTTTACCCTGCACATCTTCATCAACATCGCCATGGCTGTCGGGATATTCCCGGTGGTGGGCGTGCCCCTGCCGTTCATCAGCTATGGCGGCTCCTTCATGCTCATCAACTGGATATGCATCGGCCTGGTCCTGAACATAGCCTGGAGGAGGTTCATGTTCTAGCCCTTGCTTTTAAGGGTATTCCGGTCCGAATATAAAAAAATCCGGCTTGAAGCCGGATTTTTTCACGTGGGAGGAATCCCCTCCCTTTCATGAGGAAGGATGGGTCAGAGAAGGGCTCGGGCACCCGCCACCTTGAGCATTTGTGCCACATCGCCGGCAGCCCCTTTCAGAAAACAGGGTTTCCCCTTCTCCTCAAGGGCCTGCTTGAGATGAAAGAGAAAGACGATTCCGGCAGAGTCTATGAACCGCAGCCGGCTGAGGTCGACCTCGCATTCCGTCTTGCCTTCATCAGAGACCAGGATTCGGATGAGATCGTGCGGTACACGGGAAACGCACAACTCACCAGAGAGACGAAGAATGATTCTTTGACCGTTCTTTTCCAGCTCATACTGGGGCGGGGGTGTTTCGATCATTTCATCCAGCGCGTGCAGGGCGTGGTCAACGTCGCGATATTCACGACAGGACACCAGATCGTACAGGCGGTTGTATTTCAGGTTTTTTTTCATGTCCTCGCTCAGTCCCGCAAAGAATACCCCGAATGCTGAGGCATCCATGAGAAGGATGATATTCAGGAGAAACCCCAACCCCGCGGAGTCGGTAAATCCCACCTCGCCGAAATCGAGGATGAGGTGCGCCGTCGGTTTCCGGGGCACGAGTGCCCGTATCCGTTCGGCGGACCCGGCATCGAGAACCCCGGGCAGGACAATATGGTGAAACTCGCCGGACTCTGTACTGCCGTGCCTGGAGACGATTCCGTTTTTGCACTTTCTCAGGTAGCCATGGGGTGCTGTAGCCCGGGCATGCTGATAGAAAAGGACCGAGGGCCACAGGAGGGCCCCGATCTTGAGCAGGTCGATGAGATAGCGTTTCCACAGGCGTGCAGGGTCCCGGGATAACGGCCAGAGCCATTCCATGCCCGCGTTCTGCATCCACAGCGGCGCGCGATGGGTGGATCCGGTGATGAAATCAAAGGTGCCTCCCACTCCGATGGACACCGGCACCTTCAGGCGGTCCCTGTTCCGTTCGAACCAGATCTCCTGCTTGGGGTTGCCGAAGGCAATGAGCAGGATATCGGCCCTGGATTCATTGATTCTGCCAACGATTCCGCTGTCGTCCTCGTACGACTCCGGGAGTTTCGTCCCCCGGGTGTGGACAAAGGGCGAGTCCCATCCGGCGATTTTCAGGCCCGGGTTGGCCTGCTCGAGTATGCCTGCGGCCTTCTCGGCCGCTCCGGGATTTCCACCCAGAAGGTAGATGGACCTGCCTTTGCCGGCCGCCTCACTCGCGATACGAGGCACGAGGTCTGCTCCGGTGACCCGCTCGCTCAGTGCCGGCCCCAGTAGCCTGCTCGCCCAGACCAGGGGCATCCCGTCAGCCGTCGCCACATCCGCTCTCCTGAGGATCCTCTGGAGCTCGGGATGAGAGGATTCCCGCAGATTCCAGCCCAGGGTATTCGCCAGAAAATCCGCATTCACTGTACAGACGAGCCTGGGCCTGCTATCGCGGGCATAACATTCCACAAGATGGAAGATCTGCTCCACGGTCTGATCCATGGTGAGTCGGTCAATGGGTACGCCGAGGATGATGACGGGTTCGCGCTTCATGACAGGGGTGCTCCGGATGTCGGCATATGCTCTCTCTTTCGTAAGTTATGGGCCCTAGATATCAAACAGCACCCCGAACTGATCCAGCACCTCGCCGAGGTTCAGGGGGTGGTCTTCCACTGACTGGAGCATGATCAAAACAGGCTCTTTGTCCGAGCGGCCCAGGGTTATCCTCCTCAGGGTCGCCTGGAACCAGTACCGCATCACCGAGATGTGGCGTTGCCTGCCGTTGGAGAACCAGTAGGCCGTCTCTCTGATCCTGCCGTACTTTTCCAGTTGCAGGAGCAGTGCCTCTCCTCCTTCGACGGGCGCCACGGTCTTGTTCCAGATCCGCCAGCCCGCACCCCGGAAGCAATACATGGGGTCGTGCACCGCGTGTCTGTTTCCTGCGCCGTCAATGGCGATCAGCACGAGCTCGTCGGCGCCGAACCCGTAGTATCTCTTGATGACCTCGGCCTTGCGAAGAGGTCTCCTGGTCCGGGTGTCTTCAGGGCTCGACCGAGAAAGACCGCAGTGCCTCTTCCCTGGTGTTGTAGATGTCGATGATCTTATGCATTCTCACCAGCTCGAGCACGGAGCGCACCTGCTTCCGGACGTCACAGAGCTTCAGCGCACCCCCGGCTTCATTGAGGCGTCTGAGCGTGGTGATGAGGCTGCCGCATCCGGCCGAATCGATGAACTGCACAGCACTCATATCGAACACCGCCTGAGAGCTCTGCTCGATAATCCGGGGAATGCTTTCCTTGAACTCCATTGCATTGCTCGCATCGAGAACCTTGGGCAGGGACGAGATGACCATGATGCCGTCGATGTTTTCAGCGAAGAGTTTCACCTTTATCTCCTCCTTTGCAGGAAGAATGTCACACAGGCACAGTTTTTGCCGCTGCTGTCACGGGAATAACGGACATGGTCCGCGGTGTGGGCAATGATATGGAGCCCGAAGCCGTCTTCCCTGGATCCGTCGAAGACCGGCTTGGGGGCCGAAGCGAAGTCGAACTCGATTCCCCAGTCGTAGAAGAAGAGCACGATCTCGTCGCGCGAGGTTTCCCCCTCGATGGCGATGGTTTCCCCGGGCTTTCCCTGGTACGCATGCTTGATGATGTTGGCCATGATCTCTGTGGCCACGATCTGGATCATCTTTATCCTTTCGTCGTCCACCAGATTCGAACCGAGGCCCTTACACATATCACGGATGAGCGAGCGCACTCTTCCCAGCTCGTCCAGGTCAGACGGCACCTCCAGCTTCCATTCCTGGTTGTAGCGTTCTTCCGGTTCGGGCATCTCGATCTTGACGGCCACGCAGGTGAAGTCGTCTGAGAAGCTCTCGGTCTGCGAGAACGCCACAATATCTTTCCAGGCGGCTCTGCACAGGTCCTGCGGTTCGAGAAAGGCATGTCCCTGCACGAAATCCGTCAGGCGTTTCTCGCCGTAGAACTCGCCCGAGGGGTTCTTGGCCTCGGTCAGCCCGTCGGAGTAGAAGAAAAAAATGTCGCTGGCCCTGAAGGGAGCCAGAATCTGTCTGAACCCCTTCTGCCCTGGAAAACCGAGCGGCATGTCCACCCCCTGGAGAAGGGTGCAGGTGTCCGTGTCGCTGTGATAGTGGATGGTGCGCATATGCCCGCAGTCCACGTAGCTCACCAGCTTCCGGGACGTGTCGAATCGCGCGTAGCACAGCGTGAAGAAGGTCTCCAGCTCGTTCATCCGGCCGATCATTTCCTCGTGCACTTCAGAAACGATCTCCTCGGGGGAGGGGAGCTCTTCGGCCTCCGAGACGCGCGCCAGCCTGAAAATCGCGCCCATGAAATGCTGCTTTGCCGCCGCTCCCATGAGCGCGGCAGGGATACCCTTGCCCATGACATCGCCCACGATGACGTCGAGGCAGGTGTCGTTTATCGTGAAGAAGTCGTAGAAATCGCCGTCGATCTTCTTGGACGCGATGGTGAGATCGCCGATCCTCATCCCTTTGAGGTTCTTGGGCCGGCCGCCCAGGAGAAGGGTCTGCTGGATCCGGGAGGCAATGGTGATCTCGTGCTCCCGGGCCTTGAGGAGCTCGACCTCCATCCTGCGCAAGCGTCTCGCCTGGATCCTCGTGCGGATGGCCTGCTGGACCAGGGCCAGAAGCTCGCTGGGATTGAACGGCTTGGTGACGTAATCGAACGCCCCGTACTTCATGGCATCAACGGCATTGGACACCTCGTTGCTCACGGTGAGCATGATGGTGGGGATGTCGGGGAAGTTCTCCCTGATGTAGCGCAGGCAGGACATGCCGTCCATCTCGGGCATCCACAGGTCGAGCAGGATGATGCCGATGTCCTCGGACAAAAGCTCGATTGCCTCCTTGCCGTTTTTCGCCTCGATGACCCGGTATCCCTCCTTCTGCAGATGAGACTGCAGATAGGTGCGCACGACCCGGCTGTCGTCGACCACCAGGATAGTTACAGGGGCCTTTTCCTCATCCAGAAAGAGTTCGATCGTTTTTTTATGGTGATTTTCAGCTGTTTTCGACATTTCGCTCTGCTATCCCGCTTTTTCTCCTGTTGTCCGGGGACCGCCCCGATCCGGGCAGACTCCGTCCATCCTGGGTGAATATGAATATGAAGATTCTCATAGACGCAGCAGTTATCACAGTAATGGCGGGATCGGAAAATGACGGATATTTCTTGAGCGTAGAAATGTGCCTTTAGCAGCTGCAAAAGAGTTGCAAGGTACCCCGAAACCCGCACCAAAACAATAAGTGAGGAGCTTCAAATCCTCCCCCTGCCACGCAAGGCTTCTGTTTCGTAAAAGCGTCTGGCACTCTCGTTCTTCACGGAAAGTAGCTGAACGTAAGCCGACCAACTTTTTCCCGATCAGCCAATAAGCTGCTGTCATGATGCAATTAGCTGATCGCGCAGCAGATCTTCTGGCTGCGCCGATGATGCTGGAAGTATCTTTAATCGCAACGTTTTTCTAAAGTGCTGTCCGGTTTTGTCGGTTTCTTGGCCATGGGCTCCCCTTTACCACCTGCTGCAAAGCCTCAGCAGGAATCTCATAGGACCCTGCCGCCACGATCTCTCTTTTGACATAGTCCATTTTGCGGCCGGATTTTGGATGCATATACGCTCGAGTGAGTTGCCTGAGCCAGGAGCAGATGGCTTAGAAGGTTTCACGCACCTTTCTCCTCTGAACATCATAGGCTTGCTGAAGCCCCTGGCCGCGGCAACCGAAGCCCGGGTGGTAGAAAGGGTTCAGGAGAGCGGATGCTCGGCAGTTTCTGGTGTCCGAGCCCAAGATTCCCCGGCCGATGTCCTGAATTTCTTCACGTCGCTGGAGAGTACTGCGGCATCCGACCTGAGGCTGTCAAGGATGCTGGCAAGTTCTTCAACAGTGGCGGCATTGTTCTGGGTCGATGCGTCTATCTGGATGATAGCGGTGGAGAGCTCCTTGATGTTCTGGTTCTGCTCCATGCTTGCCGCGGTGATCTCTTCCATCATCTTGAAAAAGAGATCAAAGCGCGACATGAGTTCTTCGAGAGACTCGGCAGTCTTTTTCATGAATTCGTCACCGGTCTTGATACGGCCCACGGTCCCATCGATGAGGCTCCGGATCTCCCTGGCCGCATCGGCCGAGCGCTGGGCAAGAGCACGCACCTCACCTGCCACCACTGCAAATCCTTTCCCGTGCTCGCCTGCCCGGGCGGCCTCCACCGCTGCATTCAGGGCCAGGAGGTTTGTCTGGAAAGCCACCTCGTTGACCGTCACCACGATGTCTCCGATCTTCCGGGAATCATGGGAAATCTCCCGGGTGGCATCTATCAGCTGGGAGAAGATCTCCCTGTTCTTATCGATGAGCCCGGTGATGGCCTGGGAGGTTTCCCTTCCCCCTTTCACTACCTGGGTGTTGTGCTGAATCGATCCGTTCATCTCTTCTATTGATGCGGAGACCTCCTCGATGGACGCCGACTGTTCCTGAGTCGCCTGTGACAGGCTCTGTGAGCCCGAGCTCACCTGTTCGATGGACTGATGGAGCTGCAGGGAGATGTCTCTCACATGCCGTATGATCTCTTCCAGATTATTCATGAACTCGTTGAACCAGTGGGCAAGCTGACCCACCTCATCGATGCCCCTCACCTCCAGCCGTTTTGTGAGATCACCTCTGCCTGCCGCCATGTCCTTGAGCATGCGGGACATATTGCCAACTGAGACCGTAATTCCCTTCATGAGCAGATATCCGTTGAGGAAGGTCATGATGATAGTCTGGAGAAATATGAGAGGGAAGCTCATCTGTATGGAGGAAAGCGGCACACCAGAGAATATGGAGAGATAGATGGTGCCGATCAGGTCTCCGATGGGAGGTACTGCAATGAGAAGAATAATGGCGAAGAGCTTCTGGTTGAGGCTGATTCTGAGAAAACCGGTGCTGTCGGCGAGGATGCCCCTTCTGCTGCATTCCCTGTAAAAAGGTGCGAGGCTGTTCTCGGCCACCAGATAATAGAGCGCCATGCCGGACAATCCGGTCATACCCAGGATGTTTCCTCCGAATATGAGCAGATCGAACGGCAGGTAATCTTTCATATAAAGAGGCACTATCACGGACAGCCATGCGATCCCTGCCCACCTTATGAATATGAGGGCCGCCTCTGCGAAGGGAAGAATCGAAGCACAGCGCAGGGCATGCCTTATCTCCCGTTCGTCAAATTCTCCATCCTCCATCACTCTGACAGCAGGGCTCACCAGATGATATTTGACCGCCGCTCCGATGACCACTGAAAGCACGGTCTGCAGGAGTACCAGGATGATGCCTTCGAGAAAATGATCTCTGAACCCTTGAGAGATGGGGATAAAAAACATGACGACCGTCGGTACCAGCAGGAGATACGTGATTCCCTCCTGGAACAGGAACGGGCGCAGGAAAAAGACCCTTGTGTACTCCTTCATGAGCAACTTTCCTTTCCCAATGAAAATAAGGCATGTTCATGATTTTGTTTACTCACAGTCTTCAATGCTCGCTTCAGATGATGTATCGGCTCTACAGGGCTGGAAAATAAATAGTATATAATTTGGTTCACCCTACGAACCCTCATGCCAGGGTTGGCCGGTCTTTTGCGCCACGGACTGCTCAGGGGCAGCTTCATTCCGGAAAAGTATGTCCGCCAGTGGCGGGATCTCTCCCGGCTGCTGCGCAGGGAGGAGGACGCAGGGGAGGGTCAGGGCCGGAGCTTCCGGAACCTTCCGCCCGCGTCTTCTGCGATCAGCTCCTGCTTCACGAGGCCTGCGAGGTGCTTGCCGATCATCTGCCTTTCCCCAAAGCGCATGATTCCGTCCGGATGGGCGCGGTAATCGTTCTTGTAGATGGGCGACTTCTCGATGATCTCCTCGATCCCGATCCAGGAATCCCGGGGAACCATGCTCAGGAGCGTCTCGTCCCGCTCGTGGAAGGCCGACTCGTAGATCTGCATGCGCTTCATGAAATGGGGCGGCTTGACGGGCCGTGCATGGGATGAGATATAGACCTCTGCAGGCAGCCCCCTGATCTTCCCCAGGGACTTTCGGAAGAGCCCGGGGTCTGATTCGGGGTTTCCGTACCAGGGACCGAAGGGACTCAGGTCGATGTCGAACCCCACGAGTATTTTTTCGTCCGGTTCCCACAGGCAATAGTGATCTGCGAGATGGCCCGGTGTGTGGATGGCGATGAACCGGTTCCTGCCGGTGGAAAACTCGGCCCCGTCGTCGAACTGCGAGGTAAAGGCAAAGTCCCTGAAACCCGTGACCGGGAGATAGACCTCTTTCCACAGCTGCGCCAGATCCTGCTCGACGAACCTCAGGGCAAGCTCCTCCGCCAGTGCGATGCTGCCCGATCCCTGGCGGGGCACCGAGATCTCGGGGTTGCAGAGCTCCTGGAGAAGCCACGTGCCCGAGGTGTGGTCAGGATGCGAGTGGGAGAGGACCACGGCATCGATCCGGCAGCATGAGCACACCTGACGGATGATGTCGAGGCCGCAGCCCGAGTCCATGAGAAGAGTGCTCTGGTCGAGAACGCAGACCGCATTGGAAAAGGGGGACCGGGCTCGGTTGCTGCCCTGGATCACGTAGATGGTGTCGGTAACCCGCATGGTCTTGACGCCCGAAGAGCTGAACAGGCTGGTATGCATATGACCCATGACTATAGCCATATAGGGGCCTGGGGGTCAACCCCGGATGATTTCCTGATTCCCCTTGAACCTCCTGCTTTTAAAAAGGGTCGAAGGGCTTTGCCCCGGGGTCTATGCCATTGGTTGTGCGCTGCGGTTGATTTTCGGTGCGAGAACAAGGTATACACCGGTTATGCGAAAGTGCGCCCGTATGGGGCTCAAGCCGTTCGATCTGGCGCTGATCGCCGCGCTTGTGTTCCTTGCAGGATCCTGGTGGGCGCTTGGGTTCTCCGGATCGCGTGACCCTGCATGGGTGCAGGTGTACACGGCCCAAGGCCTCTACCGTGAAGTGCCGCTGGGCGAGGACGGGGATGTCAGGGTCCCGGGTCCCCTGGGCGAAAGCCTGGTGGAGATCTGCTCGGGAGAGGCGTCCATGGTCTGGTCGCCCTGTCCGAACAAGCTGTGCATGCACATGGGCGCGGCAAGCAGACCAGGGGACAGCATCGTCTGCGTGCCGAACCGCGTATCCGTGGTCATCCGCTCGGCCCGGACAGACACGGACGCGGTCTCCTACTGAAACGGGCCGCCTCATCCCCTGGATGTTCCCCCGAATTTTTTTCAGGTATACCGGGTTTTGATTCTCCGTGCAGTGAGACGCCCGATGCGGCGGGCGAGCTTGTCCTTCTTCCCTTTGAACAGCGGGTTTCCCTTGGCATACTCGTCCAGGAAGAAGAGTCGCTCGGCAAGGGGTATTTCCCTGACGAACGATGCGTTCAGATAGCTCAGGTTCTTCGCGATGATGCGTACGCCGGAGAGCCTCCTGCGTTTGAGCCTGTCGAGGTCGATGAGATAGATCGCGTCCTTTCCCACAAGCAGGTTCTCCCCTTTGAGATCCACGGGAACAAACCCCATTTCATGGAGCCTGCGGACAAATCCCGCGACCCGCATGATCAGCCTGGTGTCATAACTGTGGAGCTCCACATGCCTGACAAGGTCCAGGGCCTCGACCCGCTCGGTCGCAATGTAGGACTCCGCGAGCACGCCCATGATCCGCCTTTCGCAGGCAAAGATCACGGGCGGGGTGGGGATCCCGCAGCGCTCCAGCATGAGGGCTCCCTCGAAGGCCCTCCTTGCCCGGCTCTTTCTGAAGAGGTTCTTGACCGTGTCTAGGAACCCCTTGAAGTTGTAGCGCTTGAGAAAGATCTCCCTGCCCTGCAATGTCCCTGACTTGACAAAGGTCGTCTTTGAGCGGTTGAGCACGGTATCGAGCGCGGTCTCCATGAACCGCCCCGGATCTGCAGCATCAGGGGGGATCTCTTCGTTTTCCGGGAGAAACCAGGTATATCCGTGCCTGCGTATGGTCCGGCAGGGGGGCAGGGCGCGTTCGAGTCCCCACCCGGCAGGCGCGCCCGCAAGGTGCCATAGCGCGATAGATGCGGATTTCTTCAGGCGGGCCCGTACCGGGGGGAGAAAAGACGCAGCGACTCCGCCGAGCAGCTCGATGCCCAGCTTGATCAGGGTGAAGAGCCCGAGCAGGGCTGTCTGGGCGATTCCCCGGTGCTTGAGGAAGAACCGGTACATGGACCGGCGGTACTCCATCTTTCTGGCGACATCGAATCGCCGTGCGCTCGTTCCCTGGTGATGCGTCACGGTGAGCTGCGGCAGATGCCAGACCTCGAAGCCTGCATCCGCGGCCCTCTTGCAGAAATCCGTCTCCTCCAGGTAGAGAAAGAAACCCTCGTCAAGAAGCCCGATGGCGTCGATGACCTGCCTTTTGATCATCATGCAGGCCCCGATGATCGAGGGGACCTGCACCAGGTGCGTGAACCCGGAGCGTTTGCTGGGGTATGCCTTTGGGAAGAGGATCTTGAGCAGGGACTTGTTCAGGAGCTCGGTGAGGAGGTTGGGGATAACGTCCACCGAGTTCTGCAGCGATCCGTCCGGGAACACGAGCTGAGGCCCCGCAATGCCTGCCCGCTCGCGCCCGTCCATGAAGGAGAGCATCGGGGAGACAATGTCTGAGGTGAAGCGGGCATCGGGGTTGAGCAGAAGGATGGTGTCGCCGCGGGACTCGCGGATCCCCCGGTTGACGGCCCGGGCAAACCCTAAGTTCCTCCCGTTTTCCAGGCAGCGTATTCCGACGCTTCCCCGGTACCCGAGCTCTTCGGGAGAGTTGTTCACCACAATGATCTCGTGAGGCACCCGCACGTGCTCTCCGATGGATGCAATGCACGCGCCGAGCAGGGCATCGAGGCCCAGAGACACGATGACGATGCTCAGCCGGGGCCGTTCGTCCTGCGCTGCGCCGGGGTCGTTCATGGCATCACCATACCTCAGGATTTCAGGCATGTAAATGAGGTTACCCGGGTAGTGTCCGGGGGAAGGTTCTTTTCTCAACAGGTCTTGCGAAAAATGCGGGAATGACATAACCAGGGGGTATGGACATCCTGATCGTCAAACTCGGTGCCTTGGGAGACGTGGTGAACACCCTGCCGCTGGTGATCAGGCTCAAATTCCATTTCAACGCGCGCATTCACTGGGTCACAGAGCCGCTGAGCCTTCCGCTGCTCTCCCGGCACCCCCAGGTGGACCGCACGATTCTCCTGGACCGTTCGTCCCTTCGCAGCTCCCTGTGCGAGGTGTTGAGAGAGATCAGGGGACTGCGCTTCGATGTGGCCCTGGACCTCCAGAGGATCGCCAAATCCGCCCTTTTGTGCATGGCCGCCTCTGCCGACAGGCGCGTGGGCTTTGACCGCAGGCGGTGCAAGGAGATGACCTGGACCATGCCCTTTGAGCGCATCGCGCCCGCCGATCCGGCCGCGCACATGGTGGAGCAGTACCTGGAGTTTGCCCGGCACCTGGGGGCCGGGGGCGCTGAGGTGAAATGGAATATCCCGGAAGGGGAAATTCCGCCCGGAGGCCTGCCCGAGGATTACATCGTGCTGAACATCGGTGCAACTAAGCCCGCCAACCGCTGGAGCCCGGAGGGATTTGCCCGGCTGGCGCAGTTGGTGACAGACCGCCACCACCTGCCGTGCGTGCTCACGGGCGGGCCGGAGGACATGTCGGCAGCGGCGCGGATCACGGCCCTGTCGGCAGGGTCTGCGATCGACCTGGTGGGAAAGACGACCATTCCCCAGCTCACCGGCGTGCTCTTCAGAGCGCGGGCCGTGGTGAGCTGCGACACCGGTCCCATGCATCTTGCGGTTGCCTTGGGAAAAGAGGTGGTCGCGCTCTTCGGTCCTGCAGACCCAGGGCGGACAGGGCCCTACCGCGGTCAGGTGGTCCGCGCGTCCCTGCCGTGCGCGCCCTGCAACCGGAGAATCTGCGAGAACCCGGTGTGCATGCAGTCCATCACGCCCGAAGATGTGCTGGAAAAGATCGACCGCATTCTTTAAACAGCCAGGCAGGGCCGCCTAAAGGCTCCCGGGCCACTGTTCGATCACGTCGCCCGCATCACAGCGGTAGATCACCTCGCTGCCCGACGAGAGCCGCCATACGTCTTTGAAGAGCTCGCCGGGATCGTCGTCCGTGAGCGCGCAGTACGACTTGAGGAATGCCATCCTCGCGGTTCTGCCCACCTCTCGGGGAATGCTCGTATTGATCTGTACGAGGTTTTTCAGCCTCCTCCTCCGGGAGAGGGCCTTCCTGTGCTCCACCCGGTCCGTGTCCAGGAGGAAGAACTGCACAGGGTCCGTGCAGACCTTGATATTACAGGCCTTGAGGTCCGCGTGGTAGATACCCTTGGCGTGCAGGGTCCCGACAAATCCGCCCAGGGCCAGTGCGAGAGAGCGCCGCTGGGGAAGGGGCAGAAGGGGATAGCGGCCCGCGAGAAAGCGGTCCAGGTCCGGCTGGGCAAGGTCCCTGGTCACGAGCATGCTTTCCCGGTTCCGGAACACGACCACGGCCACCGGGTCCGCCACCGGGACCTCGTTGAAGAGCAGGGTCAGCGATCCCTTCCAGGAGCGCACCGCATATGGCACGGTGAATAACCCGGCCTTTGCATACGACTTGATGCAGTATTCTCCGGTCGCGCTGAGCTGCGTTTTCTTCTGTACCTTGTAGAGGTTCGTGCCCCGGGCCAGGTGTGCGCGGTGCGCGGCGATCAGGCCGTGCAGGTCGGGAGAGTGGCTGCGGTTCACGAAGGCCCGGAACTCGGGACAGAGAAAGGCGCGGGAAAAACTCCCCTCCCTCAGGCTCCTTGCGACCCTGCGTCCGACCTGTTGCCTGCGCAGGCCCAGGGCCAGGGAGCGGACCCTCTCCCACGCGGCCGCTGTTTCTCCGATCCCGGCCGCTCGCGCCAGATAGGGCTCCAGCTCTTCCCGGCTCAGACCAAAGATGTTGACCACCTGGGCAAAGAGCGAAGCCGCATGTTTCAGGGTTGTCTTTTTCAGGGGTGCGATCTCATAGGCGTCCACCAGAAAAGGGCTGCCGTGCCGGTCGAGGATGATGTTGCCCAGGTGCATGTCAGCGAAGCCGAACCCGGCGTTCAGGAGCCGGACGCTCATATCGAGCATGACCTCGACCTGCCTTTGGCGGCTCTCCTCAAAGAGCCCCCGTGCAGGGAACACGGCGCGGGTGACCAGGGCGCTTGCGCTTCCCGCACGAACATGCCCGCAGACCTCGGGCACCGGTATGCCCGCGTGCATCAGACGGGCGAGCATCGCGGCCTCGCGCAGCGTTTTGGGAGAGATGAGATTTCTCAGCCTTTCCGGAAGCGCACGGGGTGAAAGGAGCTTTACGTAATACTCGACCTCTCCTTGCCTGAGAAGACGATGGATGCTGCGGGCGGACCGCCGGCTCACGAGCTCCCAGGAATGCTCGGGATACAGCGATGATATTTTTTCCATGGCCGCGTCCATCAGTCCTCTTCCCTGTTTTCCATGATCAGGTGCTCCCGGTCAGGCCCCGCTCTCATCCATGAGCCCCGCGCATGCATCCATGACCTCGTCCACCTGCAGTCTCCTCATGCACTCCACCGGGCCGCTGCAGGTCGTGTCCAGGTAACAGGGCATGCACGGCATCTCATGGCGCACCACTGCGCTGCGAACGTTCTGCGGGCCCACGAATGCCGGGTCGGTGGGTCCGAACAGGGCCACCACGGGGATATCGACCGCAGAGGCAAGGTGCATGACCCCGGAGTCGATGCCCACGAACAGGCGGGCCCTCATCAGGAGTGCGGTGAGCTCACGCAGCCCGAGCCTGCCGGTGAGGTCGAGTACCGGGATGTCCCGGCCCCGGGCCAGGGTGCTGATACCGCGGGCGATCAGGCCGTTGCTCTCCTTTGTGTCGCCTGCGCCCACCAGGACGGGCACCAGGCCGGAGCGCTCATGGAGTCTTACGGCAAGGCGCGAGAACTTTTCTTCGTCCCATGCCTTGACGAGCCTTCTGGGCGATGCGCCGGCAGAGATCACCACAGAGTTTTCCGGCACCTCAGCACTGCACTCATGGGATTCGACCGGCAGCAGCCCCACATAGCCCTTGACCGAAGGGGCAATCCCCAGGCGTTCTATCAGACAGGCATTGTTCCGCCAGCAGTTGTGCCCGACGACCACCTCTTTGACCTGAAGCGCCCTGTCCCAGGGAAAGCGTGCGAACCCAGCCCGGGTGCGGGCCCCGCTCAGGCCGGTGAGGAGCAGGGCCTCCTCCGAGCGGGCAAGGCAGATCAGAAGATCGTATCCCTGGGCCCGCAGGGCTCTCGCGAGCCGGATCTTCCCGGCCAGGCGTCCAGGCTTGGGCAGGACCTGGTCCACCAGGGGCGAGCCTCTCAGCAGCTCGCCCAGCGGAGGCTTCACCACCGAATGGATCAGGGCGTCCGGGTACCGGTCCCTCAGGGATTTCAGGAGCGGCAGGGAAAACACCAGATCTCCGATCTGGTTGAGATGGATGACACAGATTTTCATTGTACGACCTACAGAAAAAAGTTGTTGTCCTGCACGACCTCGATCTCGGACACGTCCTTGGGCGATTCGATGAAGCGTTCGATCCACCAGTTCACGTGGTGATAGAAACAGACCACCACATTGCACTCGCGGCAGGCGTCAAACTCCCTGATGCATGCATCGAGACGCGCCTGGGTGCGACCGAACCGCTCTGCATCCAGGTATCCCTCGTGATCAGCGATCCGGCCCTGGGGAACTCCCCTGAACGCCGGGCAGTGGAAGATGCCGGACGGCGCCAGGACGGTCCGGAAAAACTGCGAGTGGCAGGTGGCGGGCTGGCGCTTCTGCTCGTGGAGTCTGCCTTCCATCATGGCCTGGAGGTTGACGCTCTTGAGGATTTTCAATCCCGGGCCTGCGGCCTTTTCCGCCTGTGCGAGCATCTCGCCGATCAAGGCGATGACCCGGGCCTCTCTGTCCGGGTCGGGGGGATCGAACAGGGATTCCTTGCGCGAGCCCTCCAGCCTGAGCAGGCAGGGTTTGAACGAGACATAGTCAAAAGAGTATTCCCCGGCCTTTGAAACAGCCTCGGATATCTCCCCGACATTGGAAACCAGCTCGTGGCCGCCGAGCACGATTCCCTCCCACACGATCACATACGAGTAGCCGAGCGAGATCAGAGGGTTAGCTTTCTTGATCCGCTGCGCATCTGTTAAGATCCGCTCCAGAGTGAGCTTGCCGGTCGGACGGTGGGACTGCTGGAAGGTGTCTTCCCTGGCCGCATCGAGGGAGAGGCGCAGCCAGTCGCCCTCTCTCAGGAGATCTATCACCTTCTCCACCCGTGCCAGGCGGGAGCCGTTCGTGGCGATGCCCACCTGGAGCCCCCGCGACCGGACGAACCGGACGATCTCCTCGAAGTCGCGGTGGACCGTGGGCTCTCCGCCGCCGATGAGAATCACCGAGAGGAGCCCCTTTTCCTGGAGGGTGTCGATGCTCTGCTTGATCGTGTCCAGGGTCAGGGCCTCGCCCGTGTTGATGATCCCGGAATCCACGCAGTGGGGGCACCGGAAGTTGCACGCCGAGGTGAGATCCAGGTTGATGGACACCGGCCCGAAGGCGGGGAGTCCGGGCGAAGGCTCCGATTTCCTCACCGCCCTTTGCCAGGCGATGTACTGTCTCAGGTTTTCAACCACGGACTTCTGCCGGAGCTTTGCGCTGAAGTCATGCTCTTTTTCCTGTATCTTCTTCATAGCCTCCTCTTTTCATTGTCTTGGAAGGGAATATGCATCATAGATCTGCTTGAGCAATCGGGTCGTGGCCACGATGTGCTCCCTGCCGATCACGGGCTCCCGGCCCGCCGAGCATGCCTCGATGAAATCCCGCACGCACAGCTCCAGGGGGTCTGCTACCGGCAGGCGGCGGCCTGCGGAATGGAAGGATATCTCGTACCGGGCGGTCTCTATGGAGCGCTGCGCGATACGGTCGTCGAACCCGAACCAGAAAGGCCTCGGCTGCTCGCTTTCCTGTATGAGCGCGATGGTCACTGCGCAGCTTCCGTGCGCGGCGGTATAGGTGAATTCGATGGTCATGTCGGTGTCCGTGCCGGAAAAGGAGGGCCGGGAGAGAGCTCCGGGCCCCAGGGCTGTGTGGAGGATGCTCAGGGCATGGGGCACGGAATCAGGGATCATGGCAAGACCAGAGCAGATCGGGGAAAGGCGGATCGAGAAGCGGCGTACCTCGGCGGGCACGAGAAGGCCGCAGAGTTCCTCGTAGGCGCCAAGGCAGAACGGCCACTGGGAGTTCATGGCAATGGTTTTGCCTTCAACCCCTGCCTGCCCGAAGACATTATCGAGCTCGTCCGAGAGGTCTGCCCGGGAGGGGTCGAGAAAGGGCTTTTCGCAGAACACGGACAGACCCCTTGCGAGCGAGGCCTTGAGAAAACCCAGATGAGACTCGGGCGGCGATGCAATGGCCACCGCCTGGATATCCTCCCGGGAGACCATTTCCGTGAAGTCGTGATACGGTCTTGCCGTGATGCCGTATTTGCCCAGAAAGCGTGATGCCTTCAAAGAGGTTTCTTCCGTGGTGCCCAGCACGCACACCACCGGTGCACCGTTTTTCTGGAAGTAGTTTGCAATGTATTCACCGATGCCGTTTTTCGCCCTCCGGGCACCGATTATGGCCACGTTCATGGGGCTTCATTATCACAGTTTGTCTTGTTGTTGAAATGAAAGCTGGAGGTTCTCTTCCGAATCTTCTCCGGCCCGGGCATCTGCTGCATATCGTTCTCCTTACGCCTTGCATCCTTCTTCCCAAGTCCGCGATGGTCGAAGAACACCTTGACGAAAAGGAACGGATCTCTTAGATCAAGAAGATTATATGGAGAACCCTTTTTCAAAGGTGATGGTATGGACGGGAAAAGGAAAAGTTTCGTTGCCCCCCTGGCGCTTGCAGTGGTGCTCTTTCTGGCGGGATTGATTCTCGGCTTTTACATCTGGGGCATAAACCGTGGGGACCAGGTGGACTACAAGCAGACTCTCCGGGAGACCATAGACTATATCGCTACCATAGAACACCGCAACGAGAATCTCCGCGAGCGCGTGGCCGCCCTTGAAACAGAGGCGGCCGTGGCGAGGGAGCAGAGAGCCGAGGGCTCCGAGCAGCGCACCGGTGAGATCGCATCGCTGAAACAGCAGGTGCAGAACCTCAGAGAAGAGAATCAGGAGCTCCGATCAACCTTGCAGTCCCTGACCCAACAGCAGGACACCGGCGGAACCGGTCCAGCCCCGGCCCCGCAGCAGGATCGCCCCGGTGGGTGAGGCAGGAAGGGAGAGTGGAGCCGGAGCATGTCCGGAAAGAGAAATTGCCGGTGCCCGGCCTTAGGGCGTCCGAAATGGCTCGACAGCGTGTTTACTGGGGACCGAAGTTCATGTGTTCTCAGGGGTGGGAAATCTTCTGGATAAAGATCTCGGCCAGGGCCGGGTCGAACTGCCCGCCTTTGCACCGGTCGATCTCCTGTATGGCTTCGTCCGTGGTCATGCCTTTGCGGTAGGGCCTGTCCGAGGTCATGGCATCGAAAGAATCCGCCAGGGTGATGATCCGTGACAGGTAGGGAATCTCCTCGGCCTTGAGCCCGAGGGGATAGCCCCTGCCGTCATAGCGTTCGTGATGGTGCCTGATGATCTCCGTCTCCCTGATCATGGGGGGCAGGGATTTCAGGATGTCCGCCCCGATGTCCGGATGTTTCTTGATTACGGCGAACTCCTCATCGGTGAGTCCCGACGGCTTCAGGAGGATGTTGTCGGGTATCCCCACCTTTCCGATATCGTGCAGCGAGGCCGCGATGTAGAGCGTGTCACGTTCTTCCTGCGTCAGGAGGAGCCCGTCCGCCAGAGTCATGGACAGGGAGGTGACCCGGGTCGAGTGCTGGGAGGTGTGCGGGTCGCGTGCGTCGAGGATCTTGGCCATGCTCTTGAGGGTGGAGAGCATGTTGTCGTAGAGCCCCTCGTAGAGAGCGACGTTTTCCATGCGTTCCGCTGAGCGGTTCAGCAGGTACTGGATCTTGCTCTCCTTCTCATCCCCCAGCAGTGAATGCGAGACGATGTCCAGTGCCCCGAAAACCTGTCCCTCGATCATCAGGGGGAACACGGTCTCGAACCGTTCCACCAGATGCGAGTTCGCGTGGTGTTTCCTCACGATGTGGCCCAGGAGCAGATCGGGATCTGCGGACAGCTCCTTGCCGCTGTCAGTATCCAGGAGCCTGCCGGTTTTTCTGCTCAAGGGAAAGAAGGTCACTTGAGCCTCGTCGAGGATCTGTGTCGAAACATCGACAATGGCCCCGACCAGGTCCCGGATGCCCTTGAGTCTGATGATCCTGTCCGAGATCTCCTTGAGCGAGAGGATCTCCTCTTTTTTATCTTCGAGCTGTCCCACGAGGTTGTCGATGAGCCGGTGGAGATGGAGCGCATCGGAGAACCGCCGGTTTTCCTCCAGCAGGCTCTTTTCGCGCATAACCTTGTTGAGCAGGATCTCGATCTGTTTGACCTTGAAGGGTTTGGAAATGAAGTCAGAGGCCCCGCACTTCATGGCGTCAATGGCGATCTCCACCGAGGCATAGCCGGTGATCACGATAATGGGAAGGGACACGTCGCGGGCCTTGATCTTTCTAATCAACTCGAGCCCGGTCATGTTGGGCATCATAATGTCCGTAAACACACAAAGAAACGGGCCGGAGTCGAGCATTTCCAGGGCATCCAACCCGTCGGGCGCAGTCTCCGTCCCGAACCCGAGCTCCTGGATCAGCTCCGAGATGGTACTCCGGATTCCTGGATCATCGTCGACGATCAGCACCTTCTCATGCATCATATGACTCTCTTCAGAATCTTGCCCTTGTATTCCCCGAACTCGGTATCGGATATCAGACCGTCGGATTTCAGCTTCCCCAGATACTCGATGGCGGCGATGGCCTTGCCGGCATCCATATTGCTCTGCAGAAAATCGAAAGGCAGGGGCAGGGGATCGGCCCTCCTGCCTTCCGCGGTCATTTTTTCCAGCCTCTGCTCAAGCGCGTTTACCCGGTCCTGGAGCGAACGCATGGCTTCGAGGGTGTCCAGACGCTGCCTGAGACGATTGATCACGAACCTGATCTCTTCGATATTAAAGGGCTTCTTGATATAGTAAAAGGCCCCTCTGTTCACCGCTTCAATGGCGGAGTCGAGAGATGCGTATCCGGTGATGATCACCACCGGTATGTCCATGCCCCGCGAATTGAGCTCGTTGAGCAGGTCAAGGCCTGACATCTCCGGCAGCACGAGATCTGTTATGATCATGTCGAAGCCGCGCTCCTTGATATCATCGAGGAGTTTTTCGGCCTTCGCATACCGCTGCGTTCCGACGCCTTCTTCCTTGAGTATCTGTTCGATCAGATCCAGGATTTCGTCATCATCATCGATGATGGCTGCGCGCAAGTGGTCCATCCCTCTTATATCGTAAACCAGGGGTATGAACTTTAGGAACAATCTCTTAAAGAACCGGCGCAGCAAGAAGGGTCTGTCGCTATTGGGTCGCCATTTTGCGGATTGCATTCCTGTGCTCGGTCAGCGACCGGGAGAAGTAGTGCGTTCCGTTGCCCTGGGAGACAAAAAAAAGATATTTCGTATCCGCAGGCCACAGCGCTGCATTGATGGCCTTGACGCTGGGGTTGCATATGGGTCCGGGCGGAAGGCCGCCATACCGGTAGGTGTTGTACGGGGTGTCCCGTTTAAGGTCCTGGGAGCTGATTCGCCGGCGGAACCCGTCGATGCCGTATATCGCGGTAGGGTCCGACTGAAGGCGCATTCCGCATTCCAGCCGGTTGTGGAAGACCGAAGAGATGTTGGGCATTTCCTTTGAGAGCACCGCCTCCTTCTCGATGATGGAGGCCAGGATCACCACCTGGGCCACGCTCATGTCCAGTTCCTGGGCGCGTCTGAGCATGTCTCCGGTAAATACCTCATGGAATCTGTCGACCATCTTCCCCATGATCTCCCTGGGGGTCATGTGAGGGGCGAGATAATAGGTGTCCGGATAGAGAAAGCCTTCCATTGACGGTGCATCTATGCCGAAGAAGGCCGTGGTTTCGGGATCCTGCGCGCTGTTGAAGAACTCCTCCCTGCTCAGCAGCCCGGTTTCCGCGACAATGGAAGCGATGTCGAAAATGGTGCTCCCCTCGGGGATGGTGATCCGGTACTTGAGCGTCCTGCCCTTGAAGAGGATATGCATGATGTCCAAGGGATAGTGCCTTCCCTCGAAGACATAGGTGCCGGCTTGGAGGTGGGTGACTTTGCCGGTGCCCGCGGCAATGATCATGAACATGAGCGAATCCGTTATGACCTCTTTTTCCTCGAGCTGGCGCGAGATCTCCCATGCGCTGGTGCCGGGCTTGATCTCCATGAGGAGAGATTTCGGGGGATTCGACGGCGTGGTAATGAAGGTATAGGTATGAATGACGGCCAGGATGGAGCTGCATAGGAAGGCAACCACGAGAAAGGAGAATACGGTTCTCATGGCTGCTTCGCCTCCAGATAGTCCTGGAGCATGATGCTCGCGGCTATCTTGTCGATGATGCGCCTCCTCTTTCTCCCCTTTATCTCAAGCCGGATGAGGAATTCATGGGCCTCGCTCGTGGTGAGCCTTTCATCCCAGAGTTCCACCGGCACTCCGACAGAGTTCTGCAGGGCCTCGGCCCAGTTCATTACCTTGCGGGCGCTTTCCCCCATACTTCCATCCATGTTGACAGGCAGGCCCACCACGACTTTTCCGACCTCGTAATCCCGCACGATTTTTCCGATAAGCCCCATGTGGGACCCGTCCTCCTTTACCTGAACCGTATCCAGGGGGTGAGCCATGGTGAGGGAAGGATCGCTGATGGCCACCCCGATTCGTCTCGTCCCATAGTCAATCCCCATGATGCGCATGTCTCCGCCACCTTGTGCGGGGGCTCCGGACGGATTCCGGATGCCTGCCCGAGAATCATATGAAGGTCCTCATGTCCCTTAAGGAATAGCCCATACATAGAGTGATAAGCGATGCGGGGCCATCTCCAACAGGGCATTGCGCGCGATCGGTCCATTCCATGGCCTTCTCTTCTGCATCCTCCCTGTTCGTATCGGCTGCCTCATAACAACTCCTTTAACTACTATAAACCATAAGGGGAATGCAAATCCCGGGAGCAGGCAGGGATACACGATGAGATCTGGTCTGAGTTTTCTCCAGGCGGGAAGTGGTTTTCGTGCCAGGGGCGAGGAAGTTTTTTGTTACGTTCCTTAAAAAATTTTTTCGCCCAAGAGGGTTTTGCCGGAGAATGATTTTCCCTGCAGCGCTCCTTCCAAGGAGGTTTTTCGGTGCATCACGGTTTGTCTTGAGAATGCGGCTGATCGCCGTAAAGGGGAGATGCCGCGCTGGTAGCACCCCGCCGTTATTTCCAGTGGAATTCCTTCACCTCCACCTGGAATGAAAAACCCTCTCTTGCAGGTCTGCCGAAGAAGGCCACGGCAAAGGGGATGTCAGAAGAGGTGGAAAGCGCGCCAAGCATTCTCGGCTCGGCGGAGAGCAAGGTCTCGATATCGGAGCCCTTCTGCCGGACGAATTCGCCGGACTCGGGGATGATCCCGGCATAGGCGTTCCGATTTTCAATGAGGTTGTTGCTCCTGTCGTATACCCTCGCCTGGACCAGCACTGATCTGAGCGGCTTGGACGTGAGCTTCCTGATGACGCCCTTGACCACCAGAACCGCGCCCTCGCTGTTGTTGGAGAGCAGTTCGTAGGTGACAGTCTCTTCCGGTATGGAGAAGAACGGCCCCCTTTCGAGAACCGCCCGGCTCTGCTCCCCGGCATCTTGCTGGAACAAAGGAATGAGACTGTCTTTCATGATCCATAGGCAGATCCCGAGAAATACCAGGACAATGAGCACCACTGACACGATCATTTTCAGAACAGAGCGCTCATGGGAGAGCTTTTTCGGCTCACCATCGTCTTCGCCCGCGACCTCGTTTCCGGATCCGAGGATGGAGTCGATCTCACGGATCACGGATTCAGGCTCGACCTCGATCGATGCTTCAGGCGACTCCTCTGCGCCGGGCTCGGGCGGCCCCGCGCTTTCGGTTATTCCCCTGGCGAGACCTTCCAGAGAAGACTGAGAGAAGCTTTCCTCCAGCTGGCCGTCCTGGGTTCCTATGATGCTGTCAAAGTCCTGCTCCATGACGGAACCGTCGGCCGGGCCGTGGGAAAACACAAGGGAGCATACGCTGCAGCGCATCTTTACAGGTTTTTTCTGCAGGGCCTTGGGGTCTATCCTGAACTTGCTGTTGCATCCGGGGCATTGGACAACTGTCAAGGGGCATCCCTCCTGTCGCTTGGCTCGAGCACGCATATCTCCGGAAGTGCTCTGTAGTCTTCGGCAAAATCCAATCCATAACCGACAATAAACCCATCGGTTATGGTGAACCCATAATAGTCCGGTTCAACGTCCTGGGTCCTCCGGACCTTCTTGTTGATCATGGTACAGATTTTTACCGAGGCAGGCCCCTTTGATTCCAGATGTTTTTTGAAGGCAACAATGCTTTTCCCCGTGTCCATGATGTCATCCACGATCAGGATATGCTTGCCTTTCATGATGTCTCCCGTATCGTCGGAGATCTTGACCTCGCACTGAGGGCTGTCCGAGCAGCCGTAGCTGGACAGCCGGACGAATTCCACCCTGACGGGAAGATCCAGACGCCGGACAAGATCGGATACGAAGATGAACCCCCCCTTGAGAACACCTATTACGAGCAGTTCGCTTCCCTGGTAGTCGCTGGTTATCTCTTTCCCCAGCTCCTCAACCCTCTGCGCTATCTGCCTGTTCGTGAATAGGATCTTCATGAAATATCCCTATATCTCACTTGTGCGGGAGGTGTCAACGCAGTGTTCGGAAATATGGGATTAATTTGCAACATAATCATCGGGTTATCCGGCTTCATGCCCGATGGGCATTTCATGCGGGGCAGAAGGGCGCACTATCCGCGTGCATGGTCATATTCGCCTATTCACGCCGGGGCCGCATGTCGGGATGCTTGAACCCGGTGGTCTTTTCCATTATAATATGGAGGTTTCGCAAAAATACTTCCTCTCCGGGAGGGTTTTTCCCGGCGGACAGGCGGCATCGAACTCATGGAAGAACAGCGGGTGCACAAGAGAAGCAGGGTGAACATGAAGGTGGCTTACCGCGATGACGGCTCAGCCTATAAGCTGGGCGCGGTGAGCAACATCAGCAGGGGAGGGATGTTCATCCTCACCGGCGCGCCTCCAGGCGCCACCGACGGCTACCTTCTTGCCAGCATCGATGTCGAGGAATTCGGGAAAATCATCTGGGTGCAGGGGCATATCGTCAGGAAGGACCGGTCGGGCATGGCGGTGAAGTTCACCCGGTCGGACGATAAAGGCCTGGACATGCTGCTTTCCTATCAGGGGATTCCTTTTTAGACCGCGCTTATAAAGGGCCGCTAGGCAGCGGCGCCTTTATAAGGGCATGCGGTTTTCGCTATTCGATTCCTACGGCAAGGTGGTTTTTCCGTATGGGTCCCCTGGAATCCATGATCAGGGCCATGCAGCTTTTGTCAAGCGACTGCAGCACCAGGGCCATGCCCTGATATTCTCTCATGGTCGCGGCGCCTTTTCCGGGCGATGCGTCCTCATAAATGGTGAGGATTGCGCCTTGATCGACCCCGCCGGCCTTACCGAGGTCAAGGAAAATCAGGTCGAGATAGCTGCTCCCCGTGATCCCGCCGTGGATATCGATCACCCGGCCGCTGCTTTCCAGGGCCGGCTCGCTGATCTTCAGCTTGAGTGGCTCCAGTTTCTGCAGATCGTCGAAAATGATGTCTCCCGAACGGATTTCCTGGTTGGAGTATTCCACCTTGGCCTTGTAGATATCCTCCATGGCATCCTCCACCATGGCGAAGGCGATGGTCTTGTAGAGGTAACCCGCTGTCTTCCCGCCCAGGTCCGTGATCTCGGCCGCCTTCGATACGATTGTGACCCCCCGGTGCAGGGTCAGGCCCGAAGAAGACGTGATGAAGATTCGTTCATTTTTTGTCGCCAGGTCCCCGATCTCCAGTTTCTTCGTCACCTGGCCCGAGCCGGTGAGTATGTTCGGGCTGTAGATATATGCCGAGTACCGTGGTGAGATCACGATGGATTTTTCTTCTTCCTGCGCGATCTCCTCAGGGGTGTAGACCGCGGGCTCGGGCTGCCGGGCCGGGATGATGGTAATAACGGTTTTGCCGTCTTTTTTCGAGATGACCACTTTGTCGTTGGGATAGATCAGGTGGGGGTTGGTGATGTCCTGATTGTTCGCCCAGACCACGGGCCATTGCCAGGGGGTCTGAAGGTACTGGCTGGTGATGTCCCACAGGGTATCCCCTTTTTTCACGGTGTGAACGGTATCGTCTGCCCACAGGGGCGCGGCGGCAAGGAATAGAGCGAGAATGCCGATAAAGAGAGAGGCTGTCCGTTTCAAATCGTTTCCTCCTTTTTTTAAGGCGGCAGTGTTTGGGGAATATATCGGCGTCTGAGAAGGTATTCTTGAATCATTGTTGCATCGATCAGCTCTTTCTTATAGAGAGAACCCATGATGCTCAAGGACCTCTATGAAGGAGCTCATGTTTTTGTCGCCGGGATACGCGTACACGAACATCTCCACGGCAGGCCCCCAACCCTGGGGGGGCTGGCCCAGATCCTGAAGGTGTCGGAAGAAGAGCTGTCCCTGATGGCGCGCAAGCTCTGCGACGAGAAGATCGTCACTGCGGTGGTATCGGGCGCAGAGTGCCGCTATGGGCTCGGGGACCATACCAGGATCGAAGCCCTGCCCCGTCACGAGCAGGCGCCGGAAATGGCCGATGAGATAGCCCGGTTTCAAAGCCGCCGGGATTCGAGGCTCAGGGAGATCGAGCAGTCGCTGCGGGAGGGCAGGGACAGGAAACGGGTTTTCAGCGATCTGGAAAAGGCGCTGAAAGATCCCTCCAGCCAGCAGAAAAAAAAGAACCCGCTCGATTAGGAATTTTCCCTGCCCGCAGCCCGACAAAGGCGGGGTCGTACAAAAGGGGGCTCGGCACCGGAACCGATTCCCCTGTAAAGACGCATCTTATGCTTTTATTGCCGCCGATCTGCCCCGAAGGTCCGATTAAAGGCTTGTCTTTTGCATATCTATATTGTATAGGATGCCAACTTATCGAGGAATAAGGAACGACGGACAGGGGGTTAGTAACGATGTACAGTCTCGAAGAAACCAAAACAGATCAAAAAGAAGTAGAAGAGATCAAGGAGGAAATGACAGAGAGCACGAGCACTCAGGAGGAATCAGGAGAATTCGATCAGAACCTGGAGTTGGAAGCTCTCTATGAAGAAACCATCGACAAACGTGTTTCCACCGGCTCGGTAGTCACCGGGACGGTTGTACAGGTGGGAACTGACTATATCATGATCGATATCGGGAGGAAGATGGAGGGGCAGGCTCCGATCCGCGAGTTTATCGAGGAGAACGGGGCAATCACCGTTTCCATTGGCGACGAGGTCGAGGTGCTCGTCGAGAGCATCAACAACGTCAAGGGGTTCATCCGGCTCAGCAAAGAAAAGGCCCAGCGGATCAAGGTCTGGGACGATATCGTCAAGGCCTATCAGGAAAACGAAACCCTTGAAGGCAAGGTGATCGAGCGGATCAAGGGCGGTCTCACCGTGGATATCGGTGTGCCCGCATTCCTTCCCACCTCGCAGGCCACGCTCAGTCCGGTTTCCGAGGCAGAGCTGGAAAAGATGGTGGGCGAGACCATCGAGGTCTCAGTCATCAAGTTCAACCGGAAAAAGAACAACGTGGTGGTCAGCCACCGCGAAGTGCTGGAGCGCGAGCGGGAAGAGAAAAAGAAGAAGCTTGTAGCCACCCTGTCAAAAGGTGACGTGGTCGAAGGCACGGTCAAGAACATCATGGCCTACGGGGCATTTGTGGATATCGGCGGGATCGACGGCCTGCTCCACATCACCGACATGTCCTGGGGCAAACTCAAGGACCCCAAAGACAAGGTGTCACCGGGTGATGTGATCAAGGTCAAAGTCATTGAGTTCGATCCGGAGACAGAGAAGATCTCGTTGGGCACCAAGCAGCTCACGCCAGACCCATGGGAGGGGCTCGAATACCGCTATCCCATCGGGAAGAAGGTCTCCGGCAAGGTGACGTCCATCACGAATTACGGCGCATTCGTGGAGATCGAAGAGGGTGTCGAGGGTCTGGTTCACATCTCCGAGATGTTCTGGACCAAGAGAATGCGGCACCCTTCGACCATCCTCGAAGAAGACCAGAAAGTGGACGTGGTGGTTCTCGGCGTCGACCAGGAGAGCCGGAGGATCTCGCTGGGTCTCAAGCAGGCCTCGCCGAATCCCTGGGATCTCCTCTACGAGTACTATCCTCCGGGGACCGTAGTGGATGCCACGGTGAAGAATGTGACAGACTTCGGCCTGTTTGTCAGTGTGGACGAAAACATCGACATCGACGGGCTCGTCCACGTATCCGATCTGACCTGGGACCCCAAGGTGAAGAATCCCCGCGAGCTCTATAAGAAGGGCGACGTGGTTCAGGCCAAGGTGCTCACCGTGGACCCGGAAAACGAGAAGTTCTCGCTCGGCGTCAAGCAGCTGAGCCCCGATCCCTGGACCCAGGTGGCCAACGAACACCCGGTGGGTTCGGTGATCACCGGCAAGATCACCTCCCTGACGGATTTTGGCGCATTCGTAGAGATCCGCGAAGGGGTGGAGGGGATGATCCACATCTCCGAGGTGAGCAGCAACAAGATAGAAAATCTCTCTTCAGTCCTCTCCGTGGGCCAGGAGGTCGAGGTCATGGTGCTGCGCCTGAGCCCGGAGAACAAGAAGATCGGTCTGTCCATCAAGTCTCTGGAAGAAGCCCAGGACAAAAAGGTCACGGCAAGCCACGAGAAGGCCTCCGAGAAGGTCGGCACCAACCTCGGCGAACTCCTCAAGGGACTGCAGGACAAGAACAAGAGCTCCTAAAGAATTCTTGATCGTTCGGTCTTTAAAAGCGGCCTCTTCTTATCGGTTTTCCCATGAGAAGAGGCCGCTCTCGCTTGGCTGCTTCTCAGCCATGATTAGAGGTCTGACTCAACTCCATCATCCTCTACGCATTCTCTCTCAGCAGATTCGAAGCGAAAGTTAATAGCCATGAGGCATAGGGTGCTGGGTTTGTGCAGACAAGCGATGCCCGATGGGCGCAATAGAGCCACTTTTATCTTCTATCTTCCCATTGACAACCCGAAAGATTTCAACCGAGTTTGACGAGGGCATGGTGTTTGTGGCCATCGTCCACGAGATGGATTTTACGGTCAGGTTGGTCGATGCCATCCACCCAAACCCGGCGGGTGTTCCACGTCGCATCGCCCGTTTTCTGGAACTGGATGTGGTAGAAGGTGTTGCGGTAGCGGTAGGTGAGCTTGAACCCGGTCCAGTCGGCGGGGAGAAGAGGGCTGAAGGAGAGGACATTCGTATCCAGGTGTATGCCGAGGAGGTCTTCTACAAGCAGTCGGTAGAGCCAGGCCGCGGAACCCGTATACCAGCTCCAACCGCCTTCACCTTCGTGGCCCTGGACTGCGTAGAGATCGGCGGCGAGGACATAGGGCTCCAGTTTATAGGTTCTGACGTGCTCCGGGGTGTCGCCGTGGCGGACGGGATTGAGGTATTGGAAGATTTCCCAGGCGACATCGCCCTGTTTGAGGGCTGCAAAGGCCATGGCGGTCCACACCGCGGCATGGGTATACTGTCCGCCGTTTTCGCGCACACCGGGGAGATAGCCCTTGATATAACCGGGATCCCAGGGTGCGGCGTCAAAGGGAGGATCAAAGAGCTGGACGAGGCGATGCCGGCGATCTACAAGGCGGTCCAGGACCGATTGCATCGCAGTCCGGGCACGCTGAGGATCAGTGGCGCCTCCCAGCACGGCCCAGCTTTGCGGAATGGAATCGATTTGGCATTCGGGGTTTTGGGCTGAGCCCAGCGGGGTCCCATCGTCGAAGAAGGCGCGCAGATACCATTTGCCGTCCCAGGCATGCTGGTCGAGGTGGGCCGCCAGCTTTTGCGCTTCTTGTTCACAGGTGGCAGCGAATGGTTTGTCGCCGTGCAGGGCGGCGAGGGGGCCGAATTCGCGCAGGACTCGAAGCAGGAAGAAGCCCAGCCAGACGCTCTCGCCTCGCCCTTGGCGGCCGATGCGGTTCATGCCGTCGTTCCAGTCGCCGGAGCCGATCAGGGGCAGCCCGTGGTCGCCGAGGCGCAGGGCATGGCGGATGGCGCGCACAGCGTGTTCGTAAATCGAGGCGATCTCCTCGGTGACGCGGGGCTGGTTGTAGACGGATTCTTCGATCTCCTCAAGAGGGCGGGCGTCGAGAAAAGGGCGTGTTTCGTTGAGGATGTCGATGTCGCCGGTCATGGCGACATAGCGGCACAGGACCAAGGGCAGCCACAGCAAGTCGTCGGAGATGCGGGTGCGCACGCCGCGGCCGATATGGGGATGCCACCAGTGCTGCACGTCGCCCTCCAGAAACTGGCGGGAGGCGCTTAGCAGCAGGTGCTCGCGGGTCAGCCACGGGCACTCGTAGAGGAAAGCCAGAGAGTCCTGCAACTGGTCGCGGAAGCCGTAGGCTCCGCCTGGCTGGTAGAAGCCTGTGCGCCCCCAGAAACGTGAGGAGAGGATCTGGTAGAGCAGCCAGTGATTGACGAGGAAATTGACGGAGGCATCAGGTGTTTCGACGCAGATGCCGCCTAGCTGGTGCTGCCAGAAGGCCCACACGTTCTCCAGCGCCTGGCGGGCGCCGCTCGTGCCTGCCTGGTGGCGGAGCCAGGCGCGGGCCTCGTCCTCGGTCCGCGCGGCCCCGAGACAGAATACGACCTGGATCTGGTCGCCGGGCGGTATTTCAAACAATGTCTGGATGGCGGCGCAGGGGTCCAGACCGGCGCCGATGCGGTTGGAAAGGTGTTCGCGGCGGAGCGCGGCTGGTGCGGCGAGCGAGCCGTTGCGGCCGATGAATTCAGTACGGTCCGCGGTCAGGGTGCGATTCTCGCCGCTGCAATGAAAGAACGCGAGGCGGTCGGCAAAATCCAGGCTGAAGGTGTTCTGGGCGAAGATGGCTCCGCTCTGCGGGTCGAGGCGCGTGACCACGTGCATAGCGCTGCGGCCGCGGTGCTCGCCCAATACCCATTCGCAATAGCCGGTGATGGACACGCGCCGGAGGCGGCCGGTTGTGTTGCGCAGCGTGATAGCCGTGAACTTGATCGGGGCGTCGATGGCAACATAGACGGTCGTTTCAGAGAAAAGCCCTGCATAAGTCTGCTCGAAGACGGTGTAGCCGTGCCCGTGCCGGCAGACGCAGGGCGTCTCGGCGAACACAGGGGTCGGCATGGGGGACCAAAAGCGGCCGGTTTCCTCGTCCCGGATGTAAAACGCCTCGCCGCTCGGATTCTCAACAGGGTCGTTGTGCCACGGCGTCAGGCGGAACTGGTGGGCGTTTTCGCTCCAGCTCGAGGCGCTGCCCGACTCGCTGACAATGGTGCCAAAGAACGGATTGGCGAGGATGTTGACCCAGGGGGCAGGGGGGCTCTGGCCAGGCTTCAATTGGAGGATATATTCGCGGCCGTCGCGGGTAAACCCGCCGAGGCCGTTGAAGAAGACCAAATCCCCGAAGCGCAGGGAGGGTAGGGGTTCGGTCTTCTCGGGTTGGCGCTTGGGCGCCAGTTCGAGAATGTCCGTCTCGGGCACGACGCGGCGATCGATTTGTTCTTCCAAGGCCCCGTGCCGGTCGCTGAACACCAGCCGGGCAGCGGCCTGGAAAAGGATCCGGTCATCCTTGGGCACCTGGTCGATGTTGCGCACGAAAATGCCCCCTGGCTGGTCGAGGAGCTTGCCTTCGGTACCGGCCTGCACAAGACCAATAATAGCGTCGAGCAGGTCCTGGCGGTAGCCCGCAAAGGCCTCGGACCAGATCACCAGATCCGCCTCGAGCCCCTTCTGCCGCCAGTAGCTGTGGGCCTGCACCAGGCTGCGGACGAGATCCAGATTGGCGATGTCCGTGATGGACAGCAGGACGATGGGCCGGTCGCCGGAAATGCCGTAGCTCCAGAGCGCAGCCTGGTTCTTATGGTTGGCGGCTATGATGTTAGCGCGTCCGCGGCGGTGCGGACTGGCGAAGAACAGTGATCCGGCCAGGCGGGCATAGTGCTGGGCGTCCGCCTCGCGGATGCGCAACTGGTGCAGAAGCACCTGGCTGCGCGTCCACGCCAGCGAAAATACGCGCTCGGTCATGTTCGGATCGCAGCAGCGGTCCACGTAGATTTCGGCCGCTTCCCGCGTGGCGGCAACGCCGAGGAAGGCGTTGACATTGATAGAGCGGCCAGGCTCGATGCGCACCCGGTAGCGGATGGCCGCAACGGGATCGAGGGCAAATCCGGCGCGATCGGGCAGCGGGCCGGGCAGATCGAGGGCGGCCGGATTGCGCACCGAACGGTTGCGGCCGATGAACGCCGCGCGGTCAGTCTCATAGGAAGGTCCGCGCAAGACGAGGCCGCCCACCACGCCGAGAAAGTGGAACATCCATGGCGGATTTTCGTCCGCTGACGAGGGGCGACGGGTAAACAACAGTGCGGCCTTGTTGGGGACGGGCATGGCGGTCACGAACAGCTTGTGGAAGGCGGGATGGGCCACTTCTGCGCGGCCCGCAAGCATCACGGGTTCGGCGTAGCTGGTGATTTCGATCGTGCGCGCGCGGCGGGAGAGGTTGGTCAAGGTCAGCTGTCGCAATTCTATATCGTCCTCGGGGCAGACCACCACCTGCAGCTGGCTCTGGAATTGGTGGGCGACTGATTGAAATTCAGCGCCGTTTTGCGCAAACACGGCCTCATAGCGGTCGAAATTAGGGGTCAGTGGCCGTGCCGTGGGCGACCAGGTCTTGCCGGTGCCCACGTCCTGCAGATAGAAGAAGAAGCCGTGGACGTCCTGCGCGGAATCCTCGCGCCAGCGGGTCAAGTCGAGCCCCTGCCAGCGGCTGACACCGCCGCCGCCATTGGTAATCATGACATGGTAGCGACCATTGGACAGGAGATGCACTTCTGGCACGGGGGTGTCGTGAGTGTCGAACGAACGCGAGACCGGCTCGAAGGTTTCCGGGGCGCGGAAACCCGTGGTCTGGGCCACCGCAGCCATGGAATGAATTCGCGGACGCGCAAGCGGGATGCGTTCCTGCAGCAGCAGGGCCGCGGATTTCAACTGCAGATCAGCCATGAACCGGCGCTGCATCGGCCGGCCATGAAGCAGATGATCGAACGCCAGCAGACACATCCCGTTGTGGTGCGCCATCCAGGATCGGACGATGGCAAAAGGTTTATCGGCCGGCACGCGGGCGGGCGTGTAGTCCACCGCCTCGTACAGGCCGAAGCGGCCGACCACTCCGGCATCGGCGAGGCGCTGGAGGTTGCGGACGGCCTCTGCGGGTTCGACCATCAAGGCCATTGCGCTGGCGTATGGCGCAATGACGATGTCGTCGGCCAAGCCGCGCTTCATGCCGAGCATCGGGACACCGAAGGCGCGATATTGGTAGGCTTGGCTGGAGTCGAGCTGGTTATATCCCGACTCGGAAATGCCCCAGGGTATGGCCGTCTGCCGGCCGTAGCGGATCTGGCGGCGCACCGCGCCCTTGCAGGTCATGCCCAGGAGCGTACCATCGTAAACCGGCATGACCAGCATCGGCATCAGGTATTCGAACATCGAGCCGCTCCATGAAGCCAGCACGGGCGGGCCCTCGCCCGGCGCAAGCCGGCGCCCGAGGTGGAACCAGTGTTCCTGCGGCAGTTGGCCGCGGGCCACGCCGACATAGCTGCCCAAGCGGCTCTCCGATGCCAGCAGGTCGTAGAAGCTGGGATCTCGGTTGTGCGCGTCAAGGTTGTAGCCGATGGACAGTTGATGCCGGTCGGCATCGTAGAGAAAGTCCAGGTCATGTTCGCTGAGCTCGGTGCAACGTTCCGCAACGGCGCGGAGTTCCGTGATGCGTTGGGATGCCCGCGAACTGGCGAGCGTCAGCCAGGCGATCCAGCGCCGGGAAAAGTCCCCGATCGGCCCTTGTGTCAGGCGCGGTTCCCAGCGGTGTAACAGGGTGGCTAACGTGTCCAAGGTGGGGCCGGCCCCGGTTTCCTGCTGTAATTCCTCCCACAGCGCGGCGCAGGCGCCGGTATCCTCTGTCGCGGGGGGATGTGAAAGTTCGGCGCAGGCCCATGGGGAGAAGTAGCGGATTTCGCTGGCAAAATCGGCACACTGTCGTTGTAGGGCCTCGCGCCAGAAGGAGAGGGATTCATCCAGAGCCAAGACACCGGCCAGGCCTTCGATCTGCGCGCGGAAGGCGTCCAGTTCGTGCAGGATGTCGCGCAACGACATCGGGACGGCGCGGATAGCCTCGATCCGTTCGCGGATTCGGGTCGCCGCCGCCTGCAATTCGTCAGGCGACACGAGGCATTCCGGCCGTTGCCGGGCCGATTCGATTTCCAGCAGCAGGAGGCTGGCGGTATCTTCGAGCCCTTCCCGCCAACGCGCCGGGAGAAAGGAGCCGCGCATCATTTCCTGCAAGCCTTCGCGGACGACAATCAGCATCGCTGCGAGGTTGCCGCTATCCACCGAGGAAATGTAGAGCGGATGCAGCGGCTTGAGGGTGCAGATATCGTACCAGTTGTAGAAATGCCCGCGGTACCGCTCCATCTGTTCCAGCGCCTCCAGGGTGCGGGCCGTGCGGAACAGGAAGCGCCCGGGCGAGAGATAGCCGAAATCGCAGGCGGCCAAGCCGCTGGCCAGGCCCATCCCGATATTGGTAGGCGAGGTCCGCTGCGCGACCGCCGGAGCCGGGCTTTCCTGGAAATTGTCGGGCGGGAGCCAGTGGCCGGCCTCCCCCTCAAAATGCTCGAAGAAGGCCCAGGTGCGTCGAGCCAGCCGGCGAACGAAGGCGGTTTGGGCTGCATCCAACGGCAGGTCGCGCGGTGCGTGGGTACGGCTGACAAACCAGGCGATGCCGGGGGAAACCAACCACAGCCCAGCCAGCGCGAGAAGCAGGGGGCTGGCCGGCGCGATTCCCGCCAGCGCCGGCGCCGCGCAGGCCCCTGCGAGGGCGGGGGCCGTCCACATCTTTCGGATGATGCCCCCAAGCGAAGCCTGCGCTGTCCGCTCGCTGTGGCTGGCTGTCATCCATTCGAGCAGCCGACGCCGGCGCCGCATCCGCCAGAACACGCGAACAATGGCGTCCAGGTTGACCCACCCATGATAGGGCGCGAACGCCAGCTCCAAAAACTCGAGCCCCCATTGACGGCCCTCTTTCGCCGCGACGGCTCGCAGATGGACGGGCAGCGGGACCTGCTTGCCCTTGGACAGAAACGCGCGCAGCGTGTGCAGCGCTGGCGGAAGGAAATACATGGCCAGCAGGCTCACAATGCACTCGGTTGCGCTCGCTGTCCAGGCATAGCCGGCGGAAACCAGAGCCAGGAAAAGAGCGGTCGGAACCAGGCTGCGCCGCAGGTTGTCGAAGATCATCCACCGGGCCAGCGCGTCGAGGGGATTGCGAACCCGGCGGCCGTCGGGTCCGGGGATGCGGGGGAACAGCCAGCCCGCGATCTGCCAATCGCCTCGCACCCAGCGGTGCCGTCGGCGGGCGTCCGCAATCACCCGCGAAGGTTCGTTCTCGACCAACTCCACATCGCAGATGAATCCGCAACGCGCGTGGCAACCCTCAATCAGGTCGTGACTCAGGATGAGGTTGTCGGGGAAGCGCCTGCCCGTTGTGGCATGGAAGGTTTGTATGTCATAAATGCCCTTACCCACGAACTGGGCCTGGCCAAATAAATCGGGATAGACGCTGGCGATTTCCCGCGTGTAGGGGTCGATGCCCACTTCTCCGGCACGGAGCCGGGCAAAGATGGATTGGTGCGCAGAAACTAGGCTGACGGCCATGCGCGGCTGCAGGACGGCGTAGCCGCGGGTCACCAGCTGGCGGGCGGAATCGAGGTGTGGACGGTTCAGCAAGTGCGCCATCATGCCCGCAAGCCGGCAGGCCGATCCCGGCGGCAGCTGCGTGTCGGTGTCCAACGTGATGGCGTAGCGTATGGAACGAAGCAGGTCGGGATCGCCTTCGATCACTGAAAACGCCTCGGTGCGGCCCTCGACCACCAGGCGGTTGAAATCCACCAGCTTGCCGCGCTTGCGTTCGCGGCCTATCCATTTCCGCTCTCCGGGATTCCAACAGCGCGGCCGGTGCAGGAGGAAGAATATCGGTTCGCCTTTGCGCGCATGGCGCGCATTCAGCCTCCGGATGCCCTTGATTACCATCTCGATTCTTTCGCGGTCAGTGGGGAGTTCCTCAGCGTCAGCATCGGGGAAATCCGTCAGCAGGGCGAACAACAGGTTTGGGGATTTGTTGGCCAGGTAGCGGATTTCGAGATCCTCCAGCAGACGCATGCTTTCGGTCAGAGAGCCCAGCAGGGTCGGCACCACCACAATGGTCCGGTGTTCGGGCGGAATGCCCTTGGCAAAATCGAGACTCGGCAAGAAGCGGGGCGGAATCAGGAGCGTGGCCACCCAGTTGATGAATCCGATCGCTGGCCGGGATGCGACCAGCAGCGCAACGGCCACCCAGAGGGCAACGGCCCAACCAGGGCTGGCTCCGCGCAGGCTGGCCGCGGGAACGGCCGCCATCGCTAGAGTCATCACGGCCGCCGAGGCCAGGTAAAAGGCCAGGGCATGGCCCCCTAGCCAGCGGCTGAATCGTCTGTGCAGGGGGATTCGGCAGCCGATCAGAGTTTCCAGCTCGTAGCGGCCGGCATCCAGCAGGAAATAGCCCACGTGGCTTTCGCAGCGGTCCGCGTTCGTCTGCCGGCGCTCGGCCGCCAGATTCACCGCCGCTTCGGCCACGTCCGGCTCGGGCTTGCGGCTGTAGCGCGCTAGTTTTTCAACCCGTGTCCGATAGCGGTTCCGTGAGCGTAAATCCATCTGGGGATAGACCCCGGCTGGATCGCGCAGCAGGATCGCCTCGATCGCGCTGAGGGCTTCAACGAAATCCGCCCAGTCGATGGCGGCCATCGTGCGTACGCTGGTAATGCAGTTGCTGATGGTGACGAGGTCGGCGGCCTGCGCCTGGTTTTCGCCCTGCAGGACACGCTCGATGGTCTGCCCTCGGTCGGAAAGCTCCTGCTCCAGCCAGTTGAGCGCCAGGCCAAGGGTGGGATTCACGCCGTCAATGTTGGCCACCAGTTCCGAGATGAACGGTGGGGTCAAGGACGGGGCCGCCCGCACGAAGTCGCCCAATGTGGTGACGAACATCCGGGGGTTCGCTTCAACAATTTTCAAGAAGCGATCTGCCCAGTGCAGCGCCGCGTCCTGCTGGCTGCTCCGCCATGCGATCCGCTGGGCCACGAGATGCAGCTTTTCGATCAGCGACAGGCGCAGCATGATCGGCACCGCCCACAGCTCGCCCAGCGTTAACGCCTGCGTCTCCTGGTAGGCGCGGATGAAGAGGCTCAGGTTTTCATGGTCCACCTGGCCGTCGGTGTGCCGGATCACCTCCAGCACGATGTCGTAGATGCGGGGGAATCCCCGGCGGGGCCCGGCCGTCAGGCGAGGCAGTCCTCGGCTGTAGCCCGGAGACAGGTGCGTCTGCGCCAACTCGATCTGCTCCTGGATCAGATGGAAGTTGTCCAGCAGCCATTCTGCCGCCGGCGAGATCCGATGGCCTAGCCACACGCTCTCCGCTATGGTCTGGTGGCAGCGGAGGATGCTTGCCTCGTTTTTCTCCAGTTGGCGCAGCAGCAGTTCACTGCCCCGCACAGGCTCGTATTCGTGCTTGGAAGCCAGGAACCGGGCGTGGTTCTCCAACTGGATGACGCCGAACAATTCCGCGCGCTGTGTCAATTCCTTGCGCTCCGGCAAAGGCGCCCGGCCCGGCCACTTCCGGAAGCGTGCCCACCATGGCATCCGGAAGGAGGGCGCCTCCCGTCGGGTCCGGACCAACCTCTTTGTCGCGGTTTTCTTAGGTGATTTCAGCATAAATACAGTCTATGCAATCTGCAGACCCAAGTCAACCCCGGTGGCCGCGGATGGGCATTCATTGCCGCTTGATCAGACCTCTGGTCTCCGTTTTTAAATGAACGAATCGTTGACCACGCGGCTATGGCCGAAGACGCAATGGGCCCAGTTCGGGCTCCATGCACCATTCCGCAGGTTAGGGAAAAGAACAAAATTCATTCTCATCGTTATCCTCAATTCTGGTGGTCTTTCCGCTGGGAATCAGCACCCTGAGGAAGGCCTTCATCCCGGCGGTGCAGCACCGATCCGATCAGGGCAAGAGCGATCAGTTGGGGCCACACAAGGCCGATTCCCGCCCTGCGAAACAGAATAGGGGGATATTGTCAAATGTCGTGGATGGAGGATACCCTTCGAACTGATTCATAGTTAACAGCATCAGCCCCATAGCCTTGGCCTGTCCCTTGATCATGCTGAGTCGCAGACCATGGGAACGTGAACGTTCACCATTCTCGGCCCGCATGTTCAAGAGAGCCTCAACCTTCGCTCCCGCCCGGACTGAGCGATACATGGCAAGGCATGCGTCCTTGCCTCCGCTCCAGGAAACCGAGCAGTTCCTTCCGACTATAGCCGCGAGCGCATCACGTCCTATCCAACCGCCGGGTATGTCTTTCGATTGTCGTTCTTTCATCAATCGCTTTCCTCTCTCTTAACGAATCGCCATACTGATCAAGACTGCCGCGCCCATGGAGATCAACCCTGATCGCAGGACCAGCGCGCAAGTCCGGTCGATATGAACAAAGGAGGTATCCAAATCTCCGTCCCCGAGCCATGGTTTTTCAACCAATTTGAAGGGATATCTCGTTGGGCCGCCCAGGCGGATGCCAAGTGCTCCGGCCGCGCAGCTCTCGGCATGTCCTGCATTGGGAGAGGCGTGTTTTCGCCGGTCACGCAGAGCGATCTTCAGGCAGCCGCGCATGTTAAGCCCGCACAGTCCGGCAGCCAGCATCATGAAGGGTACGCTCAAACGGGCCGGGATAAAGTTCATCGCATCGTCAAACCTTGCCGCGGCACGCCCGAAATACAGGTATACCGGGCTGCGATATCCCACCATGGAATCCAGGGTACTGGCGGTCTTGAAGGTAAGCACCCCTATAACTGCGCACGTCAGGGGATCATAATCCATGGCACAAGCAAGCAATCCGCCCGCAACGTACCAGAACAGGCATGAAAGATACCCGTCCACGAAATTTTCCGCAATGCTTTCCACGGCCGCTCGCGCCACTCCACACATATCCAGAAGGTTTGCATCCCTGCCCACGATTTCCTGGACGGTGCGGCGGGCATTTACCAGGTCATTTGAAGCCAAGGCCAGAGATACCTTGCGGGCATGCACGATCAGGTCTTTGAGCGACAGGCAGGAATACACAGCGAACACATCCAGGGCTAAGCTCGCCAAGGGGTGCAATCGCTCCAGGAAAACATGTGCCGCCAGATAGGAACCGAGGGTGGATACGGATACCATGATGACCAGCATAACGCCGCCCGCAAGCCCATCCAACCCCGACCATCTGAATGCCTTCTCATAGACAGCGATGGTCTTGCCCAGCAGGCGCACGGGGTGGTACGCATATTCTGGATCACCCAGTACAAGGTCCATGATGCCTGCGGCAAGCAGGACAAAGGTGATCTTATCCATTCGCGTACGAGGCGATGTGCATCAAGGCCCGCTGGAAGCGTTTGTTCTCCGCCGGGGTGCGAACGGCGAATCGGAAGAAATTGTTCTCTAAACCTGCGAAGTTGCGGCAATCCCTAACATGGACCCCTTCCATGAGCAGGGGTCTGAGCAGGCCGTCGAGATCATGGGTGGCCGTCCATTGTGCCAGGAAAAAGTCGGTCGCGGATGGAAAGAGTTTGATCCCGGGAACGTCGGCCAGGGCTGCAGCGATCTTCTGCCGCTGGTAGGCAATCAGTTCACGGGTATACCGCTCATATTTCCGTGAGGCAGCCAGAAGGCCTGCCACAGCTTCCGCCGCAGAATTGACCGTCCAGGGCTCCTTGAAAGGTCGTATACCGGCCAGGGTATCAGGGTGACCGATGAGGGCGCCCAATCTCAAACCGGGCAGGCAATAGAACTTGGTCAGCGAATGGAAAACCAGCAAGTTGGGACGCAGGTATCTTCGATGCAGCAGGCTCACGTTACCGGGGTGGTCGAGGAATTGCACGAACGCTTCGTCCACGAGGAATATGACATCCGGATGACGAGAGACGAGCTCAAGAAGGTCTTTACGGGGAGTGATGGTGGAGGTGGGGTTGTTGGGATTTCCGATGCACACGGCATCGGCCTGTACCAAGTGGTTCTCCCACGTTTCCACGGGAAGGGGCTTGAAAAGGTCCGGAGCAGACAAGGGGACAGAAAACACCTCGGCCCCGCCCAAACGCAAGGCACGCTCGTATTCCTGGAAGCAGGGTTGCATGATGCCGGCACGTTTGATCTTGAGTGCGCGCGGCACGAGGTAGATGAGCTCGGTCGATCCGTTGCCGGGAAGCACGCACTCTCCCGGCAGGTTGAATCGTTTCCGGTAGAAGGCCCTAACCCCATCGCCATCAAGGGTCGGGTAACGAGAAACCTCAGAGATCAAACCGGGCCACGCCTTTCTCACCGACCAGGGCGGCCCCAGAGGGTTCACGTTCACGCTGAAGTCCGTGACCGGCCTCGGCGGGAGGCCCAATCTCTCGAAGGCTTGTCCTGGGTGGCCCCCATGTAAGTTCATGCTCATAACGCCGTCTCCTTGCGCAACCTCGGGATATTCCCACCGAAGGCGATCTCCATGAGCCTGTCCATGTCCAGATGCGACCGGAAATGATCGGCCAGCAGCCGGTACTGAGTCTCCTTGAAACCGGACTGGAGGTCGTATGGATTCGACGGCGGGACATAACGGGCGTCCAATCTCTTGAGAAAGGCGGTCCTGAATCCCGGGCGGTCGAACAAGCCGTGGATATAGGTCCCCCATACACGGCCGTTTGGGCTGGTTGCGCCGTCGCAAATATCTACGTCCCGCCCCTGGCGCACGATGATCTGGAAGGCATAATCCGTCCCGGCACCCCTGCGCGTGCGCCCCATGTGGATCTCGTAGCCCTCCACCTCTTCTCTGTCTGTTTCCCGGATACCCTTCACGCGCGTCAGCACCTTCTTTTTCGTCAGGGAAGTGGACACATCGAGGAGGCGCAACCCCTCGGTCATGCCAGGTGAGCCCTCGACGCCATATGGGTCGAGGATTTTAGTCCCGAGCATCTGGTAGCCCCCGCATATCCCTACGATGCATCCGCCATGGGCCGCATATGCATTGATCTTATCAACCCAGCCGGTGTACCGAATCCATTCCAGATCCGCGCGCACATTCTTTGTGCCCGGCAGTATCACGACGGCATACCCGTGCAGGGACCGGGGCCGGGCAAGGTAGTGCAGGGCCAAGGAAGGGTCGCTGCCAAACGGCGCGAAATCGGTGAAGTTCGAAATATGGGGAAGGCGGATCACGGCCAGGGCAAACTTGCCCGACACGGCATCGAATGGGGGATCGGTGATGATATCCAGAGGCACTCCGTCCTCGGAATCAATCTCCATGTGACGGACGTACGGGATGAGCCCGAGCACGGGTAACCCGGTGTGTTGTTCGATCCAGCTAATGCCCTCCCGGAAGAGCGAAGCATCGCCCCGAAACTTGTTGATGATGATCCCCCGCAGGCGCGCCAGGTCTTTGGGCGGGATGACCGCCAAGGTGCCCACAATCTGGGCAAACACCCCGCCACGGTCGATGTCAGCGACCAGGATTACCGGTGCCTTTGCAGCATGGGCCATGCGGAAGTTGACGAAATCCCGCGCCCGGAGGTTGACCTCGGCACAGGAACCGGCCCCCTCCATGATGATGAGGTCATGGGAGGCACGCAGCCGTCTCAGGCTTTCCTTGGCCTCGCGGAAGAGACCACTTGTATCCTTGAAATACACAGCGGCCTCGCGATTGCCCACGGTCCGGCCGTGGAGCACGAGCTGCGCTCCGGTATCCGTGCACGGTTTCAGAAGCACGGGGTTCATGTCCGTGTGGGGCTCGATGCCGGCCGCCTCGGCCTGTACGACCTGGGCGCGTCCCATCTCGCCTCCGTCCAGGGTCACGAACGAGTTGTTTGACATGTTCTGTGCCTTGAACGGTGCCACACGTACGCCCAAATCGCTGAAGATCCGTCCGAGGGCGGCGACCACGATGCTCTTGCCCACGTCCGAACCGGTGCCAAGGACAGCAAGGCACCGGGCCCGGTTTTTCTTCATCCGGTTCATAAGGGAAGCACCCCATGAGGAACGATCCGCTCCAGTGCCATCCCCCCTACGGCGCAGGCCATGAGAATCCCTGTCTCGACAAGCTCGCAGCATGCCCCCAAGAGGTCTCCGGTAACCCCGCCCACGCGCTTGAGGAACCACACCCCGAGGAGACGGCACAAGGCCCACCCGAAGAAAAGGACCAGTGCCCCGGAAAGACCTTTGAAGGCCATGACGAGAAGCAAAGCCGACACAAGGGCTATGAGCCGATGGCCAGGCCGCGCCTTGTCCACGAAAGGCCCTGCCGTGCCGCCCTCCCTGCGGGCATACGGCAGACACGCAGCAAGCTCCGCAACTGACAAACGCGAGACGATATACGCGGGAATGATCCAGGATATCAGTCCCGTCTCCACAAGACGCGTGCATGCAACCCACTTGGCCATGAGCACGAGAACGATCGCCATGACCCCGAAGGCACCCATGTGCGGGTCCTTCATGATCGCCAGAGCCCGCTCTTGGTCCCGGCCGCCGCCGAAACCGTCGGCGAGGTCGGCAAGGCCGTCCAGATGAAAACCCCGTGTGAGGACCGCCGATCCTGCTACTGCCGTGATGGCCGCCCCGGCGGGCCAGCCGGCGGATGCGAGGTCGAATGCCAGGGCCAGGCCCCAGAGCATGATGCCCAGCAGACATCCGACCAGGGGAAACCATGGCAATGCCTGTGGCAGGTCGCGGGTATCCCTGCCGGGAACGGGCAGGATCGTCAGCGTTCTCAGCGCAGTGACCAGACCTTGGAACATGTCCTTATCCTCCCTTGTGTGAAACACCTGCAGATGCGAAGGTGGCCATCTCGCCGTAGACTTTCATTGCCGCCTCGATGACGAGCATGGCCAGGGCAGCCCCTGTCCCCTCGCCGAGCCGCATGCCGAGGTTCAGGAGGGGCTTCTCATGAAAATGCTCGAAGAAGATTTTATGCCCACCCTCTGCCGAGAGGTGGCTGAAGAACAGATACTCCGCTGCATGGAGGCACAGCCTGCAGGCCACGAGCGCCCCTGCCGAAGAGATGAAACCGTCCACCACAATCGGGATTTTTTTCGATGCAGCACCCAGAATCAAACCGCATATCCCTGCAATTTCGAGCCCGCCCACAGCGGCCAGGGTATGTAAGGGATCGGTGAATAAAACCCGGTTGACCTCAAGGGAGCGTTCAATAACGGCGATCTTGTGTGCCAAGGTCTTCCCGTCGATCCCTGTGCCCCGGTCCGTGACCTCACTGATCCCGCAAGGCAGCAGGGCCGCCAGCAATGCCGAAGAGGACGAAGTGTTCCCTATCCCCATCTCTCCGGTGCCGATAAGAGTTGCTCCTTGGTTTGCAGCGTCTCTGGCCAGGTTGATGCCGACCTCCACGGCCTGCCGGGCCTCTTCTTCGGTCATGGCGGGACCTTCAGCCATGTTCGCCGTTCCAGGCCGAATTTTCCTCACGATCAAACCTTCTGCATCTTCCAGGAAACCGGCGACGCCGATATCCACCACGCAAACCTCAGCCCCGGCATGGCGGGCCAGGACATTGACCGCAGCCCCACCGGCGAGCATGTTTTTAACCATCTGGCGCGTCACCTCTCCCGGATAGGCTGAAACCCCCTCTGCAACTACGCCGTGGTCGCCGGCAAAGGTAAAGATGATTTTCCTGCCCAGGTCCGGCAAAAGGGTTCCCCTTGCCAGGCAATACCGCACCGCGACATCTTCCAGGTCTCCAAGGCTTCCCTTGGGTTTGGTCAGACTGTCGAGCCGGGAGCGGACCTGCAGTTCGAGGCTGCGGTTCACGGGCAGGATTTCGCGGATCGTATCATCGAGCAGGCCCATCCGCACCCCTTTTCACCATGACGGGTATTCCGCAGACCATGAGAATTACATTATCCGCCAATTTGGCTGCCTCCTGGTTGACCCATCCCGCCAGATCCCTGAATCGGCGGGCCATGTCATTGTGCGGGATAATGCCCATGCCCACCTCGTTGGTGACCATGATGAGGTTGCAGGAGGGATTGCTCAAGATGCTCATGAGTGAGTCCACCTCCGTGTATCTTTCATTCGAGCTGCCGCGGTGATGCATGAGGTTGCCGAGCCAGACCGTGAGGCAGTCCACCACGGCCACCGTGATGTCTCCTGGCAGGGATTTGAGCGCCCGGGCCGGGTCCAGAGGCTCCTCAACGGTAATGAAAGCGTCTCCGCGCTCCGCTCTATGCTTTCCGATGCGATCTCGTATCTCGTCGTCGAGGGCCTCTGCCGTGGCGACAAAGACCCGCCTGCCGCTATAGCCGAGGGCCAGGGACAGGGCATGCCTGCTCTTGCCGCTCCGGCCTCCGCCGCTGATGAGCGTGATTTTGTTCATGTGCGTAACCTCCGCATGGTTTCCATTGACCGCTCGAAGTCGTCGAGCCCGAAGACCTCCAGGGTCAGAACCCGCTCCCGGTCATCCGCAAAACAGGGATGATCCGTCAGTGATGCGAGGACCCCGGGCTCCAGGGTGCTTATATCCTTGTGGTCGGCACCGTCGCGATGGCCGTGCAGATGGACGGCCCTGCTCTCGGGCAGATATCTGTCGAGGTATTCCTCCAGGGGATACCCGAAAAAGGCGAGGTGACCGGCATCCAGGCAGACGGACATGCCATGGCGGGTCACGATGGGCGCGACAAGCTCGAAGGGGTAATCGAGGGTTTCGACGCACAGCAGACAGGGGTCCACCCCAGACTCCAGCAGCCCGAGAGCTGATTTGTCCAGGGCATCCAACCACCCCGTAATATCACGGGCCGGGACGTTGCCCCGCATCTCGCCATGGAAGTGGACCACATAGGCAAAGGGCGACAATGGGAAAGTGAGCTTAATAACCCGCAGACACTTTTCCACCGAGCGTCTCCGCACTTCCTCGTCGAGGCTTCCGAGTTCCGTATCGAGGGGCAGGTGCACGGTGTAGGTAATGCTGTGCTCTGCCTTGATGCCGGTGAGCGAATCGATGATCTCTTTGTCTGGGAGGTTCGATATCTCGTCCGACTCGAAGAGTACGAGCTCGATATCGTCCACCAGCGGCCCCAGAAACCTGCAGTTGGGCACAAGGTCGTCTTCGAGGATATACGACGTGGCGCCGAGCCGGAAGGGGAAGCCGCCCTTCATGGTCGGTTCGAAACAGCCGAGCCTTCCCCGGGAAGTCCGGTTTTTTCTGCTGCTCATTATTTCGGGGCCTGGGGCTTTCCGTCCACTGTCCACGAGCAGACATCTTTCGTATAGGTCCACTGCATCGAGCCCTCCGTGCCGTCGAGCACCTTTGTATAAGCCAGTTCGCCCACCCTCTTGCCATCGATCGTATAATACCAGGCCATTTCTCCCCGTTTGCCTTCAATGCCGTTGATGGCAATCACAAACACAAACGGCCCGACCGAGTGGGTCTCCACAGCCGCCGCGGTTTGCAAGGTTTCCAGGACAGTCTTCCCCTTTATCAAGGGGACGTGCAGGGTCCGGGCAGGTTTGCTTTTCCCGTAATCGATGGTCACAACGAGTTCTTTTCGTCCCTCGCCGGGGATCGTGTTCAGGTCCGTAGCCCTGGCTTGCACGGCCAAGGTTGCGGCAAGACACACGGCCATCAAGATCCTGCCCTTGTCGAATTTATTCATTGCTATCCTCCTTATGATTTTTCATCGAGGGACTTATGCCATGCCCCACTTGTCGGATGATCTGCCGACCAGCAGCCAAATGAAAAACGGCCCGCCCAGCAGCGCCGTGATGATGCCCACCGGCATCTCCGCCGGTGCGATGATGGTCCGTGCGATGGTGTCGCACACGGTCAGGAACACGCCGCCGAAGAGCAGTGTGGCCGGAGCCAGGTAACGATGGTCCGCGCCGATGATCAATCGGCAGATATGCGGGGCCATCATACCCATGAAACCGATAGGGCCGCACACCGCCACCACGCCGCCCACCATGAGCGAGGTGGCGAAGAACGTAAACTGCCTGGTCCTGTTGACGTTTACCCCGCGGCTGGTGGAGAGATCCTCGCCTGCCATCAAGAGATTGAGCTCGTGCCTGAGATACAGGATGACCAGAGAGCCGCAGAGAACGAACGGCGTCAGTTGGCGCACGGGCTCGAACCCCACCACCGAGATTGCGCCCATGAGCCAGCGCACGATCTGAAAGGAATGCGCAAAGGTGCTCAGATATTGGATGAAGAGTATCAGGCTGGAGAAGAAGAAGCTGATCGCCACGCCTGCCAGCAGCAAGGTGGACGAGGCAAGTCTTTTTCCCCGGAGCATGGTGATGCCGTATACAAAAGCCACGGCAAGCACGGCCCCGCAAAAGGCGAATACGGATATGCCGGGGATGCCCAGCAGGCTGAACATGAAACCCAGATGCACATAGCAGGCCGCTCCCAGCGATGCACCGCTGGCTACGCCAAGGGTATACGGTGTGGCGAGCAGATTGCGGAACATGGCCTGATAGGCCATGCCGCTGATCGCCAGACCGGCACCGGCCAGGAAAGAGATGCAGACGCGCGGCACCCTGATCCGCCAGAAGATGTCATAGTCCGTTCCAGCGGAAACCGGGTCGAGAACGGAACGAAGCGATATGAATTGCATGCCTGTGAAGGGAGCTCCCACGGCAACCACGATTGCCAGGATCGTCAATCCCAGAAGAAAGCGTTTCTTATACCGGGAATTCAGCATGGCGCATCCGTGACAACAACGTTTTTCCCAATCGAGGGATGTTTGACGAACACAAAGGGCTTTCCATAGATGTCAAACAGAACGTCCTCCTGCATCAAGCCTTCCGGATCTCCCCAATAGACCAGACTGCCCTTTTTCAGGGCCAGGATGCGCCCGCTGATGAGTGCGGCCAGGTTGATATCGTGCGTTATCAGCAGGACGGTAACCCCGCGCTCGCGGTTGATGCGCGACAGAAGTCCATGGATTTCGCTCTGATGACAGGGATCGAGGAAAACGTCAGGCTCGTCCAGGAGCAGTATACGGGCTTCCTGCGCGAGGGCTGCGGCAATGAATACCCGTTGCCGTTCACCTCCGCTGAGCGTGGCAAGATGGCGGCGGCTGAACTGAGCCGTGCCGGTCAGCTCCAGGACTTCCGCAACGACGGCCTTGTCGTGTTTTCCCGGAGGTGTGCAGGGGCTCAGATAGGGATAGCGCCCCATCATGATGAATTCGGCCACCGTAAAGAGAGGTAAGACGCCATCAGCCTGGGGCACGTAGCTTACCACCCGGGCCAGCTCCCTCTGCGAATATGCGGCCAGCGATTTCCCCGCAATCCTGATCCCGGTGTGACTCGTGTGATGAATACGCTCCAGGCATTTGAGCAAGGTGGTCTTGCCCGCGCCGTTTGGGCCGATAATGGAAACGAATTCGCCCGGGTCTATACTCAGGCTGATGTCGCTGAGCAGCATATGGCCCTCCAAGACAAAGGAAAAGTGCTCGAATTCGACAATCGGGGGGTTCATGGGGTACTCCAGGTCGCTTCGGGGTGGATCGCCCGCGCCATTTCTTCGAGGAGATCAATGAACCGTGGTCCGGGGATCACTGTATAATCCTGGCCAAACACGTACACGCGAGAGTTCCTCACGGCATTCACCCGGCTCAGGTTCCGCCATTGGCGGATTACTGTATCTTTATCCAGTGCCCTTGCCCCCAGATCGGGCACCATGTCGATGATGACGGCGGGATTTATGCGCATGATCCCTTCCTCGGAAAAGGAGGGATACGAGACATCGCCGGTATACGCATTCACACCTCCGGCCAGGGTGATGAGCTCGCTGTAGAACCCGCCGTGGCCGTTGATGTAAACATCCTCAATTCTGCCCGAACCCATGTTCCGTCCCACCGTCACCATGACGCGTGGCCGAACAAGGCCGCCGATAACACGCCGTATCCTTTCCATGCGTGCCCGCAGGCCGCCCACCGCGGTCAATGCTTCACGCTCCCTGCCGCATGACAAACCGATAGCAGTGATGGAATTCAGTATTGCGTCGATATTCCGGTGATCCACCACCAGGGTTTTCAAACCCAGCTTCTCCAGGTTTCGGAGGGGCTCGGCATGTTCGGTCAGCATGATGATCAGGTCAGGATGCAGGGCCACGACGGCCTCGTAATTGGGGTCGCTGTATCCGCCTATTATCGGCTTGGATCTCGCTTCGGGGGGGTATGTGCAGAAATGGGTGACGCCCACTACATTTTTACCCAGTTCCAGCATGAACAGGATTTCCGTTATGCTCGGGGACATGGAGACGATCCGCGTATGCACAGGACGGACATTGCTCTGGGTGTGGCTTGGGACAGGTCCACCCGGGTTATTCCGGCTTGTTTGGGGGAGGACTCTGTTTCCGAGGAAGATCGTCGTGATCAACAGAAGCAGAATCGCAACAAACTTTTTACCCATCTCGCGCTTCTCCATAGAGAAAAGGCATCCCGCCTGAGTCATTCCCGTTCACAGACCCTATTCCCCCCAGTCTTTGATATTGAATCTGATAGAAACCCGCTTGATCGATACGACCGGGTTACCTAATGTCCTGGCCGGAACGAATTCCGCCTTTTCGATCGCATTGAGCGCAGCATCATCCAGGCGTCGATATCCGCTGGAATGGACAACCGACACCTTGCCCGGTCTTCCCTCGATCCTTACTTTAACTTCAAGCACCACTGTTCCTTCCTCGCCGTGCGTGCGCGAGAATCTCGGGTATTCCGGTTTCGATAAAACCGAGATCGATGCAGGGCTCGATGTCCCTGCACCCCCGGTGTCTGCTCCGTCTCCTTTCTGTCCTGCCGGCTAGAATGAACACTTGATCCCTGCATAACCGGATATCCCTGGGGTGCCATAACCGAAAACCTCTTGATAATATTTGTCAAAGAGGTTGTTCACTCGGCCTGTGACCTGAATGTTTCTGGTGACATCATATGATGCAGCCAGGTTCACCAGGGTGTATCCGCCCAGAGTAACCCGGGCGGCCGGCCATGATGAATAGTCGTAATCATCGCGCTTGCCTACATACAAAACTTCCAGATTGGTATTTCCCTTGCCGAGGAAACGGTAGTTCGCATCGAACGATGCCTTGTTTTTCGGCCTACGCAAGAGTTTTTCCCCGGTATCCTTGTCCTTGGTGTCCGTATAAGTGTAGCTGACCCTCAGGGTGAGATCGTCGCTCGGCCGAGCGGACAAGTATGTCTCCACACCCTTGGTCTCAGCTTTCGCCACGTTCACGTACTTGGATGTGCCGCTGTCGAAATCGATCAGATCATCGAAATCGTTTTTGAAATACGTTATGCCAAGGGTGATGAGCTCATGGTAGAATATTTGCTCCACGCCCGCGTCCCAGCCCGTACTTTTCTCAGGTTCGAGGTCCTGGTCGCCATACAGGGAAAAGAGCTGGTAGAGCGAGGGAGCCTTGAACCCTGTCCCGTAGCTTCCCTTGAGCCTGGTCGAGGTCTGACGGATAAGGTAGGAGGACGCTAGCCGGTATGTGGTCTTGGTCCCGAAGTCGCTGTGATCGTCCAGACGGATGCCCAGAGTCGTGAACCAGTCATTCCATGTCTTGATCTGGTCCTGGAGATAATAACCGCTGGTCCGGGCGTTCTCCTCTGCAAAGGTGCTTGTATAAGGACCATACGCACTCTCCGAGTAGTATGAGGATTTCGCTTTTTCTTTCTCGGTTTCAATGCCCAAAGTGAGCGTGTTCGATTCGTGGAGATAGAGATTGTGCTGCCAGTCGAACTTGAGAATCTGCCCGTCATAGGAACTTCGGTCGAGATCGCTGGGGTGATCCGCATCAATATCATTCCGATAATCCCGGCTGTGATCACTCAGAGAAAATCCCAGTTTTTGCTCCCAAAGATCATCGAACAGGGAAAGACGCGCCTGCGTCCTGAGGAAAAGCTGTTTTGTGTCCGCCGTATTGTTCGGATCGTCGCCGCCGGCACCGCCGGAGTTGTCGATGTCGGCCTCCGTATTGATGTATCGCAGGATGAGATCGGCATCGAAGTTCTTTGCCGGGGTTATCCCCAGCCGGGTGGAGAACGTCGTGTTCTCGTAGCCGTCTTTCTCGCGGTTCCCGTCTTTTTCATCGGCAGCGGAGATTCCGTCCGTGTCCAGGCGGGAGATGCCAAAGGAATAGTTGATGAGCCCGGTGCCACCGCTGATCCCTGCACGCTCGGTGAAGGTCTTGAAAGAACCGCCCTCCGCCGACACGAAACCGGAAGGTTTGCCCGTTCCTTTCTTTGTGATGATATTGATGACACCCCCCATGGCGTCGGAACCGTAGAGAGTGCTCTGCGGTCCGCGAACGATCTCGATGCGTTCAATATTGCCGACCATCAAGTCGGCGAAATCAAAAGACCGTCCCGCCGACGAAGGATCGTTCATTTCCACCCCATCCATAAGCACCAGGGTATGTTCAGATTTTGCTCCCCGGATAAAAACTGAAGCTTGTGTCCCCGGACCTCCTGACTGGACGACGTCCAGTGCGGGCACGTCCTTCAGCACATCAAGCACGGTGATTTTCTGCTGCTGACGGATCTGATCGGCAGTGATGACCGTGACCGAGCTGCCCACTTCACGTTCGCTGGTTTTCAATCTGGTCGCAGTGACCACGATCTCATCGATATGTTCTTTCCTCTGAGTTCCGGTACCCTTATTCTCGGATTGGGCCTGAGTTTCAGGCGGAACGGTGAGCTCTGGTTCATCCGCATGTGCAACGGCCGGTACGAAAGGTAGAACTGCCAGAACGACAAATACGGTAATAATTTTTGTTTTCATAAAAACTCCCTTCCCTTCCCTCGAAGATCGATGGATGAATCATGCCGCCGGAACAGGTCTCCTGACTCTCGATCATCCTACTTGCCGAGCCTTCCCATCCCTTACGGACAGTGGCGTGCATACGGCTTTCGTCACGATTACAGTCGCGGGGCGGTGGGGGCTTTTAACCCCCTTCCCTTGATCCGAGGCAACCCTATATGCTTATGCCCTGTATTTCATCTGTCAGCTTGTGATGTATCACCTCCTTTGTTGCGGATTGGCGTGGAATAAAAAAATCCCCGGACCTGACGAAGGTCCGGGGATGCCGTTTTTCACCCTTATGTCGCAACCCCCAATCCGCGAGAGGAAGCAATGATTTTTTCAGAGCAGGTCTTCCGGCTTCCGGATCATTCTTTCTGCCGCGCCTTCCCATCCCTTAAGGACAGTGGCAATCATGCGGCGTTCGTCCCCGGTTACGGCGGCGGGACCGCGACGGATTCGCACCGTCTTCCCTTTCAGCCCAATGGGCCACGCTCAAACAGAATATTATGCATAATATGGATAAAACATCAATAACTAAGTTTTCATAAAATGTGGCAGGGTCAATACCGGGCATGAGTCTCCATGCAGGCCGGCTTTACGCGAAAAACCCGTCGAGTTCGCCGCTTGCAGCTCTCAGTCTTCTTCTGCCCCCTTTGTGGCTGTGTATTCATCGCAGTCATTGCCGAGAGCGGCTATGATCAGGTCATGCACACGATAATCGCCGATAATCCGTCTCCAAATGAGTTTGTAACCACTTGCGTTACATAGCTCATAATAATGTTGCCTCATTTCCCAGATAACTCCGCCCTATGACGATAAAAAAGAGATCTGTATGTATGAACATATCGCCGGGTGAACCATGGAACCTTTTTTGTGCACCCAAAGACCCTTGCCGCTTACGAAATAATGACCTGCATCGGCCGGTCCGGATCATTTTGTACTTGCCTGATAACCTTTGGTTGTATAAACATTGACCAACTTGAGACATACCAAGTTCATCAACTGATATGAAGAAAAGAACAAA
>Ga0208195_1000141_pt1 | contig 100998 bp, 90 predicted proteins | sample AD_UKC077_MetaG_FD_184441 | JGI IMG/M metagenome (GOLD analysis project Ga0208195, IMG submission 184441) | Active sludge microbial communities of municipal wastewater-treating anaerobic digesters from USA - AD_UKC077_MetaG (SPAdes) (version 2) | ecosystem: Engineered > Bioreactor > Anaerobic >...
CGCTTCCTGTAATATCGATAAACGATCCTCAGGTGTAAATTTTCTTCGTTCTTTTGTCATGATTGCTAAATTAACTATTACTAAACTGTTTTTATAATTTAGTCCAGTTATTTAGGGGGCTAGTACACAATGATAAAGCTGCTTCTGCCAATTCCAACATGCATTACTTTTTTCATAGTTTTATTCAGTATTGGTTTTTTATTAGAACTTTACGCCGCAAAGATATATAAAAATTTTGATACCTTGTACCGCAAGGTACTAAAAACTTTAAAAATCTTTACAGAAATCTAAATATCGCTATCTTTGTAATCGATGGAGAGCATTAAAGAGATTTTCAAAATAGGTAACGGACCTTCAAGTTCACATACGATGGCACCCAGAAGAGCAGCCTTGGACTTTGCCATCCGAAACCCTTTGGCCGAAAGCTTTTCCGTCACTCTTTACGGAAGCCTTGCCGCTACAGGTAAAGGACATTTCACCGACAAAGCCCTCTATGATGCTTTTAGTCCAAGGCCCGTGGACATTGTCTGGGATTCTACTACGGTACTTAAACAACATCCCAACGGGATGGAATTCCGGGCCCTTGATGGTGAAGGAAAAATCCTGGACACCTGGCTGACCTTTAGCATAGGCGGCGGAGATCTTTCTGATACAGGAAAAAGGACTTCGCGCAAAATCGTCTACCCTTTGAATAAAATGGAAGATATTTTGAAATATTGCCAGGAAAAAGGATTGCATTTTTGGGAGTATGTGGCCATGTTTGAAGGCCAGGAAATTTTGGATTACCTGGAAGTTGTCTGGCAGACCATGAAAGCGGCCATACTACGGGGGCTCGAAAATGAAGGCGTGCTTCCGGGTCCGCTCCATTTGGCACGCAGGGCCGCCTCCTATTATATAAAAGGGCAGGGATACAGAGGGTCTATGCAACGGAGGGCAATGGCTTTTTCATATGCGCTTGCGGTGGCGGAAGAAAATGCTTCAGGATCTGTTATTGTCACGGCACCCACATGTGGCAGTTGCGGTGTACTGCCTTCAGTCTTGTACTTGAATCAAACTTCTTACAATTTTTCAAAAAAAAGGATTTTGCGGGCATTGGCGACGGCAGGGTTGATAGGTACATTGATAAAAAGCAATGCCTCTATTTCGGGGGCCGAAGTCGGATGCCAGGGGGAGATAGGTACGGCTTGTTCCATGTCTGCCGCCGCAGCCGTGCAGCTTTTCGGCGGTAGCATTGCTCAGGCAGAATATGCCGCCAGCATGGGGATAGAACATTTTTTAGGACTTACGTGTGATCCGGTCTGCGGACTGGTTCAGATTCCCTGTATTGAAAGGAATGCTTTTGGAGCCACCAGAGCTATTGATGCCAATATGTACGCATTGCTCTCGGATGGAACACACCGCATTAGTTTTGACACGGTTGTTGAAACGATGAAACGGACCGGTCACGATTTACCCTCTCTTTATAAAGAGACGGCAGAGGGAGGGTTGGCCCTTGTGTCGAATAAATGAATTTTTTGTAAATTTACATAACACAACGTTGGTAATTAATAACTAAAACATTATGAGTCAAATAGTAACAGACGACAACTTTAATACGGTTGTATTAAAATCCACGATTCCGGTACTGGTTGATTTCTGGGCTGCCTGGTGTGGCCCCTGCCGTCAGATCGCACCTATCGTAGATGAAATATCCCGTGAAATGGAAGGTCAGGTACTGGTGTGCAAATGTGATGTGGATACTGCGACCGAAGTACCTGCCAAATATATGATCCGCAGTATCCCGACTTTACTTTTCTTCCGGAACGGAGAATTAGTTCATAAGATCGTAGGAGCAACAAACAAACAAACAATAGAAGATAAATTGAAATCCTTAATAACAGAATGATATGAAAAAACACCTGATCGCATTAACGCTTATGCTGTGCATAGCCTCAGCAGCCCTGGCCCAGGGAAGTTTTGTGGTAAAAGCGGGTCTGAATTTCAACAAACTTCAAGACATCAAAATCGACAACCTGGAACAATCCTGGAATTCCCAAACTGGTTTTCATGCCGGTATAGGCGGACAATACAGAATACCTGTGATAGGATTATCCTTCCAGCCTGAAGTTCTTTACAGCCGGATACGGACCGACATTATCGGAAAAGTAGGAGAGAAGTCTTACGGTTTCAGGGTGGACTATATTGATGTCCCAATCAATGTGCAATGGGGGATCAATATCCTTTTTCTGAGGCCTTATATTTTTGCTGCGCCGTATATCAGGTACGCCATAGCAAAGGGAGACCTTCTGGAGCACGTGGACTGGAAAGATCTGAACAGGCTGGATTACGGACTAAGTCTGGGTGCAGGACTTGAAATATGGAAATTCCAGATATCGGGTAAATACAGCTGGAGTTTCGGACCACTAGCCCCGAACGGATCGCTTCGCATAGATTCAAAAGATTGGAAGCTGGAAGACTCCAATATGAGGGGATTTGAAATTTCCGTAGCATTTCTGTTTTAACAGGCAATGTACGATACAACATGGATCAAGCAGTCTTTGGGCTCCGACTGGAAAGCTTTTGAAGATATCCTGAAGACTGCCCTTGATTCTTCGTATTCGTTTCTTTCCTCCATTGACACTTACATACTCAACAAGCCCGGAAAACAACTGAGGCCTGCCCTCGCTTTATGTTCGGCCAGGATCTGCGGGACTCCCGTTCCTCTGAGCCATGCGGTGGCTGCCGTGGCAGAAATGATCCACACGGCATCGTTACTACATGACGATGTGGCTGACAATGCCGAAATGCGAAGAGGTGTTCTAAGCGTACAAAAACAATTTGGGGCAAGGGCATCGGTCCTGCTGGGGGATTACTGGTTTGGACGTGCTTTCAAGATCCTGCTGCAATATGAAGGGATGCATCTCCTGCCGCTATATGTCAATGTCATTGACTCATTGAGCGAAGGGGAGATACTACAAATGGAAAAAGCCCGAACGCTGGACCTGACCTTAAACGAGTATTATACCATATGTGAAAACAAGACAGCCTCACTATTCAGGACTTCCATGCTATCGGGAGCGCTGTCCGTTCCCCAAAAGGAGATATCGTCAGTATACCGCCCTGTTTTTGAAAAAGTGGCGTTCCACATGGGTATGGCTTTCCAGATACATGATGATATGACAGACTACCGGCCGGTCGTTGATTCCAAAAAACAAGCTTATCTGGATATTACAGATTCCAAGATCACATTACCCTTGCTGGGGGCGTTGGCCAATGCGGGAGATGTCAGATACCGTCCCCATATAGTTGAATGGGTGCGGGAACTGGGACAAGGGGACCAGACCGCCTTAGACCGGATCGTATCATTTATAGATAAATATGAAGGGATGGAATATGCCGCCCGGGTGCTTGATTATCATATATTGCAGGCACAGGATCAGCTCAGTCGTCTGCCCGATTCCCAGTGGAGAGATTACCTGCTGAAAATTTCAGGTATGTAATGGGTTTTCCTTCTTCAAGGAACATGCGTTCATAAAATGTTCTCACTTCAATAACAGGGTCCCACTCCGGTCTGTCGCTGTTGTAAATATCCGTATCTGCATCTATCAATTGCATACCCGGCCATTGCTCCACGATCTGCCGGGTATAGTCGTGTAACGGTCTGCTATCTGTTTTCAGATGTATAAATGCCCCGGGCGAAAGAAATTTCAGGTAACACTCCAGGAAACGCGGTGAAGTGAGCCGCTTGTTCTCTTTTCTGGGTTGTGGATCGGGGAATGTGATCCAGATCCCGGATATTTCTCCGGGACCGAAGAAACTTTCTATTAATTCGATCCGTGTACGGACAAATGCCACGTTCCCGATTTTTTCTTCCAGTGCCGTTTTGGCTCCACGCCACAAACGTGCCCCCTTAATATCTATACCTATATAATTATGTTGCTTATTGCGTCTGGCCAGAGCAAGGGTGTACTCTCCCTTGCCGCAACCCAGTTCCAGAATAAGAGGGTTGTCGTTCCCAAATACTTCTTTGGCCCAACGGCCTTTCAGGGGATGGTCTTTCCTGTAAACTTCTTCAAAAGACGTTTCATACAGATTTGAGAAACTTTTGTTTTCCTCAAAACGGCGTAATTTATTTTTGCCCATTCCGTTGTTTTTTCATCAGCAACCCTATGGTGACGATCCCAGGGAGGGTTTGTTCAGGCATATTGTGCGCCAGACGCCATTGATAAAAAGACTGATTTGCCGGAAATCCAAGTGTGTCCACAGAGAACCTGTAATCCAGAAAATGGCCGGAATGTATGGCCCTGTCCGGATTGAGGGGAAGCCATAGAGTGTCCCGGCGACCCGGACGCGCAACGATGACGGAAAGGTAGGAATAACCGTATTGGGCGGTAACCCTTATATCCAACCATGCATTGTATCTGGCCGAAGTGTCGGGTACCGGAAGTGTCAATTCCAGTATATTATATTTGTTCCATACCCCGTCGGTCAGATTCAGCTGCATCTGGCTTGAATCGGGAGGGGAGCATGATGCGGTCATCAAGATCAATCCGCAGAGGAGACCGGCAATGGACTTATGATCTGGCAGATTCATTTTTTTCTGCGAGTGTTTTTCCGCCTTTTGTTTTTTTGTTTCTTATCGAATCGTGTTATGCTTTCTTCTCCGGCAGCAGATTTGAAACCGTTCTGCTCTCCGTTGTTCTTTAGCCGGGGCAGCAGGGAGGGGACCTTTTTACCAAGGCGGTTGGCCTCTATCATTTCCTTCACCCTGGCGGCCGCTACCGGTTGCATATTGGCCATGCTATGCTGATCGTAGCTGAACCACATGGTTCCTTTCAAAACGTCTGTTTTGACTAAAAAAACAGGTCCGTCTTCCGTTTCTATAGGTTGTGTCACATCTGGGATGTCTTTTAAGGCATCCATATAGACAGGCGTTTCGTAATCTATACAGCATTTAAGTTTGGAGCACTGTCCTGCGAGTTTTTGCGGATTCAGGGAAAGGTCCTGGATTCTGGCCGCCTGTGTGGTCACCGAATTAAAATCGGCCATCCACCGGCTGCAGCAGAGTTCCTGACCGCAAACGCCAAGGCCACCTATGAGCCCGGCTTCCTGCCTGGCCCCAAATTGTCGCATCTCTATACGAATGCAGAATTCAGCAGCAAAAAGTTTGATCAGTCTTCTGAAGTCCACCCTTTCATCGGCAATGTAATAAAAGATCGCCTTGGTCCCGTCCCCCTGGAACTCCACATCACCTATCTTCATTTGCAAACCTTCGCTGGCAGCTATCTGCCGGGAACGGATCATGACATGATGTTCCCTCGCAATGGCTTCCTGCCATTTTTCCAGGTCAAGCAACTTGGCTTTCCGGTATATCTTTTTGAAATCATATGTTTCCGGATTCAATTTGTGGCGTTTCATCTGCGACAGTACAAGCGGCCCGGTCAAATTGATAAACCCGATGTCATGTCCTGTTGTCGCCTCTACAGCAACGATATCACCCACTTTGAGGGGGGTGCCGGAATCATTCCGGTAGAAACCTTTATGCGTGTTCTTGAAACGTACTTCAAAAATATCGTCGCATTGTCTTTCTCCAAGTCCGTCCAGCCAGTCATGCGTTGCCAGTTTGCAGCAAGTATAATCCATGGTACACTTAAGATCTCCCGTCAGGGTCCTTTCTACCATGCATCCGCGTGAACAATCGTATTGTGTGTTTTTTTCTTCCATGTATATTCAGAACTATCTCTGTAAAGATAGAAAAAAGTCAAGAGCCAGAGAACAGAACAACACTTTGGCATTGACATTACGCTCCAGCTGGCCGGAAGCCGTATTCAGACGATCGTATATCCTTTGAAAGAAAGTTTCGGACATCCGAGCAGCATACCTTTTGGCAGACACTTCCGAGGCCCGATCCAAAAAAGCCAACTGCGGCAGGTTCAGGAATACCATATAATATTGCCGCAGGATCCTTAAGGCGGCACTAATGAACGCTTTCTGCGACTCCCTTCCTTGCGAGGCCATATCTTCAGCCCAGTCTAAAATGCCGGATGGTTTACCGGCCAGGCAGAGATCAAGTAGGGTTTCCAGGTTTTCGTATGCTTGCGGGGGAAGAGGTCTATGTTCTTTCGGAGGTACCTGAACCATCATACAGCGACTCCTGATAGTAGGCAGCAATTGATCCGGGCGGTGGCTCACCAGCAGAAAATATGTGCCAAGAGCAGGTTCTTCCAGGATCTTGAGTAGTTTGTTGGCTGCCGAAGGATGCATACGTTCAGGCAACCATATAATCATTACCCTTGCCCCACCTTCAAATGAGCGGAACTGAAGCTTTCTGATTATGTTTCCGGCTTCGGCAGTCCCTATGGCACCCTGCTTATTTTCAATTTCCAGTCTTTTGTACCAGTCTTGTTCCGTTATGTCCGGGTTTTCATGATAAGAAGTACGCCACAGATCCAAAAAATCATCGGTTACGGGTGAACGTGTGGAGGACATATTGCCGGGACGGTTCACAGGAACGACAAAATGCAGGTCGGGATGTGTGAGTTGTGCCGTTTTCCGGCATGAAGCACAAACACCGCAAGCAGTTCCATCTTCCGATTTCCCGGGACAGAGTATGTATTTAGCCAGAGAGAGGGCCTGCGGTAAAGTACCTGAGCCCTCTTCTCCACTAAACAATATGGCGTGAGATAAATTCTCTATTCGCACTTTAATTCGGTTTTGATCTTGTATTCGGCAATGGATTTAAAATTGGGGTCGTTCAGGATCTTATTGTAAAATGCACAGGCATTGGCTTTATCCCCCATTCCTTCATAAACAACGGCAAGACGGTAATAAGTGGTATTAATGTCCTTTGCGTTCGGATTTGCTCTCATTACTTTTTCCCATGCAGTGAGTGCTTCGGGAAAACGTTTCAGCTCAATGGCGGCCAGCCCAAGCAGTTTGTTGGATTGTACATTATCTGCAAATTCAACGGCTTTTCCGGAAGCCTGATATACTTGTTCCCAATCTTTGTTTTTTTGTGCATTGACGGCTTTTCTCAGATAGATGGAAGCCATCAGGCGGCGGGCGTTGTCTTCCTGCCCCAATTCAGCGGCTTTTTCAAGAGCCGCAATGGCTTCATCTTCCATACCGCTATTTGCCGATGCCTGTCCTATACGCAGGTATGCAATACCGTTTGCAGGATCCAGTTCCAATACTTTCTTGTAATTATCTATAGCCAGGTCAAATTCTTTGTTCCCGAATGCTTCGTTGGCAATGATGTAATAAACTTTTGATTTGAGGTCGTTGACTTCGACTTCGATACCCGTTTGGTCTCCGTAGGCTGCTGCTGTTTCGGCAGCTTTATCAAGAATGGGCAGTGATGCCGGACCTTCTCCGCCGGCTGCCAGTTCTTTTGCCTGGCGCAGATACAACTGGGGGATCAGGTTTTTGCAATCCGTAACGACAGATGCCCCTTCTTCTCCCAAAGTGATGCCCAGTTCCATAGCGCGGTTCAGATGTTCAATGGCGGTAATATAATTGCCATCCTGTGCGGCCGTGGCTCCAAGGTTATATGCTTCGATAGCGGTATTAAGATCTTGTGCCTGTATAAAACCGGTACAGGTGGCAACGAGTGCTGCAATGGCAATAAAGTGCTTGAATTTTTTCATTATTCTTATATTAATATTGAGTTAGAATGTGCTATTTCTCAAGCGGACAAAGATAGAGCTTTTTTTATACCTTTGCAATTACAGATAACATAAATTGTGCCATATGAAAATGCGTGGTTTGTCATTGATTATCCTACTGTTCATTTCGTTGACGGTGATAAGTTCTGCTCCATCGCTTTCTGCGGTTCCTCAGGACAGCCGGTTCCGTACCGGCCAGCTTCTTAACGGGCTTACTTATTACATTCAAACAAATGATCTTCCCAGGGGACAGATGCATTTTGCCATTGTTCAAAAACCTGACAAAACACCATTTTTCCGTAGGGTTCTCACTTCCCCGACAGGACTGGAGGATGGAGTTGCCATGCTGGTCAGGGCCCTGAGAGAACAACATGTGACCTCTCCGGACAGATACAGGCCGCATCTGCAGGGGATCATTCTGGTGGGACCTTTCCATGCCGACTCGGCCGAACGGCTGGTCCGCAGAGAATTATCGATCCTGCCTGCAACGGTTGACGTAATGCAGGCCCAAGAAGTTCCCCAGGGTATAGATTCTGCGTTTGCAGCCCGTACTTTTTCGGCAAAGCCGCTGCCCCCCGTGCTGCAGGATGGGTATCCGCGCATAGAGATCGTTTTCCCCCTGCCCGTGCTTCCCAGAGAAATGCGTGAGGGGAGTGAATATTTTGTCATGGATTTCTTGCGTCACGTTATGGAGTATGCAGCGGCCGGCACCTTGGAATATCCTTCCTGTGCCTATACGGACAAAAATATGGTATGGGCTTCACGGGTACATCCTGACAGTTTGACCAATTCTTTCTGCAATCTGGCCGCCCAATGTGCCAGCCTGGCCCGGAATGGTGTTTCCCGGGAAACATACGAGAGAGCCAGAAGGGATTATCTTCTGAGGGAACATTGGCGTTATCAAAACAGGAACTCCCGTTCCAACGACTATTATCTGCAGGAATGTATTCGTCATTTTTTTGATGGCATCCCTTTGCCGGCGGCCACCTGGCGCTATCGGTTCGTAAACGAGATGGTCAAATATATCACTACAAATCATGTGAACCGCTATGTCAGGGGTGTTCTGCTTTCCTCTCCTCCCGGATTTACCCTCTACCGTGCCATTACTGCTGCCGACAGCCTGATAGAACCGGTCAGGTTCATACCGGAAGACTTGTTGGAAGAGCGGGACCGTCTCACCCAAGAGCTCTCCGGCATGTTGTTTCCCTTTGAAGATACCCGTCTGCTTGAATTGGCTGCCAGAATCCTGGACATTGATCTGAGGCTCCAACTCGACAGTTTGGAACGCAGTCAGGTAATTCCTGTAGTAAACGCCGACAGCCTTAGTTTGCTGTTCAGGTATGTATGGGAGGATCCTGCCCCGGCACCTGCCCGGCAACGGGTAGCATTCCCGGAGGACACCTCTGCCAGGGGAAAGGTAGTACGGCAAATGGATACGGCACACGAAGGTGTTTCGGTTTGGCAATTGTCTGGTGGGTCCCTGTTATACGTAAGACCGGATACGCTTTCCCGCGGAGAGATCCATTTTACCGCGGTAGAAAGAGAACCCCAGGTTTTCATGCCTTTTGTCCCCCAGGAGGAATTCCGTAAAGGCAAAGGTCCGTTGTTCTGGAATCAGACTACACAGGGGCTTCTGTTAAAACACGTCACCACATCCGATTCCCTGCGCACCTTCTTGAAAGAAGCTTCATCCCAGGTCAACAGACTGCTGCTCGATCCCGACCAGATGCAGGATATGTGGAAGGAAAGGGGAAAAAACGTACAGTCTTCCCGGGATCTGTCCCGAACCATTTTGCTGGACACCCTCCGCGCCATGCTATTTGACAGGCGTCCGCCGGGGAAGCCTTCGACACCCAAGGGATTTGACTTCATATGCACCGGCGACATATATCCCGATTCGTTAATCGTTCTGGCTGAAGAGTTCCTTGCCGGCATATCCAATCGCGAAATACGTACTTCTGATTCGGAGCCTTCACACGAAGGCATTCGCAGGGGATTGCATGAACATACGATAACTTTTCCCAATCCGGCTATGGAAAGCAAAGAGGCCCGGATTTATTCCGGCCCCTGTCCCTATACCCTGGAACAGTACGTTTTATTGCAGATGCTGGAAAGACTGATACTGCAGGCAGTTGACCAATGTGTTTATGTGCAGTCTTCGCTTGAATATTATCCCAGGGGTCATTATTTTCTTTATATAGGATTCGCTTCGCCATCAAGTGATCTGGTCTACAACCAACACCGGCTGGAACAGATCTTGGCAGACCTGGCGGCTTACGGTCCTTCCGCCGACCAATTGGAACAGGCCCGCCATTCCCTGCTGGTAGAACACCATGCCGGCCTGGCCGATCCGGCATACCATTGCCGGATGCTAATCCTGTTCAGTCGCAGCGGCAGGGATTTTGTCACGGGTTTTGACAACATGCTGAAACAGACAGACACAGCCATGGTCAGGGATTTTGTAAGGCAGATCATGGAATACGGTAATGCCTTCAGGGTAGAGCTTTCCGGTGCAACAAATACCCCGGAAGATACGTCTTATTCAAAAAATCCGTAACTTGCACCCCCTTACGTAAATTTTCCTAAAAAAGAAACTTATGTTACGTATTATAAAACGGATGACCCTTCTTGTATTCGTGCTGTTACTGAACGGGTGCATCCGGCCCGGGCACGACGAAGTGTTGGTCACTCCGTATACAAAAATAGACTTCCCGGCGAAAGGTCAGGGAAGTGAATTTTCCATATCTTCCAATTTCCTCTGGACTATTGAAATCTCGGATACCTGGATCACCATTAATCCCATGAAGGGATATGGTGACAAGGACATTACCGTAACGGCTTTGCCCAATACCGACCTTGAAGCCCGCCAATCATCCTTTTTTATAGTAGGAGAAAAGATACGCAGGGAAATTTCCGTTACCCAGGAAGGGGAAGCACCATTACTGGCAATTGACAATTCCCAGAGAACGGTGAAAGCAGCCGGTGATACGGTATCTGTCGGTGTTACTACCAATGTGGAATTGAACGTTGTTCCGGAAAAGGACTGGGTGTCCTTTAAGGAAACAAAAACCGTTACCACAAAAAGGTATATTTTCACGGTACAACAAAATACAAGCCTTGAAAGCAGGTCTTGCCGCGTACAATTTGCCCAGAAGGACGGACCGCTCTCAGCCGTCTTTACGATTCTGCAGGACGGTGAAAGCCCGGCCATAGAAATAGAGACAAATTCCATAACTGCAGCAGCCACCGGGGGGCAGTACAAGGTAACGGTGCTGTCCAATATTGAATGGGAAGCCGTTACGGAAACATCCTGGATCCACCTTACGGGTACCCGTCTGATGCAGCCGAAGGACTGTGTTTTCATGGTGGATGAAAATCCCCGCGTTGAATCCCGTCAAGGAAGCCTTACCATATCTGCTCCCGGACATCCCAATCTGGGACAGTCCGTGGTGACCGTTACCCAGGAAGGAGCCGAGCCGCAAGCCGTGCTGGATCCGTCTGCCCTGGAAAATATCCCGGCTCTCGGAGGCACTTACACCATAGCTGTACAGGCCAATTTCAACTGGGAAAAAGATCTTTCAAAAACAGCAGAATGGATCTCAAATGTTGTCCGCCTGGATGACGGGCTGCGTATTACCATAGACAAGAATGAAGACGTACAGCCAAGATCGACCACCCTGGGCATATACCAGGAAAACGGCACCTATACAAAGAGCATATCTATAAGTCAGCTGGCAGGAGAAAGGGTGTTACACCTGCCTGCCCAGGAAAATATACCTAAAGCAAAAGCTGAGGGTGAGATCCTTTCCATTCCCGTGCTTTCCAATGTGCCGTGGAAAGCTTCGGTTTCTGAAGAATGGATTTCCGTTGTGGAAACAAAAGCTATGGAAGTCAAGATGCTTACATTGCAGGTGCAGCCAAATACACGTATTGAAGCACGTCAGGCCCGGCTTACTGTAACAACCCTGGAAGAGGAGGCCCCGTTGATGGTGATCAGGACCATACACCAGGAAGGGGCTCAGCCATTCATAACTTGTGATCCCGACACCCTGGAGGTCCCCGCACCCGGGGCCGAGTACACCATCCCCGTGCAGGCCAACGTCCCTTGGGATGTGCTTTCCTATCCCACATGGGTGGCAGGAGTTACGGTGGAAAAGACAGGAGAATATGACGGGACCATTACTTTTACGGTGCAACCCAATTTGCAGACAGTAGCACGGTCTTCTAAGATAGAACTGGCCCATATAGGGGGCACGCTCCGCACAACACTGATGATCAATCAGGCGCCGGAAGCCGTTTTTGTGAACGCTTCTGTCGCTGCGCCGGAGATCCTGCATAATGAAGGGGATACTTTTACCCTTACCGTAGAATCCAACATATCTGCCGAATACGTAACGGAAGCCGGATGGGTGGTCAACACGGACAAAACGGTCAATGGCAGGACGACAACATGGGTGTTTAACGTGCTGCCCACAACAACCCTTAACACCCGCAATGCGATCCTGCACGTACGGGGAACGGGGACGGACCAGGTTTATAAGACTTTCACCCTTACACAGCGCGGTGCCCGCATTGCACAAAGGGACAGCACCGCTCTGGTGCGGTTCTACAAGAATATGCACGGGGAAAACTGGAGAGACACCCATGTGTGGAACCTGCAACTTCCAGCCGAGACATGGGCCGGAGTGACTTTGGAATCGGCTATCAGGAACGGTGCCCGATATGTGAAAAAAATAGTTTTATCCAACGGCCGGTTGGAAGGATCCATTGGGGACGGACAAAATAAAGATCCGCTGTCGGTACTGACGTATCTGGAAGAAATCAACCTGTCGGATAACAGCGGCATAACGGGCTGGCTCCCGATTTCCTGGAAAGATCTGAATAATCTGGAGACTATAAATCTGGAGAATTGCAATCTGACCAATTTCGTGCTGGTCGGATATAACATTCCTGCGCAGTATGCCGCAGGGTTAAGGAACCTGACTACATTTATCATTCGCAACAACCTTTTAAACGGTGTGATCCCGGCGGAAATACTTGATCATCCGCATTTTGAAAAATGGAATTTTGCCGAAAACATGCAGCCCCAGAAAGGGACCAACCTACTTTCCCTGCCCGCTGCACCCCCGGAACCTTAAAAAATATAAGGGTTATTAACAGGTTTTCAACAAAAAAAGTTTTGCTAATTCAAATTATCGTTTAACTTTGCATTTATTATGCTATATATTATATAGTCGAAAAATAACAATCTGATAAATTAAATTCTAAAACTTTTGTTTAACTTAAAATTTTTAATGCATGAAAAAATTTTTGAAATGGAGTGCAGCCTTTCTGGTACTGGGTGTACTCGCAGTAGGCTGTATTAAGAATGAGCCTAGCCCGGGCATTGAAGCCATGCGTGACGCAAAGGCTGCTTTGCTGCTTGCTCAGGCTGATCTTACAAAGGCCAAGATACAGGTAGAAGCGGCCAACGCTGCTTTTACACTGGCTCAGGCTAGTTATCTCAAGGCACAGGAAGCTGTTGTAGCTGCCACAGCCAGGAAAATAGATGCTGAGACAGCTCTTATAATGGCGCAAGTTGAATGGGAGAAGGCTCTGACTGCTTTTCACAAAGAAGCATGGGCTCTAAGGATAGCTGAACTGGAAATAGAACTCGAGGTAATTCGAGCAGAAGCCGATGCCGCCATTGCCGCGTGGGAGCTTATAGTCGCCCAGTTACAGGCAGATATGGTTCGAGCTATGCAGGATTACGAAGCAGCTCTTCTTGCCTTTGAACAATGGAAGATCGAAAATGCCGATACATTGGGTCAGGCTCTCCTGGCTAAATTGAATGATATCGTATTCCAGATTCAGATGGTGATTTTAGACATGGCCCAGGCCAATATAAAGCTGAACTTTGCCAAGGCTGCATACCACTGGTATGTAAATGTTGTTTATCCCGAAGACGTTGAACGGGTCCTCCTGTATATGCAAGCTGAGAAAATGAGATTGGAATGTCTGATAGAGTATCTGTCCAGCGTAGCAGAGGCTTACGAAGCCATCTACAATGAATATCACGGCGAATTCGACGAAATGATAGCCGAATTCCAAGAAGTGATCAACGGTCTGCGTGTTCAAATTGCAGAAGCCGAGATCGCTTTCATACAGCTGCAGAAAGAATGGTTGGAGTTTGACCATGCAGCTCTTGAAGCCGCTAACAGAGCACTGGCCAGAGTCAGGACAGTTACTATTCCCAATGTATTCAGCGACGGCGGAGATGATCCCAACATTCACGTTTTCAACGGGACATACAGAATCAGAGCTCCCTGGACAGGTGCCAATAGCATGTTCAATATGATGGAGCGTGATATGCGTGTTATTGAAGATACCCGTGTTGAATTTGAAGATCAGGATTCCGGAGTTATCGAACGTAACATCGCAGCTAAAAAGAAACAATCCGATGACGCTGCTGCCAGGTATATAAAGAATTGGAATGATTGGCAGAAATATTATCAGGAAGCACGTATTTCCGGCAGCCATGTAGGTATCCGCTATACTACCTGGGTAAATGCATGGAATGACTGGAACACTGCTATGATTAATTTCAACGCCCATTCCAAGATCTATGGAGACATGTATGAAAGAGCCCAATTTCTGATAGGTGAATACATGTACTACCTTAACGGTATTCTCGATGCAGAGAAAGAAGGTTTGCTTGTGCTACCAGGCGGTGCCACTCTTTCCCAGGTGCTCGGAGGCATTTATTTTGATGCCGCTAATTTGGCAACATATATTTTCGGACCCAGCGGAAAAGATTTTCTTGATGTGATCAATGCGATTTTCGTTATGTTGGAGATTCCCGGCAAGATGGACGCCATTGTCACAGAACTGAAGGCCATCATGGATGGTACCCACGCCGAAGGTTGGCCCGCATTCTGGGATCATGCCACTGCATGGACCTACACGACAAAACCGCTGCCGCCGCCTTACGGTGATATCATGCGTGCCGTGTATGACAAATCCAATCGCGAAATTACCGATATGTCCAAAGAAGAATGGACAACATGGCTGTTCCTGTACTGGTTGTTCCAGAAGAGAACCGTTGAGATCGGTCTGGAAGGCGCAGGAACCGTTATAACCATTAATGTAGCCCAATATACCGATGCTGCTCCGGTTGTTTTAGAAGACTTCTTTGGAGAACTGGATAGGGCTGAGTATAGAAGCTATATGGTTGGTGTCAGCACCAAACCTATAGAGAATGCAATCAATATTTACTACGATGCTGTAGAGGGTCTAGGAAACTTGGAAAGAGCCATGTTCAGACCATTTCACAGGGAGTGGAGAGCCAAAAAGAATGTATTTGACTCTAAAGGCAAGGTAATTGGTAATATTGATTGGTCCAGGACTGAAGCTTTGGCTGATGTAACTGAAAAACCGGCTATTACTCACATTTATTCAATACCTTCTCAATACAATCCTCCTGTATACGATGACGCACCGCATTGGAACGAAACCCAACCCAGACCAGTAGATGCTAACGACTTCTTCTTCGTTCTGGAAGGTCGTGACAAATTAGGTCGTACCGTCGTCAGTCCGTCACTTGACTTTGACATTACCTATCTGAATGAAGTTTGTGACCTGTACGTATCGTACGCCGCCCTGTTGAATGCAGGTGAAGACTGCGGTGACCAATGGTCACAGTGGGCAGGAGACCTTCCCCTGTGGTTGTGGAGTGAAAGAGATGGTTACGGTCTCGGTCACTACTTCTATGCCATTTGGCAGGCCCGCGATTACCAGGCTTACCAGGATACTTACAACCGCGTAATTAATGGTGAATATGCCGCTCTGATAGACAAGATCCAGGCATTGTACGATGCCCAGAGGGCACTGTATCTTGAAGTCAGAGATCGTAGGGATGCACTTCAGGATGAGCTTGATGCTATTGAAGAGGCACTGCTGACACTCGGTGGTTACTATGACTCTGTAAATGGTGTATGGGTATTAGGTTTAGTCGAAATCTATGAACTGTGGATTGATGAATACCAATGGCTGATCGATCAAGCTATATGGGCACACAATGAAGGCAATCTTGCTTGGGAATGGTATTGGGAAGACGGACTGCTCGCGGCATGGCTTAGAGCTAAGGACAACCTCCTTGAAGCACAGCAGGCGCTCCGCAGGATTAATGAAGCCTTTGCTCTCTACGAACAGGGTCTGCCAATGCCTGACCTCATTTTCTGGGGGAATGTGATAGAGAATGAGACTCTTCTCTACCAGGCAGAGATCGACTTCTGGCTGCTAGAGATCGGGAAATTGCAGAATGAACTTACTGTATTGGAAGGCATCAGAGCTAAACTTCTGGAAGACTATCTATAATAATACGGATAAGAATTGCGTATAATGATAAAAAAACTTAGCATATTTCTGATAGCTGTTCTAACGGTTGCGTCCCTTGGGGCGCAACCGGTGGAACGCTCCGGAAGTGCTGTATATGCTCCACGTGCGGGACAGTTTCAAGTCTCTGCGGTGTTGGGTGGCGGATTATACTTTGACTATTTGGATAATTTAACCCCACTTCTGCCCAAATACATGGCGAATGAAGAACTGGGGATAGATCCGACGGACAAAGGTCCGGGATATTACCTGCAGATGGGCAGTATGAATAACAATTCCATTGTCAACCTAGCAGGAATCCAGGGCAAATTCTTCGCTACGAACCGCATTGCAATAAACGCCATGTTTGCCATGCAAATAGACGTAACTCCCAAGCGTGATTATATTGAAGGTGTTGAATTGGAGAGCAGCAGTCTTACCCCTTCCTATTCTTCCGTACGTTCCAGTTCCGGATTATTGAATATGGGAGGCATTCAGTGGGTTGAAGGCAGGTTGACCAACAAGTACCTTGTGACTGTTGGTTCAGACTATTATTTCAACAACTGCAACGGAAGGCTGTTCCCCTACATTGGTGTACTGGGCGGTTTTCAGCATGCAAGAGTACAGGCATATCTACCCTATACGGGAATAGAAGTGTCAACAGAAGAAGGGACAGATCCCATTGAACTTTATGCGTTGGAAAATCGTGCAGGAGAAGCATATGCAATATCCGGGGCGATCACAGCCGGTGTGGAATACAATTTCCTGCCCGGTATGAACATTGCTCTTGAGGTACGCCCTTTCAATTATTACTATTCAGCGATCCGTATGTATGCAGACGGCCTAGAATATAATGCATATGAAATGCAGTTTAAATTCTTTGCCTTCCCGCAACTTAAGATAGGATTCCGTTTTTAGTGATCATTGAATGAACTTATATGAGACCGCTCCTTTCCGGGGCGGTTTTTTTATTACCTTTGTGTTGTTAATTAACAGAATTATGAAAAAGATCGTCTTATTAGTTATGATGACTGCAGGCCTTGTTTCCTGCAATACACCGTCCGATGTTCCCCAACTTGACCTGCCCCTATCCAAGGCATTGAAGGATAATAAAGAATTAAAGGAATTTGTTAGTGAAACCATTGAAAGCGTAAACACCCTGGCTCGCGAATGTGTGAAAATGCATGCCCAGGCAGAGGAGTTTATAAATGTGGATTTCGATTCACTTACGTCAGCCCAGCAGCAGGAACTTGTCAGAAAAGACTATGAATACGTTGAACTGTGGTATAACTTCAATGTCTTATATACTGCCAGGACTATAAAATTGTTAGAGTATCTAAAAGACTCTTCCATGCCGAAGGAACAGATCGCGGACCTGGGAAAGATCTTCGTGGAGATCAATAAATTTGTCCAGAATTTAAAAGAAACCTACGGCGAGGACCTGAAGCTTGATCCTTATCCGACACCAGTAGAGTGATCATCATTTCAGATAAGATCATTGTCAGTGACGGGGTACTGACCGGGCATTTTTGTTGTGACCTGCCTGTTTGCAAAGGTATCTGCTGTGTCATAGGCGAGAGCGGGGCACCCGTTACCTCTGACGAATCCCATCTGCTGGAACGGGAATGGGAACGGTATATCCCTTTTATGCAAAACAAAGGTGTACGTACGGTTAAGACACAGGGGCCCTGGGTCAAAGATTGTGATGACGATGCCGTAACTCCCCTGATAGAGGGGGGAGAATGTGCCTACGCTTACTTCAGTGACGGAAATTGTATGTGTGCCATAGAAAAGGCATGGAATGAAGGGATCTCTTCCCTGCGAAAGCCCATGTCGTGCTGGCTGTATCCCATCCGGATCCAGAAACTTTCAGGCGATACGATAGGACTCAATTACCACCAATCGTATTTGTGCGGTGGGGCCCGCATACTGGGAGAAAAGAAAAAAGTAAGGGTATTTGAATTCCTTAAAGAACCCCTGATCCATTATTTTGGGCAGGAGGTATATCGCGCTATTGAGGAGGCAGCAAACAATCCCGTATGATATTGTCCGAAATGAAAAGGTGATCGGCCGGAATGTAAATCCGGTCGTTTTTTTTGATAAGCAGTCCCCGTTCCAACAACGGGGCTGTTCGTTTTAACAGATGCTCCACTGCAAGGGGTCCTTCATGTTCCTCTATCCGGGAAAGCGACAATCCCTGCACGGTCCTGAGCTGCAACATGATGTACTCGTTATGTACATCGCGGGCCTTCAGGCGGTCATAAGTCCGTACCGGTTTGTCGTTCCGGATCCCTTCTATATACCGTTCCAGGTGTGCCACATTGGCATAGCGGTTACGACCGTCAAAAGAATGGGCTGCAGGCCCCAATCCCAAATAGGGGATCCGTAACCAGTACCCGCTATTGTGCTGCGACTCCCTGCCCGGCAGAGAAAAACTGGATACTTCGTACTGGATATATCCCGCCTTTTGCAGGATTGCCTGTAACAGGGCGTATTGTCGGGCACATTCCTCCTGCGGTGGGAGAATCCCTTTCCGGCCCCAAGGGGAAGAAGGTTCCAGGCTTAGCTGATAGGCAGAAATATGTTCCGGCCCCAGGTTGATAGTTTGATATAAGGTCTCTTCCCACTTGGATATCGAAAGTCCAGGGAACCCGAATAGCAAGTCTATGCTGATGTTGCGAAAACCGGCCATCCGGGCATCTTGGAACGATCTTATGGCAGTATGGCCCATATGCCGACGCCTCATGGCTTTCAGGTGATCATCGTCAAAAGACTGGATCCCGATGCTCAGCCGGTTGACTCCGGAGTCAAGCAAGGCAGTACAGTAATCTGTGGTAATATCTCCCGGATTTACTTCCACGGTGACTTCGGAAGGCTCCATTTCGGCCTTTTTCATGTCAGTGGTCAACATGTCCAGTAACGGATGCAATTGACGGACAGAACATACGGAAGGAGTTCCCCCGCCCAGATAAATGGTATGGCGCAACGGGAACTGTCCGCTGCGCCATATGGTAATCCAGGAATTCTGTTCCCGTTCCCATTCCCGTTGAATGGAAGCCAATATCACGGGAATCTCCCGTGTATTGGTAGTGGAATAGAAATTACAATAGGAGCAAAAACTCCGGCAAAAGGGAATATGAACGTATATCAACGCAGGAGTATGTCGGCTGCGCCAATTTGTCCGTCAACGGTATATGCTTCTGCCTTGTATATGCCACGACTGAAGCTAACTCCGCCAAAATAGATGCAGAATTCCACTTCCGTTCCTTGGTAGTCGATCTCCCGGACGGCCGAATAGATCATTTGTTCTCCGGCAGTATTGAACACTCCCTGGTCGGGATTGGTCAATAAAATACCATCCGGTCCTTTGACACGCAGGTAAATGTTGTGAGGCCCTTTCCGTGCAATAGAGTTTTCTATAAGGCTCCCACACAATTTAAGCTTGGAGATCCGGCTGGATCGCTCGGATTCTTTGCCGCTTTCGGTTATTCCGGTAAGTATGAAGTTACGTCCCTTGATCTGGGCCCCAATTTCAACCTGACGGGCATACTCTTCGGTCGTAGTGCGGAGCTCTTCGTATTGCTGTGTTGCCCTTGAAGCCTCTTCCCTTGCCTGGGTGGCATCCTGCCGTAGCGCCAGATTCAGGGTGTTGAGTGAATCTATTTGGTGGATATAGCTACGCATGATGCTACGCAAAGTCCCCAGTTCCCTCTCGTATTCACGGATACGGGCACGGTTGGTAGCTTCGGTCTTGTTGATACGTTGTATAAGCAGATCGATCTTTTCCCGCTCTTCTGTCAGGCGCAGGTTGAGCGTATCGTTGGTCGTGCTCAAAGAATCATATTCGGAACGCAATTGTATCGTTTGCCGGGTAAGTTCCTCTTTTTCCAGGTTCAGTTCTTTTATCATACCGCCACGGTCTATCCAAACCCAGGCCAGAGCTCCTATCAGTAAGGCTGCCACTACTGACAGGATAATGATAATGGTTTTAAGATTCTTTTCCATAATTAAAAATTAAAAAGTTCCATGAAAGAATAAAAGCTTTCCGGAGTTGCTCCGGAAATAACCAATTTTCCATTTGCTACGGCGTCTTTAGGATTGAGCTTCGCCAGAACCAGTTGCTTCCAGGTCAGCGAGTCGGTCACGATCTCGAACTCTCCCTTGCTCGCAGATGGGGGATTCACCTCGAGGATGCCCTTACGAACGTTGAAAGTGTAGTGATCTGACGCCTTGGGGTCATTTGTCTTGATGTCGGTCAACTGAAGGCTAACGACGATGTCCTTCTCCATCGATTTCGATGCATTGAGACTGACGGCCATGATGCGATGCAGGGTTGCCATGGGCATCAACTTAACAAATCTATCTTCGATCCTCGAAAAAACAAGCTTTGGATCAGCGAGTGCAAAGTTCCTACGGGTCTGACCGGTCATCAACAAGTAGTCGGACAGAAGCATGTTGCGCGCCTGCGAATTCATCGTGTTTTCTGCCAGGGTCAGCATGGCCGCTTTTTTGGTCTCAAATGCCACAGGGTTATCCGGGTCCAGCAAGAGCGCATCATCGGCGAATCTCAATGCCCATTGCGGGTTAATATTCAGAGCCGCCTGGGCTTTGCTTGCCAGATCACCATCGCCTTCAGCGAGGAAGGCCGACATTTCTGCCTCACTCTGGGTAGTTTGAGGAAACAGATCCCTTATTTTGCCGGTGTAGTAACCGCGGTAATAGCGGAAGATGTGGACGATATTCCATTCTTTCGATCCATAAACTTCCTGCAAATAGGGACTGGAGGCAAGATGGGGCGGCAACACGATCAGGTCCATCATCTCCCCCGCCGTATAGCCTTTGTTCATGTAGTGGAGTGTTTGGTCATTCACGAACTGGATTGCATCGCTGAAGTTGGTGAGGTATTGGTTGACGTTTTCTTTTCCGCCGGTGACGGGATTGGGCCCATGGATCGTCACAAGGTATTCGGGATTGAGTCCTCTGGCAATCTTCAGACTATTGACGTAATCCAGCGGATCCCTCAGGCGGCTACCTCGCATGGTCGATATAGCCGGAAATGCCTCGTAGACGACGGCGATCTGGATCAGGGCTTCTTTTTGCGGCAACCACACTAAGAGGACATCTGTCGTCTCACCGGCTACGGGAATGAGATCTACATCAACACCGGCGATTGTCAACCTTGTCTCTTCCTTGATGGTCTTTGTCGGCGCCAGGAAGCCTGATGGCCCGAAAACCTGCGGCCCGGCAAGTACGTAGCCGGAATACCAACCTTCTCCGTTCCGGACGGGTGCGTCCTGGAACATAATGCCTACCATCTTGAGGCCGCCCTCTACTCGCGACGGATAGACCGGGCCAAACCACTCGCTAAACATGTTACTCAGCAGGCTATGGTGACCGATGATCTCCGTTTGCTCGTCGGCAAAAACAGAGGCGCCGTTGACATGGCAGTCATGGTGATGGGTGTAGATGATTGCTTTGACGGGTTTCTTGTCAAAGATATTATCCAGGTCGGCATTGAAAGCATCCTTGACCTTCTGTGCTGCGGGAATGCTCTCCCCGGGATCTACGACAATCAAGCCGTCGATGCCTTCGATAAGCACGGGATTGTCCCGGTTGTATCCTCTGGCAACCCAGACACCGTCCGTTACTTTTAACACTGCGGGTGGAAAGAATTCCTCATACTTGGCAAGGAGCGTCGGATGGACGGGTACTGCCTCCGGCTGATATGGCACCGGCACTGTTACAGGTTCTTGTGCCGCTACGTAACCAGCTGTCCCGACCAGAGCCAGGATAGTCACGAGGACAAAAAGTTGGCATTTCGTTTTCATTGTATTTCTCTTTATCTTTTCTAAAACTATCTTGAACCGTTTAAAAATTTAATTAACACAAAAGTAATAAAAAAGACCTACATTTGTCAGCAACAAATCATTATACACATGAAATTTAATATAGGAATTTATTTACGCCGCGTATTTAAATATATCATATTTTATACGGTCCTGATAGTAGCCATGCTGGCTATTGTATATTATACCAGCGACCATCCTGATATCACTTTCATGGAACTGATACGACCCGGGCAGCAGAAAAACCTGATCATACTGATCATAGCCTTTTCAGCCCTGTATCCTTTCATCGGGTTTTCAAAGAAAGAGATCCATACCAACCGGCCTATGGCAGAAGATAAAGATTCGGTAATCCGCATTGTCGGTGAATCCGGGTTTATTTTGACTTCGGACGAAAACGGCAAAATGATCTTTAAAGCCAAACGCATAGCCATGCGCATCTTTCGTGTTTTTGAGGATAAGATAACGATCGATTACAACGACAATCCCGTGATCATTGAGGGCATGCGCCGGGATATGCAACGGATCGCCCGTCATTTGGAGTTTTATTTTCGACAATCACAGGGAGATTAACCGTTCTCAGAAAAACAAGCACCAGACTACAATAAGCGTAAATCCCGCAAACAGCAGGGTGGAATACACAAATGACACCTTTCTGAGTACGGGAAGCAGGTTTTGGTTATTTAGCCCCAGTGTCTGAAATGCAGACCAGAATCCATGGTTTATGTGGAACCATAGGGACATGAACCAGAGTATATAACAGGCACCGATCCATGGCGTGCTCAGATACTCCTTTACCAACGTGTATCCGTCTTGCGCTTCCCCGCCCAAGATCTGCTGCCATTGCATTTTTGTCCAGAAATGCGAAAGATGCAAGATCAGAAATCCCAGGATAATAAAACCAAGCACCAGCATGTTGCGGGCTGCCCAATAGTCCGTTCCCAGGCCCCTGGATCGGTTCCCGGCAGCATACGCAACAGGACGCATTTTACGGTTGCGCAGGGTAATAATAAAAGAGTAACCTATATGTACTATGAATCCCAGGGCCAGAACAGGAACCATCATCTGTATGAAAGGGTTCGTTCCCATAAATTCCGTAACGGCCCGGTAAGCTTCGGGACCTGCCAATATGGTCAGGTTTGCTGTTACATGAAGGGTCAGGAACAGGATCAGGAACAGTCCCGTTACGCTCATGATCGCTTTTTTGACAATAGATGATGCCATATGTAAATGGGTGTATGACGCAAAGATACACGGATTTTTATTTATCTTTGTAATATATGAAGGACAAATCTATGAAGTACTCTTCTATATTACTGAAATTAAGCGGAGAAAGTCTTGGCGGCGTGGACGGACAAGGACTTGATCCAAAGGTGCTTGAACGTTATGCCCTGGAGATTAAACCCCTGACTAAAGCAGGGATCCGCGTAGCCATTGTCGTTGGTGGCGGCAACATATTCAGGGGACTGCAGGGAGCGGGAAAAGGTTTTGACCGTGTACACGGGGACCAGATGGGGATGCTTGCCACGACCATCAACAGCATAGCCCTAGCCGGAGCGCTTCGCTCGCAGGGAATGAATGCTCTGGTATATACGGCCACCCCCATGCAGGCCATTGCCCGGTATTACCGGCGTGACGAAGTATTGTGTGAAATGGAAAAAGGGACCGTAGTCCTGCTTTCCGGCGGAACGGGAAATCCCTTTTTTACAACGGATTCCGCCGCAGCCCTGAGGGCGGTGGAACTGGGAGTGGACGCAGTCCTGAAAGGCACCCGTGTGGATGGCGTATATAGTGCCGATCCTGAAAAGGATCCGCATGCCGTAAAATTTGAATCATTGACATTTGACCAGGTTTTACAGAAGAACCTGAAGGTCATGGATATGACCGCCTTTACCCTATGCAGGGAGAACAATATGCCCATCGTTGTATTCAACATGAACGTCAAGGGTAACCTGAACAGACTGATAAGCGGACAAAAAACAGGTACAATCGTAAAATAATATACGTTATGGAAATCAGCGAAGTATTGGAACAGGCTAGAGAAAAAATGCAGAAAGCCATAGAATACCTTGAAAATGAACTGGCCACCTATCGTGTTGGGAAAGCCAACCCCGCCATCTTTTCAGGAGTTTATGTTGACTACTACGGGACATCCACACCTATGGTGCAAGTTGCCAGTATTTCGGTACCGGATGCCCGCACTATGATCATACAGCCATGGGAAAAGAGCCTGATACCTACTATCGAAAAAGCTATTATGGCTGCTAACCTGGGTTTTACACCGCAAAACAACGGGGAGATCATTCGCATTCTTGTACCTCCGCTGACCGAAGAGCGGCGCCGGGAACTGGTGAAGAAAGCCAGAGCCGAAGGAGAAAACGCCCGCATCAGCATCCGTAACGCCCGCCGGGACGGGGTGGATACGCTTAAAAAATATCAAAAAGACGGATTGGCTGAAGATATAGTCAAGGATAACGAAGTCCTCATCCAGAAAGAAGTGGACAACTTTTCAAAAAAAGTGGAAGAGATCCTTGTAGCGAAGGAAAAAGAGATCATGACGGTCTAATGTCCCGCCTTATTCACGAATAGCCTGAATGCCCGGCAGGACTTTTCCTTCCAGGTATTCCAACATGGCACCGCCACCCGTCGATACATAGCTTACCTTGTCTGCATAGCCCATCTGAGTAATTGCAGCTACCGAATCACCGCCACCGACCAGAGAGAAGGAGCCTTTGGCTGTAGCCCGGGCCACAAATTCCGCCAGGTGTAACGTCCCGCTGGCAAAGGCCGGCATTTCAAAGACACCGACAGGACCGTTCCAGAGTATGGTTTTTGAATTCATGATCATTTTTTCCCACGTTTCCAAGGTGCGGGGTCCTGCGTCCATTCCCATCCAGCCGTCCGGAATCCTGTCAACCGGGCAAATCCTGGTGTTGGCATTGTTGTCAAAAGCATCGGCGGCTATTACATCTTCGGTTATATAGATCTTTACGCCTTTTTCTTTAGCTTTTCGCAAGATCTCCAGGGCAAGCGTCATCTGGTCGTCTTCACACAGGGAATCGCCTATATTACCTCCGCCGGCTTTTATAAAGGTAAAGCTCATCCCACCTCCTATGATTATATTGTCCACTTTGTTCAGCAAATGTTCTATAATCGCAATTTTGCTCGAAACTTTCGCTCCTCCCAAGATGGCAGTCATGGGATGCTCCGGAGATTTCAGCACTTTATCGATAGCCCTGATCTCATTTTCCATCAGGAATCCAAACATCTTGTCATTGGGAAAATGGGCTGCGATCAATGTGGTAGATGCATGTGCCCGGTGCGCAGTGCCAAAGGCATCGTTAATATAACAATCGGCATATGATGCCAGTGTAGCCGTAAATTTCTTCTGACTTTCCTTTATTGCGGCTTTTGCCGTTTTCTTTTCCTCTTCTGAAGCGTCTTCTGCCAGATTGCGGGGCTTGCCTTCTTCTTCGGCATAAAAACGGAGGTTTTCAAGCAGAAGGATTTGCCCGGGTTTCAGGTTTGCTGCCATTCGGGCAGCTTCTTTTCCCATACAGTCTGGTGCGAAAAGAACAGGGACCTCCAGTTGTTTTTCAATTTCCGAAATGATATGTCGGAGAGAAAACTTATCCTCAGCTTTCTTGGGACGTCCCAGGTGAGACATCAGGATAAGAGATCCGCCTTGTTCCAGTACTTTTTTCAGACTGGGGACGGCGGCCCGGATTCGGGTGTTGTCGGTCACCTGAAAATCTGCGTTCAGAGGCACATTGAAATCTACGCGTACAATAGCGCGTTTTCCTTTAAAATCATAAGTGTTGATGTTTTGCATTTCTACCGGTATTTGAGAAGAACAAAGATACTTTTTTTATATATCTTTACTCTATGCAACTATTATGCCCTGTGTCCTGGCCTGATTACCAGCTGGTGGATTGTGGGAATGGACAGAAACTGGAAAGGTTCGGACCGTATCTTATTATACGCCCGGAACCGAAGGCATTGTGGACAAGTTCGGTCCCGTATCGGGAGTGGACGGACCGTGCCCACATCCGTTTTGCCCAGGGATCCGGATTGGGAAAGGTAGGGAAAGAGGATAGCGGCACCTGGGAAAAACTGAAAAAGGTACCAGATCAATGGATCATCCGGTACAAAAAGCTGTTCAGTTTACACCTGCGGCTGACAGTTTTCAAGCATGTGGGAATGTTCCCCGAACAGGCTCCCAACTGGGATTATATATACCGGTCCGTACGAAGGATCAGGGAAAAAGAACCGCAGGCCGTCCCCAAGGTTTTAAACTTGTTTGCCTATACGGGGGCATCGTCGTTGGCAGCCCGTGCCGCAGGGGCGGAAGTAGTCCATCTGGATGCGGTACGGCAGGTGATTACCTGGAGCCATGAAAACATGGAACTGAGCGGGATGTCGGGGATCCGTTGGATCCTGGAAGACGCTTTTAAGTTTGTAAAAAGGGAAGTTCGCAGGGGCAATACATACCAGGGGCTTATTTTGGATCCGCCTGCATACGGATACGGTCCGGAAGGGGAGAGATGGAAACTTGACGATTGTCTTTATACCCTTTTACAGGAATGCTCCCGCGTTCTTGCCGGTAAAAACGCCTTTTTGGTCCTGAATTTGTATTCTAACGGGTATTCGGCCCTGCTGGCCGATTCATTGGTCAGGCAATGTTTTTCCGGGAAGGGGAATTATACGTTCGGGGAGCTGTACCTGAAGGATGATCATGACAAAAGATTGCCTATGAGCGTATTCTCAAGACTTGAATTGTAAATCGCATAAATGTATAAGTAATGAATATTTTAGCTGTTTACTGGGATGTGGATCCCGTCATTTTCTCGCTGGGAAAATTAGAAGTCCGTTATTACGGGTTATTCTTCGTTATAGCTTTTACCATAGGATATTATATTTTTAAGTATTTCTTTAAACGGGAAGAAATTTCGCTCAAACTGCTGGACCCCCTGCTCTATACCTTGATTATAGGAACGTTGGTAGGAGCCCGTTTGGGCCATTGCCTGTTTTACCAGCCCGATTATTATCTGGCCAATCCCATAGAAATACTTTATGTATGGGAAGGAGGTCTTGCCTCACATGGTGGAGCGATCGCCCTGCTCCTGGCCATGTGGTGGTTTGCCCGGCGTTATGGAAGGAAAAATCAGTTTAATTTTCTATGGATTCTGGATCGGCTGGGTATTACCGTTGCTTTGGCAGGATTTTTCATACGTATGGGGAACCTCATGAATTCAGAGATCTATGGAAATGAAACAACATTACCCTGGGGATTCGTTTTTCTGCGCAAGGGAGAACTTGTTGCCAAACATCCCACCCAAATCTACGAAGCCCTGGCCTATCTGCTCCTCTTTGTGTTTTTGATTTTCCTGTACCGCAAAAAGCTCCCGAAGCTCAAGGAAGGAACGCTTTTCGGGATATTTCTGCTGGTATTGTTCGCAGCCCGCTTCTTTATTGAATATATTAAAGAGCCTCAGGTGACTTTTGAAGAGAACATGGTGTTGAACATGGGGCAGATATTGAGCATTCCTTTTATCTTTGCAGGCGCTATCTTGTTACTTTATAGCATTATGCGCGGCAAACCGGCCATGCGTACGATTCCGCAGGAAAAGAAACAGAATAAGCAACCACCCCTCAGTACTACACGGGGCACCTATTGATTCCATAACGTAATATTATGCCCAAAGCAAAGTCCGGAATCGTGATCAAGAATAAACGCGCATTCTATGAATATGAACTCATAGATACGTATACGGCCGGTATTGTCCTTAGCGGAACAGAGATAAAATCCATCCGGGCGGGGAAAGCCTCACTCGTCGATTCATACTGTTACTTTGTGGGGAATGAACTGTATGTCAAAAACATGAACATTTCCGATTACTTTTGGGGTTCGTTTAACAAACATGATCCCCGTCGGGACCGGAAACTACTTCTGACACGACATGAACTGAAAAAGCTTTATAGGGCCACACGTGAAAAGGGGTTCACCATTGTGGTAACCAAACTGTTTATCGCCGATAACGGCTATGCGAAACTCAATATCGCATTAGCACGCGGGAAACGCAAATACGATAAGAGAGAATCTATCAAAGAAAAGGATCAGAAAAGGGAATCAGATCGGATGAACCGGGTCTGATCTCTTTTTTGAAATCACTCCTGTACCTCTTTGGGAAAAGGAACAAAGAAAGCCAGTCCAAAGACAAACAGCAGTACAACGGTCGATATGATCAACGGCCATAATATGCCCATGGATTGCAAAGCGGACCACAAACCATTTTCAAGGTATTCAAGATACCATTCTCCGGGTGTTGATAAAGGAATAATCATAGTTCTGTTTATTTATATATAAAGATACAGTTTTAGTTTATAATGTTGCACAACAGACAAGATTTCTGTCTCCATACCCGCTATCGACGCGGGTAACGATGGGCCAGAACTTGTGGGAAACAATCCAGGGGAGCGGGTATGCCGCCCTTTCACGCGAATAGGGGTGTGTCCAATTATCGGAACAAACCTCAACAGCCGTATGCGGAGCGTTTTTCAGGAGGTTGTCATGGGCTGTCCCGCATCCTGCCTCGCCACGGGCCAGGGTCTCGCATTCTTCCAGAATTGCAATCATGGCTTCGGCAAAACGGTCCAACTCTTCTTTTGATTCGCTTTCAGTAGGTTCAATCATCAGCGTTTCGTGTACCGGGAAAGAAAGAGTAGGTGCATGAAAACCATAGTCCATAAGGCGTTTGGCAACATCTGTGGCATCTACGCCGTATGTTTTGGCAAAATGACGCAGGTCTATGATGCATTCGTGCGCTACATAACCGTTTTCCCCGGTATAGAGGGTAGTAAATCCGGGTGCCAGTTTTTTAGATAAGTAATTGGCATTGAGAATAGCGTATTCCGATGCGTGCCGCAGACCGTCCCTGCCCAGCATTTTAATATAACCATAAGTAATAGGGAGTAAAAGCGGGAATCCGTACGGTGAAGCTGCCACGGGGCTTCCTCCTCTGCTTGCTACCAGGGGATGGCCCGGAAGGTAAGGAGCCAGCTGTTTGGTGCAGCATATGGGTCCGACACCCGGCCCTCCACCGCCGTGAGGCATAGCAAACGTCTTGTGCAGGTTCAAATGGCAAACGTCCGCACCTATTATGCCCGGATTGGTAATGCCGACCTGGGCGTTCATATTGGCCCCGTCAATGTAAACAAGTCCTCCGTTGCGATGTACGATGTCACAGATCTCACAGATAGCCGTTTCGAACACTCCGTGCGTTGAAGGATAAGTTATCATCATACAGGAAAGGTGATCGCGGTGAGCGCTTGCCTTTTCACGCAATTGTCCGACGTCTATATTCCCCTGTTCGTCACATCCCACGATCACAATTTCCAGGCCTGCAAGGGCAGCACTGGCAGGATTGGTCCCATGGGCAGAGGAAGGAATAAGGACAATGTTCCGGTGTCCCTGTCCGTTGTTTTTCTGCCAGTCCCTGATGACCATCAGTCCGGCATATTCCCCGGCGGCACCGGAATTGGGCTGAAGCGAACAGGCATCGAGTCCCGTAATTACGGACAGATCATGTTCTATTTCTTTGATCAATTGCAGATAGCCTTCAACTTGCCAGGCCGGGGCAAAAGGATGTACGGAACTCCATTCGCTCCAGCTTAACGGCATCATTTCAGCTGCAGCATTCAGTTTCATGGTACAGGATCCCAGGGGGATCATGGAATGGGTCAGCGATATATCCCTTGTTTCAAGGGTTTTGATATAACGCATCATTTCCGTCTCTGAATGATAACTGTTGAACAGAGATTCTTCCAGTACCGGGGAGGTACGTACCATTAAATCAGGGAGCGTCGTGTCTGCCTGATTGTTATCATATTCAATATTAAATACCTTCAGCACTTTTTCCAGTTCCCGGTCATCTGTTAGTTCGTCAAAGGACATCCTTACGCTTTGGGTGTAGGGATAATAGAAGTTGATACGGAGGGCTTCTGCATTTGCCTTGATGCGCGCCGTATCTACGCCGGTCAGTTCTATGGTGTCAAAGAAATGCTTATGCCGGAGGGTAAATCCGTTTTTGACAAAAGCATCGGCTGCTGCATGGGCATAATACCTGCCGTTTTGGGCGATCCGGCGAATGCCTTTACTCCCATGATAAACGGCAAACATACCGGCCATGGTGGCCATCAGGGCAGTCGCCGTACAAATATTGGATGTAGCCCGCTCACGTTTTATATGCTGTTCGCGGGTCTGCAAAGCCAGCCGGTAAGCAGGATTGCCCAGCCGGTCAACTGAAAGACCTACGATACGTCCGGGCAGATTACGTTTGTATGTATCCGAACAGGCTATATATCCTGCCGTGGGCCCTCCGAATCCCATGGGCAGTCCAAAACGTTGTGCACTGCCTACGGCGATGTCGGCACCCCATGCTGCGGGTTCGTGCAGAACGGCCAGTGACAACAAGTCACATACAGCCGTTACAAGGAGTTCTTTTTCATGTGCCAGTCTGCATAAGTCGGTGTGATCGCACAATTGTCCGTCAGCACCCGGATACTGCACCACAATGCCAAACGATCGTGATCCGTATTTCTCTATGAACCCGTGAGGGCCGGATCCCAAGTCTGCTGTGATGATCTCTATGCCCAGTCCGGATGATCTGGTTTTCATGACAGCCAATGTCTGGGGAAAAATGTTTTTATCTACCAACAGGACGTTCCGGCCTTCTTTGATCAAAACCCGGGACCGGAGTTCGAACATCATACGCATGGCTTCTGCTGCTGCGGTGGCCTCATCCAAAAGGGAGCTGTTGGCCATATTAAAGCCGGTCAGGCTGCATACCATGGTTTGAAAATTGAAAAGGGCTTCCAGGCGTCCCTGGGAAATTTCAGCTTGATAGGGTGTATAGGAAGTATACCATCCCGGATTTTCGAAAATATTTCTTAAGATGACAGGAAGTGAAGCCGTGCCGTAATATCCCATACCTATGAGTGAACGGAAAGGCAGGTTTTTGGAAGCCAGTTCTTTCAGATGCGTGGTGAATTCATATTCGCTCATTCCTTCAGGCAATGCAAGGGGTTCCCTCATCCGGATCGCATCTGGAACGGTCTTGTCTATGAGTGAATCCAGGGAATCCACCCCTATGAGCTGCAACATTTCCTGAATTTGTTCAGGACGGGGACCGATATGTCTTTCTGTAAATGATAGTGCCATATATGATATGTGAGTTGATTATTCGTTGGAAGCGTCTATTTTTAGTAGAATGAACAAAAGTAATGTAAAAGTCCATAAAGAGGAACCCCCGTAGCTGATAAAGGGGAGCGGAATGCCAATGACGGGCGTAATACCGATGGTCATCCCGATATTTATAAAGACATGGAAAAAAATACAGGAAGCTACCCCGTATCCATAGATGCGTCCGAAAGAATGTCTCTGTCTTTCCGATATTTGGATAATACGTATCAACAGGAACATATACAGGGCAATTACCAGGATCGCTCCCAAGAAGCCCCATTCCTCACCAATAGAGCAAAATATGAAATCGGTGCTCTGTTCCGGGACAAAGTTGAACTTGGTCTGCGTTCCCTTCAGAAATCCTTTTCCGGTCAATCCACCCGAACCGATCGCAATCTTGGATTGATGAACGTTGTATCCCGAGCCGTAGATGTCGTCGTCAATTCCCAGCAGTGTTTCTATTCGTGCCTGTTGGTGCGGTTTGAGGATGTTGTTGAATACGTATCCTACTGAAAAGATTAGAATAATACTGCTTACAAAAGCCAGCAGGAGGGTTTTCAAATACACGATCCGCCGGCGGAAAGCAACAATAAGCAGAACGACAACAAGGGGAGCGGCAACCAGCAGAAACCACTGGTAGCGTTCCAGGTGGGCAAAGAGGTCAATAGAAAACAACTCTAAAAGCATAGGGATCAGGAAGTAGGCACCTGTTAATAAAGCAACGGTGATCAGAACGGGTAATTTTTTACCGGCCAGCAGGAACCCTATGAAAAAACTTATGCCTGCACAAAGCCAAAGAACATATAACGGATCCCATATAATGGACAACAGGAACAATATGATGGCTATAATGCCTGTAACAGGAATCCATCCGGGCAGCCCTTCACGGTATAACACTATGACAAATGCAGATAAGACCAGAGCCAGTCCCGTTTCTTTTTCCAGCAGGATTAATGCTGCCGGGATCAGGATCATGGCGGCAACCTGGAATATGCCGCGCCATGTTTTGATATGGAAATGCGGCCGGCTCATAATCCCTGCCAGACCCACAGATACAAAGACCTTTATCATTTCTGCCGGCTGAAATTGAATGGGACCCATAACAAGCCAGGAACTGGACCCCCCACGTTCCACTCCAAAGACAAGTACAATGATCAGGAGCAATAGCCCGAACGAGTATATCAGGTTAGAGAACAAGGCATAGATGCGGGCTGGAATTAACAAGATGACAACGGCCAGGAACCAGGCTCCGAGGATCCAGATTAATTGCATTCCGTAACGTTGTGTTGTATCAAAGATCTGTCCGTGTTCGGGATCATACACGGCTGAAAAAATACTTAGCCATCCGATCAGGACCAGCACTATGTATATGGTCACGACCCACCAGTCAATCTTTTTTAAAACTGAACGATTTCTTCTTCTCATTGCAGATGCCGTGTTAGCAGGTCCTGTTCCAGTGTTCTTTCATATAGCCATTGCCGGGAGGGATGTATCTGCCCGGTAAGGTATTTTTCTACGAGAAGGGAGGCCACAGGGGCTGCCTGAGAAGCCCCGAAACCGCCTTGTTCGATATATACGGCAACAGCTATCGTGGGATTCTCCCTGGGGGCAAAACATATGAAAACCGAGTGGTCTTCCCCATGCGGATTTTGTGCCGTTCCCGTCTTACCGCACAGATCCACCCCGGGAATGGCGGCCAGCCGGGCAGTAGCTCCCGAACCGGCCGGGGCATTGACCGCCTGGTACATGCCTTCTACAATAACGGAAAAGTGTTCCTCATCTACCATCACTTCTTTCCGTTCCACTTCGGGACTAAAAGAAGGGTCTTCGGGGATCTCCCTTACCAGGTGGGGCGTGTAGAAGTGTCCCCTATTGGCCATAATGGCAGCCAGATTGGCCAGTTGAAGCGGGGTCGTCCCAATTTCCCCTTGCCCTATTGACAGGGATATGACAGTCAGTGAACGCCAGCTGTTTTTCCCATAGATTTGGTCATACAGTGCTGTTCCCGGGAGTGAGCCGGACAATTCTCCCGGGATATCTATGCCCAGACGCATGCCAAAACCAAAGCTTTTTAGATATTCTTGCCAACGATCCATTGCCTGACCTATGTTTTCGTAGACAGGATTGTCCAGAATACTTCTGAACACATTGCAATAATAAGCATTACAGGACATCATGACCGATTGCATCAGATTGGTCGGTGAAGGGTGTCTGTGACATCCCACGGTCAGCGATCCCACTTTGTATCCCATGTTACAGGAATATCTGGTTTCCGGTTTCAGAACACCCTCCTGCAATCCAATAAGACCGTTTACCAGCTTGAAGACCGATCCCGGCGGATAGGCAGACATGATGGCACGATTGAATAATGGTTTAAGCGGGTTGGATATGACCTGTGAGTAATAAGCTCCAAAATTAGTAAGGTGTTTCGTGGGAAGTCCGACAGACGTGATCAGCGTGAGGATCTCTCCTGTGGAAGGATCCAGGGCGATGACAGATCCCACCTTGTTATGCATGAGTTCTTCCGCAAAGGTTTGCAATGACAGGTCTATGGTGGTGATCATATCCTTGCCGGGTACGGAAGGTTTGTCGTATTCCCCATCCTCGTAGGGGGACTTGATACGGTTGTGAACGTCCCGCAGGTAAATGGAATACCCTTTTTCTCCTTTAAGCCACTTTTCGTAATATTCTTCCAACCCCGTTCTGCCTATATAGTCACCGAGGCGGTATTCCGGATTTTTTTCCAAGAAGGACGGGTCGGCCTCTATGATATACCCCAGCAGATTACCGCAAATGGCAGAAGGGTAATTGCGCACACTGCGCGTCTGTACTGAAAATCCGGGGAACCTGTAGGATTTCTCCAGAAAACGGGTGTATTGCTCATTGGTCACCTGGCGAAGGAATATGACAGATTGGTATCCGATAGACCTGCGACGTTCATGTATTTCGGATAACATCTGATCAAGCCGTTCGGAAGACAGATCAAAGATGGCACAGAACCCGGTGGTGTCAAATGCTTCCAGCTCCCGGGGCGTAATCATGATATCGTATGCAGACTGATTGTCAACCAAGATCTGGCCGTTACGGTCCAGAATAAGTCCCCGGGACGGATAAATGATCTCGTAACGTAATACGTTATTGGTCGCTGTGATCTTATACTCCTTGTTGATAAGTTGGAGAAAAAAAAGCCGGATGACCAAGATCAGCACGCAAACGGTAAAAAAAGTTATGATGATATTTTTCTGTCTTACCTTATAGCCCATAAGATTACCTTCTTTTTTCGTAAAAAGCCCTTTTAAACAACAGGACCAGAAATACGTTAAGCAGCAAGCTGCACAGGAAACGGGCAAATGTATGCCAGAAAAGGAAAAAGCTCATACTTTCCAGGGTGAAGTATATCAGATGGTGTGTAAGAACACAGAGAAGGACAAAGAATCCGAACCGGACATTGCCAAATTGGACAAATCCCGGGACAGACATATTGTCCAGGTCTCCCTTGACTACTACCGTTTTGATCAGGCTGTTACGTAATGCGGCCATCAGGACAAAGGAAGAGGTGTGCAATCCCATGATGCCGGTGCCCAGCAGATCAAGCCCGACGCCAAAAGCAAATGCCCAAAGCATCAGCCATGCCGTCGAATAGGTACAAGGGAAAAGGATTAGGAACAGGAGATATGGCATGGGATAGAGGTATGTTCCCAGGTTGAGCCCTTCAAAAAACAACAACTGGATTGCCATAATCAGCAGAAAGCGCAGAACGTATTTAAGGGTATCACTCATAGAACATCCTCCTTTTCCGTATCTGTAAGCCGGTTTAGTTCTTCTGCGCCACTATGGGATACCACATTGACATAACGCAGTGTCTTAAAGTCGGAGAACAGTTCGACTTCGAGTTCCAGAAAAGTCCCTCTCTTCAGACTCCCCGATTTAACCGAACCGATAGGTATTCCAGGGGGAAATATCAGTGAAAAGTGGCTGCTAACTACCGTATCTCCTTTATTAAAATTAATATGTTGAGGGATCTCGGAAAGTAATACTTTCCTGTAATGCACTCCGTCCCAGTGCAGGGTCCCGAAAGTACCTGTTTTCAGGAGTTCGGCCGTGAAAGATTGCTCTGTATTAAGCAGTGATATGATCATTGCATAATGGTCAGAAACGTGGGAAATCACCCCGACGATTCCACGGTCACTGATCACTCCCATATCCGGACGGACCCCGTCGGCCGTTCCTTTGTTTATGATAATGTGGTTGTGTTGTCGGCTGACAGAATTGCGGATTACCAGAGCAGGGATGAAGGAAAATGAATCTGAAATCATCCTTTTCCCTTCCTCCGTTTCAGTCAGAACGTTTTCCAAAGCGGAAAGCTTAGCCAGTTCGGTTCTTAGCCGTGTGTTTTCCAGGGCCAGGTCGTTATTGGTAAATCTGAGATTTGTAAAGGCTGTCCACGAGGACCGCTTTTCCCACCAGTTCATCTGCCAGGTACGGACTGTCCTGAGAATGGTATTCTGCTGAAAATAACTGTTATTGACAAGCAGTATAACAGCCCCCGCCTGCAGAACAAGGAATAGCAGCAGGATTAAAAGTTTCCTTAGCAACAGGGGAAAGTTGTACATGCACGACTTTTGTTTTTATCTTAACAAGAACGGGAATTTTCCAATATTTTTCAATGCGATTCCGGTACCTCTAGCCACCGAATGCAACGGACCTTCGGAGATGTGGAACGGAATATTAATCTTGTCCCGGAACCTTTTGTCGAAGCCACGCAACAAGGCGCCGCCACCGGTCAGGAATATGCCACGTTGTACGATATCCGAATACAATTCGGGCGGTGTCTGTTCCAGGACAGACAGTACAGCAGTTTCTATCTTAACCAGGGATTTATCCAGGCAATGAGCGATCTCCTGGGATGTCACCGAAACTTCTACGGGAAGTGCCGTCATTAAGTTGGGACCGCGCACCAGCATGGGTTCCGGCGGATTATCCAGGTCTGAGAGAGCGGAACCGACACAGATCTTGATATCTTCTGCCGTTCGCTCCCCGATCTTGATATTGTGCTGGTGACGCATATATTGCTGAATTTCTGTAGTAAATACATCACCTGCCACGCGGATGCTCTGGTTACAAACGATCCCCCCTAATGCTATGACGGCGATTTCAGTCGTACCTCCGCCAATATCTACCACCATATTGCCTTCAGGGGCAGTTACGTCAATACCAATCCCAAGCGCAGCAGCCATGGGTTCATATATCATATAGACATCACGGCCTCCCGCATGTTCTGACGAGTCACGTACGGCACGGATCTCAACTTCAGTACTGCCCGAGGGGATGCAGACTACCATCCGCAGACTGGGCATAAAAACCCTGTTCTGGGGATTGATCATTTTGATCATCCCGCGAACCATTTGTTCTGCAGCGTTGAAGTCAGCAATTACACCGTCACGCAGCGGACGTATGGTTTTGATATTCTCGTGGGTCTTTCCCTGCATCATCCGGGCAGTCTTCCCTATGGCAAGCGGTTTTCCCGTATTTTGATCTATAGCGACAATAGACGGTTCATCCACCACGATCTTATCGTTATGAATAATTATGGTATTGGCAGTACCCAGGTCAATGGCCAGCTTTTGAGTTAAAAATGAAAAAGCCATATATAATTCTAATGTTTAAAATGACGTATGCCTGTAAAGACCATAGCCATATTGTTAACGTTGCAATAATCTATACTTAACTGATCCTTGATGGAACCTCCCGGCTGGACCACAGCGGTGATTCCTTCTTTATGCGCCAGTTCAACACAATCTGGAAAGGGGAAAAAAGCATCTGAAGCCATAACGGCATTTTTTAGGGAGAGCCCGTTTTCCCGGGCTTTCTCAATGGCATGCTTAAGTGCATCCACCCTCGAAGTCTGTCCCATGCCGCTGGCCAGGAGCATCTCATTGGCAGCAAGCACTATCGCATTTGATTTTGTGTGCTTAACCAACTTGTTGGCAAACACCAGGTCTTTGAGCTGGGCTTTGGATGGGGCGCGGTGCGTGACCTGGGTGAAGGAAAATACATTTTCCACCGAGATGTCACGATCCTGCACAATGACACCGTTCATCAGAGAACGGAATTCCTTTCCGGGCAGCTGCAGCCCTTGATCGTAAACCAGAATGATCCTGTTTTTTTTACTTTTGAGCACTTCCAGAGCTTCCTGTTCAAATGACGGCGCCAGAACGATCTCGAAAAAGAGCTTGTCCATCTTATGGGCAAGTATTTCAGTAACGGGGCGGTTTACTACGATGATCCCTCCGAAGGCACTCGCCGGATCTGCTTTAAGGGCCTGTTCCCAGGCTGTGACCAGGTCGTCGCAGCAAGAACACCCGCAGGCGTTGTTATGTTTTAGAATGGCAATAGCAGGTCTGTCAAAATCACTGATAAGCCTGAGGGCGGCCTCAATGTCCAGCAGGTTGTTGTAAGAGATCTCTTTGCCGTGCAGCTGTTTTGGAAGTTTGCCGGCCTGCCCGAAATACATGGCACCCTGATGGGGGTTTTCTCCGTAACGCAAAGACACCGGGGTTTCAAAGAGGCTGTAGCTGAAAGCGGGAAGGTTTATGTCCTTGTTGAAATACCGGAAGATTCCCGTGTCGTAATGGGAGCTGATCTTGAAAGCTTGTGAGGCAAAGTACATTCTGTCGCTCAGGGTTGTTTGACATTTCCGGGATTGCAACAGGTTCAGGAATTCTGCATACAGCGACTTGTCGGGGACAACCATTACGTCCCGGTAATTTTTCGCTGCGGCACGGATAAGAGATATTCCTCCGATATCTATTTTTTCTATGATATCCGAATGTGATGCACCTGAAGCTACTGTTTCGTCAAAGGGATAAAGGTCTACGATCACAAGGTCCAAGGGTCCTATGTCCCAATGTTCCATATCTTCCTTGTCCCGGGGATCATCCCTTCTGCTGAGAATACCTCCGAAAACCTTGGGATGGAGTGTTTTGACCCGTCCGCCCAGGATAGACGGATATCCGGTCAGATCTTCGACAGGTATGGCGTCTGCTCCCAGGTTCCTGATATATTCAAGACTTCCCCCGGTAGAATATAACTGTACTCCCGCCCCGGCAAGTTGTTCAATGATTGGGGCAAGTCCCTCTTTGTGATAAACAGATATGAGGGCGTTGCGAATAGGTATATTCCGCAGATTGTTTGTCATTGTTTAACCCAAACCTGACGTTCGATTGCCTGATCTAGAGATATGAGTGTTTCGGTCTGGATTACCGAAGGGATATTCCGGACGATATTAATGAGAACTTCCATCAAATGGTCGTGATCACGACAATACAGTTTTAACCACAAAGCGTATTTTCCTGTAACAAAATGGCATTCGACCACTTCTGAAATACTTTTCAGTGCCTCTATCACAGTAGGGTACTGGTTTGCCTGTGCAAGCTGGATGCCCACAAAAGCACATACGTTCAAACCAAGGGTCTGTGGCTTTACAAGCAACCTGGAACCGGTAATGATTCCTAAGGCTTCCATTTTTTTAACCCGCTGATGTATGGCAGCCCCTGAAACCCCGCATTCACGAGCGATTTCGAGAAAAGGCATACGTGCATTATTGACCAGAAACGCCAAAATTTTCTGGTCCGTGGCATCAATTTGATACTTGGACATAATAATTTTTCGTTAGGTCTGTAAAGTTATGAAAAATTATTAGACTTCTGATAGTAAAACAGCCATTTTAAGGGCACTTCCCCCTTGCATGCCAATTCGTATTCCCCGATGGAACAAGAAATGTAGAACGGAGTGTCAGGTTGCTTACTATTTGGAACCTCCATCCACCATCTTCCGCTTTTTCTCGATTGCAAAAAAACGAGTTCCTGTCCGTCCTCACCCATCTGGACCGCTTTTCTGTGAAAAAAGGCAGGATCGTCCTGCGGATGTTCGTTTGTCGAGATGGCCAACCCTTCCGTAAGGTGCCAGATAATCTGGGCGTTCAGGCGGGCTATCTGTGAGCCGTTCTTACATGTGTCCGGGTACCCGTAAACGACGGCCAGGCGAACATGACGGGAAAGTCCCATATATCTTGCCAACATACAGATCTCTTCTGCATACAGCCCATTGGGTGTCGTATCGTTCCCGTCGGGGATATCGGCATGACGAACACACCGCATATCTATCAGGTGTATGGACGCTTCCCTGAGCAGGGGTTCGGCTGAGCCGGGATCATCCCTGAATTCCCCCAACCGAAGCGTTTCCATGTATTTGTCGGCAAGTGTATCCAGGATCGTCCGGTCGGTCAGATACCGCTGAAATCCCAGCCAAACGAAATAGGCGGGTTCCGTTCGCTCAAGGAGTTCCCTGACAGGATCCGGGTCCTCCGTACCTCTTGACACCAGGCTGACACGTGACCGGTCCGACAGGAATGTCGCAGTTTGCAGGGACTCGTTCCCGTTCATGACTATACAAGGGATACCCAATTTTTCTGCAACGGATAAAACTACCGGCATTTGGGTCTCCAGCGTGTCTTCAATATAGTAAATACGGGAATGGCTTTGCGGATAAAGGCGTTCCAGTTCCTTCAGGATTGCTCCTCCTTTGCCTCTAAAGATCACTATAGCCGTGCAGGAAGGTATATTTTCGCAGAGGGCGTCTGCGTGAAGTTGTTCCAGGGGAAAACGTTTTTCACTCATTGTCTTTCTTTTGAATAATATTCCTGCAATCCTCCAAGGTTAAGCTTTCAGGGTCTGTCCCCTTGGGGATTCTGTAGTTTTTCTTGTTGTGACTGATATAGGGACCATACCGTCCCTTGAGCACCCGGATATCCTGTTCCGGAAATTCCAGGATGGATTTTTTTGCCTCCTGAGCCAATGCCTGTTCTATCAAAGCGATGCTCCGTTCTTGTGTGATTGTATAGGGATCATCTGTTTTGGGCAGGGATACATATTTGTCCTGCCATTTTACATAGGGTCCGAACCGGCCTGAGGATACGACCATCGGATGGTCTTTGTATTGACCCAGTTCACGTGGCAGACGGAACAGCTGCAAGGCTTCTTCCAGCGTGATGGATTCCAACAACTGTCCTTTCTGCAATCCGGCGTAACGTTTTTCAGGGTCATCGTTGTTGCCCAGTTGGGCCATGGCTCCGAATTTTCCCAGTCTTACCGTAACAGGTTTGCCTGTGACGGGATCATTCCCCAGAGCTCTTTCCTTATTGCCGGGGCGTGAAGTTTCGAGGGCCTGGTCCAGGGTTTTCCGGAAAGGTTTGTAAAAATCGTCAAGCATTTTATTCCAAACCAATTCCCCGGTTGCAATAAGGTCAAAATCCTCTTCAACCCTGGCCGTGAAGTTATAGTCGACGATGGACGGAAAATGTTCTACCAAAAAGTCATTGACCAGCATCCCGATATCTTCGGGGAGCAGTTTTGCCCTTTCTTCCCCATAATTCTCGGTGCATTCCTTACTTATGACCTTATCCCCTTCGAGCAGGAGTTCGGTATATTTTCTTTTTTTAGCCGGGCGGTCTCCTTTAACCACATATTGTCGTTGTATGATGGTCGAGATGGTGGGAGCATAAGTAGAAGGACGTCCAATGCCCAGTTCTTCCAATTTTTTGACCAGACTGGCCTCTGTGTAACGGAATGGGGATTGGGTAAAACGTTCTACAGCCTTGATACAGGAGGCGTCCATGTTGTCGCCTTTTTCAAGGTAAGGCAGCTTGGCGGTATGTTTCCCGTCGGACTTTTCCTGATCATCGTCTGACGATTCGCGGTAAACTTTCAAAAAACCGTCAAAGGTCACTACTTCCCCTGTGGCTGTAAAAAATCCGGAGGTCTTTCCGCTTGTAATGGTTATCTGTGTTTTGTCCACCTGGGCATCGGCCATTTGCGATGCCAGCGTCCTTTTCCAGATCAGTTCGTACAATTTTTTCTCAAGGGCGGTTCCTTCTATACTGGTTTGTTCCATAAAAGTAGGCCGGATGGCCTCGTGGGCTTCCTGTGCTCCTTTGGTGCGGGTGGCATATTGTCTTGTCTTGCTGTATTCGGGCCCGAAGGAACCGGTGATTACTTTTTTAATCGAAGCAAGGGCTAATTTGGATAACTGAGTAGAGTCGGTTCGCATGTAAGTGATGCGTCCGGATTCATAAAGGCGTTGTGCCACGTTCATGGTCTGACTTACTGAAAACCCCAGTTTGCGGGCAGCTTCCTGTTGCAGGGTGGAAGTAGTAAAAGGAGGAGCCGGACTTTTCCGTCCTTCCTTTTTTTCTATGTCCGATACCGTATAATCCGCTCCGACCAGAGACTTTAGAAATTCTTCTGCCTGGTCTGCCGTACGGAACCGGGTGTTGCATTCTGCTTTGAAAGGTTCTGTTTTTCTGGCAGGACAACTGAACATTCCTTCTATGCGGAACGAAGGGGATGAAACGAATTGCAAGATCTCCCGCTCCCGTTCCACAATAAGCCGCAGGGCGACTGACTGTACCCTGCCTGCAGAAAGACCCGGCTTCACCTTTTTCCATAGAATGGGTGAGACTTTATAACCTACCAGCCTGTCCAGGACGCGCCTGGCCTGCTGTGCCATGACCAGGTTCATATCTATATCCCTGGGATTGGCAATGGCCTGCAGGATCGCATCTTTGGTGATCTCGTGGAAGGCTATGCGCCGTACCTTTTCGTCGGGGATGTTCAATGTTTCTTTCAAATGCCATGCAATGGCCTCACCTTCCCGGTCTTCATCCGAGGCGAGCCACACCAAAGAGGCCTTGTCGGCATCTTTGGTAAGGTTTTTGATCAACTCTTTCTTGTCGGGAGAAACGACATACAATGGAGTAAAACCCTGATCCAGGTCAATCCCCAGATTTTTCTTTGACAGGTCTCTTATATGACCAAAACATGATGTGACCAAATATCCCTCTCCCAGTGCCTTGGCAATGGTCTTGGCCTTTGCCGGCGACTCAACAATAACCAGGTTCTTCTCCATATGCATTCTTTATCAGACGGTGCAAAGTAAGACATAAAGTAAGGTATATTCCAAATATTTATACGTAATTTTGCACAGCGACATATTTATCTTATGAAGGAAAAGACAAAGAAAGTGTTTTGCAAATGGTTGTGGATCATAGTCTTGGTTCCTATAGCGGGGTTTTTTCTCACGTTATTTCTGGTGGGCACCTTTACTAATGTACCTTCTTTCCGGGTACTTGAAAATCCCAGGAACAACCTGGCTACGGAACTAATTTCAGAAGATGGCGTTGTCATTGCGACATTTCATGTGGAAAATCGCTCCTATGTACAGTATGAAGATCTGTCGGAATCTTTGAAAAATGCCGTTTTAGCAACGGAAGACATTCGTTTTTACCGTCATTCGGGTATTGATTTCCGCGCCTTGGCCCGGGTAGCTGTCAAATCCATAATTTTAAGGCAAAGCAGTTCGGGAGGCGGTAGCACGCTTACCCAACAGGTGGCCAAAACGCTTTATCCAAGGGATACGACCGTATATCGGTTTCCCGGCGGTGCTGCGGTCAAAATGCTGATAATCAAAATGAAGGAATGGATTACTGCCGTTAAATTGGAACGTAACTATACTAAAGAAGAACTGCTGACCATGTATTTGAATTCAGTCTTCTTTGGCAGCAATGCATACGGTATCCGTACGGCGGCTTCAACTTTTTTTGATAAGCATCCTTCACAATTGGCCGTTGAAGAGGCGGCCACTTTAGTGGGAATGGTGAACAAACCCACCCGGTATAATCCCATATTGAATTATGAGTCTTCTTTGCGTAGGCGGAACCATGTGTTATCGCAAATGAAGAAATATAAATTCATAGGCCGGCAGGAGGCGGATTCCTTAATGGACTTGCCTATTGTGCTCAATTATTCAACACAGGACCACAATGCCGGACTGGCACCGTATTTCCGGGATATGCTCAAGCGGGTGATGAGTGCCAGAGAGCCCGAAAGGAAGAACTACACCTATGAGGAACATTATCTGGAAGAACTTGACCTTTGGGAAAATGATCCCCTGTACGGCTGGTTGAACAAAAATCTGAAACCGGACGGATCTGTTTACGATCTGGACCGGGACGGGCTGAAGATCTATACTACGATCAATGCCCGGATGCAGCTTTATGCCAATCAGGCCGTTGAGGAGCACTTGAGCACTTATTTGCAGCCCACTTTTAACCATGAGTTGAGGTCTAAGCTTAACAAGCCTTTTTCAGATGACGTTCCACCGGAGATCATTGACTTGGTCATGAAACAGGCCATTCGCTGGAGTGACCGGTATCGCAATATGAAAGCAGACGGAGCCGGTGACCAGGAAATTGATAGAGCCTTCAAAATAAAAGTACCTATGCGGGTGTTTTCCTGGAACGGGAAGGACGGTTCATATGCCACAGATACCGTGTTGAGTCCCATAGACTCTATTCTTTACTACAAATCGTTTCTGCGCGGGGCGATTATGGCTATGGAAACGGGAACCGGACACGTAAAGGCTTATGTAGGAGGCCCTAATTACAGGTATTTCAAATACGACAATGCACGCCAGGGAAGACGCCAGGTAGGTTCTACCATCAAACCGTTCCTCTACTCCCTGGCCATGCAGGAAGGATGGACACCCTGCGACATGGTGGTCAATGTGCCTCAGACCTTTATTGTGGGGGACACTACCTGGACTCCGGAAAGTGTTGACAGACCCGAATGGATAGGAAGAAAGGTCACGTTAAAGTGGGGATTGACCAGGAGCAGCAACAATATTTCAGCATACCTTATGAAACAGTTCGGTCCCGAAGCGATGGTAGCCATGAGCCATAAGCTGGGGATCAAAAGTTTTCTTGACCCCGTGGTATCTTTATGCCTGGGACCGGCGGACTTGCGACTGTATGAGATGGTCGCAGCCTATAATACATTTTCCAACAAAGGTGTTTACGTAGAACCGTTCCTGGTTACCCGTATCGAAGACAATAGCGGCAATCTGCTCGGTTCGTTCAGTCCCCGTAAACGGGAAGCCATAGGCGAACATACCGCTTTTCTGATGATAAACCTGTTAGAGGGTGTTGTCAATGAAGGAACTGCCATAAGGATACGGGCATTGTACCTGCCTCAGGGAAGTGTTGCCGGTAAGACCGGGACTACCAATGACCAGGCTGACGGATGGTTTATGGGGATTACTCCAAAACTTACGGCAGGAGTATGGGTAGGAGCGGAAGATCGTCAGGTGCATTTTGAATCGCTGGCTCTGGGTGGCGGCTCCAATATGGCCCTGCCTATATGGGGTATATTTATGAAAAAAGTTATAAACGACCCGTCGTTGGGATTTTCCGTGGATGACCAATTCATTGCGCCTCCGGGATTTAACATATCCCTGAATTGTGACGGTTCGGACCAAGATATTGACCAACAGCAACGCCGGACCGACGGCTTTTTCAATTGACCATGAACGTTGCCCTGATTTACGGAGGCAATTCCTCCGAACGTGAGATTTCCGTTATGAGCGGGAAGCATATTGCCGGACATTTAAACGGCAGCCACAATGTATTCGAGATAGATATCTACCAGACCAAATGGAAGTTGGTGGCAGTAAACGGAAAGGAGATACAGCCCGTAGAGGTGGATAAGAACGCTTTTACGGTAATGTGGGAAGGGGAACGGGTCTTTTTTGACGTTGCCCTGTTGATGATCCACGGGACTCCCGGAGAAGACGGACTGTTCATTTCCTATCTTGAAATGATGGGAATTCCTCATACGGGATGTCCTGCCAGGGTGGCTTTTCTGGCGTTCGACAAATATGCCTGTAAATGTTTTCTGCGCAGAGAGGGGGTGCGAATGCCCCGGGATGTCAGAATTACCAAAGAGACACCGGCTGACACATGGCTAGAACAAGCTGACCGGATGCTGGGCCCCATGCCATGGTTTGTTAAGCCTGTAGCCGGCGGATCCAGTTTTGGGATATCCAAGGTGTGTGATGCTGCAGAATTGTTACCTGCCGTGGAAAAAGCGCTAAAAGAAGACAAGGTGGTGCTAATAGAAGAGTTTATAGACGGAACAGAAGTTACCAACGGGTATATGAAGACGGAAACAAAAGAGTATGTACTGCCTGTTACCGAGATCGTACCCCACAGTCAGTGTGACTTCTTTGATTATAATGCCAAATATAAAGGAGCCTCTACCGAGATCACTCCTGCACGTATTTCCCCCGAAATGACCGGTTTGGTGCAACAGACCACGAAATTGATCTATGACGCCCTTTTGTGTAAAGGGGTAATACGGGTGGATTACATCATTCGCGGTTCCGACTTGTTTTTCCTGGAAGTCAATACAGTTCCCGGTATGACGTCGCTGAGTCTGGTACCCCAGGAAATAGAAGCGGCAGGAATGACGTTGCATGAATTTCTGGAAGAACTGATTCATTCGGCTATAAATGAACATCAGGGAATTTAAGGAATATGCCCGGTCACGGCTGAAATCTTCCCATGAACGTCCTGAACTGCGTTTTCTGGTAGGCGCCCTTCTGTCCCATCTGGCCAATGTCCCCCATTACTGGTACCACACCAGGGAAGATCATGTTATTTCTCCCGATGTCGAAAAAGCGTTGCTGCAAGCTATTGATCAGGCTGCATTGGGAAAACCCCTGCAATATATATTGGGCTATGTTTCTTTTGGAGATTGTCGGATAAAGGTAGATCGGCGCGTATTGATACCGCGGCCGGAAACGGAAGAAATGTGGTACAAGGCAAAAAACATTCCGGGTATCGTCTTGGACGCCTGTACCGGAAGCGGTTGCCTGGCCATAGCTCTTAAAAAGAAAAGACCCGGGACACCGGTCTTTGCTTTTGATATCAGTCAGGATGCTTTGGATCTGGCTATTGAAAATGCAGCCCTGAACGAAGTGGAAGTAAGTTTTTTCCGTGCCGATCTTTTAAATTTGTCCCGGGTGGAACAGGCGGCTTTGTCAACCGGTCTGCATAAACATTCGATCGGATTGCTTGTCGCCAATCCTCCTTATGTGACGGAAAAGGAAAAAAAAGAAATGTCTACCGGAGTGTTGTCCTTTGAACCCCACCACGCACTTTTCGTTCCCGATCACAATCCGCTTTGTTATTACAGGCAGTTGGCCGTCCTGGGACGCCTTTATCTGAAGCCACAGGGGCGGTTGCTGGTAGAGATCAATCAGGCTTATGGGAAGGAGATCTGTTCGCTGATGCGGGAAGAAGGGTATAAGGACATTCGTTTGCATAAAGATATGAATGAAAAAGACAGATTTATTGAGGCCATGTGGGTGCGATGAAAAAGTATTTTTATTATATTTGCTCAATAATGAGGAATTTTACTATGATAAACAGATGGTGGTGGCAGGGAGAAGATCCCTTCTGCGTCGCATTTGTGGCATAGTATAAATAACCCGATTTATTAACAGTAAGTGCCCTCTTGCCACGCAAGGGGGCTTTTTTTATTTAATTATAAAACCATGAAAACGACTAAAAAGTTTTTGCTTCCCGACCAGGAAATTCCCAGGCAATGGTACAACGTACTGGCCGACATTCCATCTTTGCAGCCGATGTTGCATCCTGAAACACGTCAGCCGGTCCGTCCCTCCGACCTGGAACCGCTCTTTGCAAAAGGACTCATTGAACAGGAATTTTCCAGGGAACGATGGATCGAAATACCTGAAGAAGTACGCACATTGTACAAAATATACCGGCCTACCCCACTTGTCCGTGCCAGCGGATTGGAAAAAGCACTGGATACGCCTGCCCGGATTTATTTTAAGAATGAAAGCGTATCCCCGGTCGGATCGCATAAACTGAATTCCGCCCTGCCTCAGGCTTATTTCAATAAGGTTGAAGGTATCCGCCGTCTGACGACGGAAACCGGCGCAGGCCAATGGGGTGCGGCTATCAGCATTGCCGCCAGGCATTTTGGCCTGGATATGGAAGTCTTTATGGTACGGCTGAGTTATGATCAAAAGCCCTACCGCAAATTGGTCATGCAGACTTACGGGAGCAAGGTAATTCCTTCTCCCAGTAATACTACGGAAGCCGGTCGAAAATTCCTGGCCCGCAAACCCGATACTAACGGGTCACTTGGGATGGCCATTTCCGAAGCTTGTGAAAGAGCCGTCCTTGATCCTGATACAAAATACACCCTGGGGAGTGTCCTGAACATGGTGATGTTACATCAGACCATTATAGGACTGGAGGCCGAACGCCAATTTGAAATGGCCCAGGATTATCCCGATACCATTATAGGATGTTTTGGGGGCGGTTCCAATTTTGGGGGGATCAGTCTTCCTTTTCTCAGGCACCAGCTGGCCGGGAAAGCCAAATTTGATCTGATTGCCGTAGAAAGTACGGGATGCCCGAAATTGACAAAAGGGACATTTCGTTACGATTATGGGGATTCTGCAGGACTGACACCGCTCATACCCATGTATACATTGGGATCTGACTATGAACCGGCGGCCATACATGCCGGAGGACTGCGGTATCATGGGGCAGGTGCCATCATGAGCCAATTGCTGAAAGACAATATAATCCGTGCAGTGACTATTGATCAGCATGAATGTTTTGAAGTAGGTAAATTATTTGCCCGGAGTGAAGGGATCATTTCCGCTCCCGAATCGAATCATGCTATTGCGGCTACTGTCCGGGAAGCGTTGAAGGCAAAAGAAGAAGGCCGCGAGAAAGTGATCCTGTTCAATCTTTCCGGTCACGGCCTTCTTGATCTGGGTGCCTATGAGGCTTATCTTAGCGGGCGGCTTTAATCAGGTGCAGGAACAGGGAAAGCAAACGATCATCCCCCTGTGAAACGGGACCTTCGGGGTGGAATTGCACTCCCAACACATTGGGATTGCCTTCCATCTCGATGGCTTCTATTACTCCGTCCCGGGCAACGGCCGAAACGACAAATCCCGGCGCCACGTCTTTGACCGCCTGATGGTGGTATGAATTTACCCTGTAAGAGTTGTCCTTGTCCAGGACATCTTTAAGTATGTCAAACAGTGTGGTTTCCCGTGTGACAATAATCGAATGCGTGCCGTATTCCCTCGGAGCGTTCTGACGGTGCTTGACCGGCTTGTCTGATTTTACCTGTGACGGGATATCCTGATACAGGGTGCCGCCGAAAGCGACGTTCAGGACTTGTTCTCCCCGGCATATACCCAGAACGGGGATCCCCCTTTCCACGGCAGCCCGGGCCAGATGAATGTCAAAGAAATCCCTTATCGGAACAATACCTCCCATTGCAGGAATAGGTTCTTCTCCGTACCAACGTAGGGGATCCACGTCTTCTCCACCTGTAAGAATCAATCCGTCAATGGATTCTACCATCCGTGCAATTACCTGCGGATCGTCCGTGACCGGAAGAATTACCGGTATGCCTCCCGCTTTCCTTACAGAGATAATATATGTGTTGGGTACATTGTTTTCTCCTGTTTCATAGGTGGCGGAAAGACCTATGACCGGAGCCTTTTCCTGTGCCTGTACCGCAGACGCGAAAAGGATTGCGGTAAATATGTATAATAATCTGATTCTCATTTCCGGGCCCTCCAAAGCCCCATATTTTCATTTTGTTTCAAATCAAGATCGAATGTAACAAGATGGTCCTCCATCCCAAATGTTAAAGTAAAAGCCGATCCGCCTGAACGAAATCGGAATACTTTCCCATTAACGTGCGTCATCAGATGTTTCCGGTAAGGAAAGTCTTCCGGGCCCAGGGTAATGTACAGTTCTCCGTTTTCCAGGGTGACTACGGCCTCTCCCAGGGACGGGTGGTCATATACGCCCGTATATTCGTTATAGGGGGCAGGAGGTTCTACAACAAGATTCGCTTTTTCTTGTTGTTCCTTTTGTTCCCTTTCCCTGGCGGCGGCAAGGTATTTTTCAAGAGCCTGGCCGCTGTAATCTTGTGGCGGCAGGTCCATGTAATAGTCTATAACGTGACGCATGATAGCATAGCGGGGATCGGACGGCGGTTCACAGTTGCTAAGCCACATCAGGCCCAGATTAAGTTCGGGGACAAAAGCACATATGGCGGTAAATCCCCATGTAGTGCCCGTGTGGAACCACACACGGTAGCGGTTGTTTTGTTCCACAAACCAACACGGTGCATAAATATTGGTTTTGTTGTCGGTTTGCGATGTGATGAACTGCCCCTTGTGAAGGTATTCCATCTGGGCTGAGGAAAGGAGCGTATCTCCATCAAGAACCCCGTCTGACAAATGAAGACGGCACCATTGCATCATATCGGTTACCGTAGAGTTGATCCCTCCGGCAGCTCCTATGACGGTGAGCCAGTGAAGGGCCCGTTCTTCCCCTTCCATGGGTGCAGTCCGAATGCTGCCGTCACGATAGGAAGTTTCGTGGGGGGTGTTCCCGTCGGCAGAGGCCAGAAATCCTTCTTCATTTACCGAAGTGTTATGCATTCCCAGGGGAAGGAAAATCCTTTCCTTCAGATTTTCCTCCCAGCTTTTTCCGGTAACGGCTTCGATGATCTTCTGTCCCACGATGAATAACACATTGTTATAACCGTATGTTGTCCTAAAGCTGTTTGTCGGAGGGATATACTTTAACATGGCATAGATATCGTCCCGGTCATATCCCAGGCAGGGGATATAGGTGCCTGCCTGTGCAGGCAGACCGGACCGGTGCAGGAACAGGTCCCTGACCTGCATATTGTCCGTTACCCAGGGATCATACATAGCAAAATCGGGAAGGTACCATTTGATAGGATCATCCCAGTTTACCAATCCGTCGTCAACCATCATGGCCATAAGCGTAGCCGTAAAAGATTTACTGACCGATCCAATTTGGAACACCGTATTCCCGTCGACAGGCAAACCGCTTCCATTGCGTTTTTCACCGAAACCGCCTGTAAAAACAACGGAATCATTCTTAATGACGGCCAAGGCAGAGCCGGTGATATTCCAATCTTTTGCCACTTTTTGGGCATAGGGGGAAAAGTCCTGGGCCCATGATAAAATGGGGACCAGGAGCAGTGTAAGTAAGATCTGTTTTTTCATATAGTAAAGATAGAATAAATTATCTTTGCATTATGAGTAAAATAAAAAAGGCTTGGTTTTGTCAGAATTGCGGGGTCGAATCAGCCAAATGGCTGGGACGATGTCCTTCCTGCGGAGAATGGAACACTTTTGCAGAGGAGGTAATAAGTACTGCGCCTGACAGAACGGGAAAGGTCATGACCGCGTCAAAAGCTGTATCTATAAGGGATATCCCGACAAAGCTACAGGAAAGGATATCCCTCAACAACGCGGAATTGGAACGGATTTTAGGCGGAGGTCTTGTCCCGGGTTCGGTCGTACTCATAGGAGGCGAACCGGGCATAGGCAAATCTACACTTAGTCTTCAGATTCCGCTCTACTCCCCGCACTTGAAGACCTTGTACGTTTCCGGTGAAGAGTCGGCACGCCAGATCAAAATGCGGGCTGAAAGGCTTGCTCCGTTCCGGAACAAAGACGATGTACAGGATAATTGCCTGGTATTATGTGAGACCATGCTTGAGAACATCCTGGATCAAGCCAATGAAATACAACCGTCCCTGCTGATAGTAGATTCCATTCAGACCGTCTATTCCCAACGGCTGGATCCTTCCCCCGGGAGCGTTACCCAGGTCAGGGAATGTGCTGCCCAATTGTTAAGATATGCCAAGGAAACCCACATTCCGGTAATCCTGGTCGGGCATATAACAAAAGAAGGGAGCATAGCCGGGCCGAAAGTGTTGGAACACATTGTAGATGTGGTCCTTCAGTTTGAAGGCGACAATACCCATACGTACCGCATATTGCGGAGTATAAAAAACAGGTTCGGATCGACAGCCGAATTGGCTCTGTTTGAAATGACGCAAAAAGGACTCAGGGAAGTGGAAAATCCTTCGGAAATGCTTATTCCCATGCATGATGAGAACCTGAGCGGCATTGCGGTAGCCGCCATGCTGGACGGGACCCGTCCGTTCCTGATAGAAACCCAGGCTCTGGTTAGTACGGCTGTGTACGGAACGCCCCAAAGATCGGCTACCGGCTTTGATACACGTCGGATGAATATGTTATTGGCCGTTTTGGAAAAAAGGGCGGGATTTCGTCTTTCGGCCAAAGATGTATTCCTGAACATGGCCGGCGGTCTGAAAGTGGCAGATCCTGCCGTGGACCTGGCCGTGGCTTCGGCAGTCCTTTCTTCATCCCTTGATCTGGCCATCCCTTCGCGTTGGTGTTTTGCTGCTGAGTTGGGGCTGAGCGGTGAGATCCGTCCGGTACCCCACCTGGAACGAAGGATTGCCGAAGCAGATCGCCTGGGATTTGAAAAGATATTCGTTTCGGCCTATGTTTCATCGCTTCATATTCCCAAGGGAACGCGTATTGAGGTGGAAAAAGTGACCGGAATAGGACCGTTAGGCCGCAAGATTTTTAAAACTTGACGGAAAATCCCATATTAAAGATACCTTTATAACCCAGTCCAAGATCTGCAAACAGTCCAAAAGTACCGCCCCACCTTATATGCAGGGGGCTCAGATGATAGGCGAACCTCCATTTGACCGTATCCCTTGAAATATCCCGGGATGAAGAGATGATCATTTCCTGATCATCCGTCCACTTGGTAATCCCTGCTGCCGCATGGGCCGATATTTCCCATAGTCCTGTACGGTAATAGATCCAGTGGGCCGTTATAAGGCCGGTAAGGCTCAAAACCCTACTCTTGAAAACGACCTTACCGGTGTCTTTGCCGGCCATTTCCATCATAGCGGCACTAATCCCCAGGTAGCCGCCAAAACTCATGTAAGGTGATGTGTAATACTTATATCCTAAAGCGGCAACGCCGGTATAAGCAAAACGTTCCGGGACATAGATCTTTCCGTCTTTTGCCACAGACGTTTCATGCCGGATCCGGGTACTTAGTTCCTGGAATGTGGGTGCACCATACTGCAGAAATATTTCATGTCGGGTATATGTAATGTAATCGTAGTGATCCTGCTGTGCCGGAAGCATTTGTACAGAGGTAAACATAATGGCAATTGCCGTGAACAGTGGCAGAGTAAACGATCGTTTCATTGTTTTACCCGTTTGGTTTTATTGGTAACGCTCATATAAATGATGGCGAACAACCCTGTCAGAAGCATGGTAAAAGCCTGTGATTCGTGGCTAATGGTGGCAAAGACCATCCCACCGGTCTGTGTCAGGCCGTAAACGGCCATCAATGCCAATGATACAATGAAATGGAAAGCTCCTATCCCTCCCTGTACCGGGACAACCCAGCCAAAACTTCCGACAACCATCAAAAAGAGGGCATCAATCAAAGTCAGTTGTCCCCGTAGCGATGTGGCCAGGATAGTGCAGTAACTGGTACATACGTAAAGAAACCACATGAGAACGGTTAGAAAGAAGAAATAACCCTTACGGGGCATTTTAAAGCTTTGGACCAACCCTTTCCAGATCCCGGCAAAGAATTCGCAGATCTTTCTTGTGATCGTCAGCTTCCCGAGTTGTTTGCGGAATATGTAACCTATGACAATCAACAGCAGCGGAATACTTATCACCAAAACAACAGCTGTCAGGGCGGATCCGCCTAACCGCTCAATAAAAGGGTCCCAGATCCGGGTGATCATAAAATGTCCGAACACATCCATGCGGAGGAAAGCCACTGCAACAGTGATGATCAAAAGGCACAGCACGTCGAAAGTCCTTTCCATCACAACGGTTCCCAGGACCTTATCAAAACCCAGTCCGGTACGTTGCGCCACCACACCGCAACGGGCAACCTCACCTGCCCGGGGCAATGCAAAATTAGTCAGATAAGCCATCCCCACACCGTTGAAGGTATCTATCCTTTTGACGGGCTTTCCCAGACCCAAGAGGATGATCCTCCATCGGGCCGCCCTCACATAAAAGGAAAAAGCTCCCACCAATATAGACATCACGATCCAGAAATAATCTACCGAACGCAGGCCGTTTATAAAATCGCTCCAATGAATCCCCCTGAAAGAAAAATACAACAACACCAGGGCCAGTGTGGCGAACAATAATACTTTTAAGGTTTTTTTCCACTTCATGACCGTGTAAAGGTACAAAAGAACATTTGGAAAAAATAGATTAAATTTGCCGTAAATAACGGCATTATGAAATCCATTCTTGGGATCGGGAATGCCTTAACGGACATTCTCGCTTTGTTACCGGATGAATCCCTGCTGGAACGTTTCCATCTTCCGCACGGCAGTATGCAACATGTAGATGCGTTGACTGCCGAAAAGATCTGGCAGAGTCTCAAACCAATAGGAGTGCAATATGTGGCCGGAGGTTCGGCCGCCAATACCATAACGGGGACGGCCGTACTGGGCATGCCCTCAGGATTTATTGGCAAGGTAGGGGACGATGAACTGGGATCGCTCTTCTATGCCGACCAGCAACGCAACGGGATCAAATCCTGCCTGCTCAAGGGAGTCCATTCTTCAGGCAGGGCAATGGTCTTTGTAACCGGACCCGATGCCGACCGCACGTTTGCCGTTTATTTGGGTGCCGCACTCGAACTGGTGCCTGATGACCTTACGCCGGAAATGTTCCGGGGATACGATTATGTACACATTGAAGGTTACCTGGTCCAGAACCAGCATCTTGTCAGAAAGGCAGTAAAGTTGGCAAAAGAGGCGGATGCGATTATATCTATAGATATGGCCAGTTATAATGTGGTGGAAAGCAACAATTCCTTTTTACACGATATAGTGGAAAATTATGTGAACATAGTTTTTGCCAATGAAACCGAAGCTTTTACTTTTACCGGCAAGGAGCCCCGGGAGGCATTGAGGGATATATCGCAGATCTGCGACATAGCCGTGGTTAAGCTGGGAAAACAGGGATCAATGGTCAGAAGCGGTAACAAGGAATATGATATCATCGCATGGCCCGGTGAGCCGATTGATGCCACGGGAGCAGGAGATCTGTATGCCGCAGGCTTTCTGTATGCCCATTCTCTGGGGTTGTCCCTGCAGAAATGCGGTGATATAGGTTCAATGATCGCGGCCAAAGTCGTGGAAGTCATAGGTCCCAAAATAGACATACCGCGCTGGAAAATAGTCAAGCAAGAAATTCGTCAACGTATCCAGGACCCTGAATAATGAACCATCCGATTATCATAGCAGGTCCTTGCAGTGCCGAAACGCAGGAACAAGTACGGTCAGCCGCCGGACAACTTAAAGACTTCCGGTTGCCTCAAATTGCCGGAGGTGGGAGAATCTCATTTTTCCGTTGCGGTATATGGAAACCCAGAACACGTCCAGGGATGTTCGAGGGAGTGGGGGAAGCGGGACTTCCCTGGTTGACGGCCATACAGGAAGAACTGGGGTTGCCCGTATGTACGGAAGTGGCTTCTGCTCACCACGTAGAACTGGTACTTAAAGCCGGTTTGCAGGCAGTCTGGATAGGAGCGCGTACAACGGCCAATCCGTTTCTGGTAGAAGAGATTGCAAAAGCCCTGGAGGGAACTTCCCTACACGTTTTTGTTAAAAACCCCATCAGTCCCGACCTGAACCTGTGGATAGGGGCCGTACAGCGTGTGCTAAGGTATGGTCCGCAGCATGTATATGCCATACACAGGGGTTTTAGCGATTACCACCTGGGACAGTTACGGAACGCTCCCCTGTGGAGAGTCGCCATTGAGTTCAAAGTACAAATGCCGGAGATACCGTTGCTTTGTGATCCCTCGCATCTTTCGGGGGATACGGCTTTTATTTCGGAGTTGGCACAAAGGGCGCTTGATCTCAACTTTGACGGACTGATGTTGGAAGTGCATCCCAGGCCGTGTGAAGCATTGTGTGATGCCCGGCAGCAGCTGGATCCCGACTCCTTTAAGGATTTGATGTGTTCCCTGTCCTGGAGGAGATCGTCACCGTCCGACGATTCGTTGTCGGAAGAAAAGATTATCATAGACGCCATACGTACCCGGATAGATGTACTGGATGATGACCTGGTAGATATTCTGGCACAGCGGATGTCCCTGGTTGATCAGATAGGTCAGGTAAAAAAACGGGGAGGGATAGGGATTATACAGATAGAAAGGTGGAACACCGTTTCTTCCCGTACCCGCAACCTGGCGGCAGCAAAGGGACTGGATGACGCTTTTATAGAAGAAGTATATAAGGCTATCCATCAGCAATCGATCAGAAGGCAGGAAAAAATCATCAGGGAATGAATCAAATCATCTTATCGGACGATTTCACCGTTATGCGCGGGCTGGTTCCTGCCGGAGCACCGACAGTGGTACTCTATGACCGGAACGTACAGGACTGGATGCAACAGGCCGTTGATCCCGGTTGGAAGACGATCCCGCTTGACGGGGGTGAAGAACTCAAGCAATGGGAACACGTAGCACGGATCATACAAAAACTGATGGATCTGCAGGTTGACCGTTCCTGGTTCCTGATCGGTATGGGCGGCGGTACCGTATGCGATTTTGTCGGTTTTGTAGGGTCTGTCTACATGCGCGGGATACCTTTCGGGCTTGTGCCCACATCGCTGTTGGCACAGGTAGATGCCGCCCTGGGGGGAAAGAACGGGATCCATTTCGGCCCCTACAAAAACATCGTCGGTACTACGGTCCTTCCCGGGTGGGTGTTTTGTAACCCAATAGTCCTGAAGACTCTTCCTCCGGAGGAATTCAGTTGCGGACTGGCCGAATGCATCAAACACGGAGCGATCGCTTCGGGTCCGTATTTTCGTTTTATAGAAGAAGAAATTGCACCGTGCCCGGATTATAAAGACCTATCGTTAAAGGTGCTGGAAAAGCTCATTTCGTGGTCCCAGGAGATCAAAATGCAGATCGTACGTGAAGACTTGTATGAGAAAGGTGTTCGCAGGGCACTCAATTTCGGGCATACCTTCGGTCATGCTCTGGCAGCCTGCGTACCTACCCTGTCACACGGGCAGGCCATTGCAAAAGGCATGGTCATGGCAGCCGCTTATTCTGTAACAAAAGGATTGTTGCCGGCAGAGGACCTGCAGCGGCTGTCCGGTCTTTTGAATTCTTGCGGATTGGACACAGCCCTCCCCTGTCCCGAAAGGGAAATCATTCCCTACATGCTCCATGACAAGAAAAAACGTAACAGGGACCTGAAGTTGGTATTACTCGGGGATATCGGGAAATATGAACTGGTAAGCGAACCGGTGGAAAAATGGTTAAACCGCTCCCGCAATCCCGGTGTAAGTCTGGGGAAGAATATAAACAAAAACGTTGCCTACTGGATAGACGCAGCACCCTGGATAGAACTCAGGTTGGATATGATGGAAGATCTTTCGCCTGTTGGTATGGTTGCTTTGCGCATGCAATGTATGGGAAAAGAAAAAAAACTCCTGTTGACCTATCCTGTTGCGGCAGGACGGCAGGACATCCCGGACATTCTCAGCGAGATGATTTCATGGGGACCGGGATGGGTGGACATTCCCCTGGATGCCGGTGCGGATTATCAACGCCAACTGACAGAGTTAGCCCGGGAAAACGGGGTACAGGTGATTCACTCGGCACATTTCTGGAAAGATCCTACAGTAGAGGGTGTGGATGAAGGGCTTCTGGACACTCTGGCAGAAAAGGCTTTTTCATCAGGGGCGGATTTTCTGAAGATCGCAGTTTATTCGGACACTCCGCAACAGTCGGATATCTTGCTATCCTGGTGTGACAAGCAAAATGAATGTGTAGAAACCGCTTTCAGGATAACCGTAATGATCATGGGAGGGGATGCCCTCAGGGCCAGAAAACATGCCTTGTTGAACGGATATCCGTTTGTGTATGCGGCTCCCGCATACAATGAGACTACTGCACCCGGGCAGCCATCTTTTCAAGAATTAGCCGGGTAGCTCCCGTGTTTTTTAGCACGTAATTCCGTCCTGCTTTGCCTGCTTTTTCTCGCAGGGACGGATCTTCAATCCAGGGCCTGATCGCTTCCAGGCAAGTCTTACGGTCCCGGAAACTTATAGCGGCACCAAGACTGACCAGGTCACACGCTTCCCCGAATTTTTCGTAGTTAGGCCCAAATAATAACGGTTTGCCGTAAACGGCGGCTTCCAGTGTGTTATGAATCCCTGAAGGATTGAATCCGCCGCCTATGTAGCAAACGGTCCCATACCGGTATAAAGACGATAGTATACCTATGGTGTCTATCACCAGTATTTTGGGTTGCCGGCCTTTTGTTGCCGCAGAGAAAAAAACAGGGTCCCATTTGGCAAACAGACGCGCTATGGAAGATAAATGTGAGGGATGGAGCTCATGGGGAGCAATAACAAGTTGCCATTCGGGAAATTCTCCTGCCCAGTGCTCCAGGATCTCTTCGTCCCGGGGCCATGTACTGCCTGCTATCAGAACAGGCTCCCGGACAAGCTCCTTGAACAGTTCCGGTGTATTGTCACTTGCCGCAACACTGACAACCCGGTCAAACCGCGTATCGCCTGTCATCGTTACTGGCAAAGGCATTTTTGAAAGGGAAGCCAGCAGATCGAGCGATCTGCCGTCCTGGACAAAAAGATGATCGAAACAACGCAACATACGGCGGAAAGGGGCTCCGTATTTTTTAAAAAATGGCTGGTCCGGTCTGAATCGGGCAGAGACCAGATATGTGGGAATGTTTCTTTTTTTTAATGCAGTCAGATAAAAGTACCAGAATTCATATTTGACAAAGATGGCGGCAACGGGACGTACCAGGTCCAGGAATTTGCGTGCGTTACGGGGGGTATCCAGGGGTAGGTAAAAAACATGATCTGCCTGGGGCGTGTTTTTGCAGATCTCATATCCCGACGGAGAAAAAAAAGTGAGCAGGATCTTTTTTCCGGGATACTTTTGCCGGTATGCTTCCATAATGGGACGTCCTTGTTCAAATTCTCCCAATGAAGCACAATGTACCCACAGGGGAGGGTTGTTCCGGTCTTCGTTCCGGAAAGCAGCGGACAACCGTTTCCACTGACCCATTCTACCTGAAAAGAAGCGCAGTGTTTTATTCATTACACAAAGGTATTTATTTTACTTTATCTTTGCGGCATGTGTAAAAAACGTAAAACGTTCCGGAGCTTGATATGGGCAGGATCGCTTTCAGCCCTTTTTCTTCTTATCCGCATGCTACCCCTCTACAAACCGGTGCCCGAAGATCCTTTTTCCGGACCGCACTGGTACAATCCATATGAACATGCTGTGCCCGGAGGGCGCTGGCTGAGGGCCAATTTTCATGCCCACTCCAATGCTTGGGGTATTGTTACCAACGGCAGGAAAAACACGGTCGGGGACATTCTCTGCAAATACGATTCACTGGGATATGATATTGTCGGAATATCTGACTATCAGCATATTACGCAGACAGGGAAAGAGCTTTACATTCCGTGCTACGAACATGGTTTCAATATACTTAAAACACACCAGGGTTCCATTGGAGCCAGGGATGTTTACCATAACGATTATATCTTGCCGCAGACCAGATCTCAGAAACAACATGTGATCAACCGGCTTGCCCGGCGATCGGAACTGGTGGTGCTGAATCATCCGGACTGGATGGGCGGTTATTCCCAAAAAGATATCAGGCAGCTTACCGGATACGATCTCTTTGAAGTGCTTAATGATTTCTGGATCTCCGAGGAACTCTGGGACGTTGCCTTGTCCGCGGGAAAGCCGGCTATGCTTTTGGGCGGTGATGACGCACATAATGTTTTTAAACAAACAGACCTGGCCCGTGATCTGACCGTGATTTACACAAACTCCGATACGGTAACACCTGCTGCTGTTTACAATGCACTTCGTAACGGAACGGCTTATGGCATAGAAGTGACCGGAAATCTTGCCCGGGCTACGGTCACGGAAAAACGTGCCGGCCTGGATGCTATGCCTTTGTTAACATCATGCAAGATCATCCATGACAGCCTGATAGTGACGTTGACAGGGAAAGCCGATCATTTCAGTTTTATCGGGCAGAACGGGAGACTGCTCAGCAAGGTCTCCGATACCGGGAACGGTCTGAGTTCTGCTCATTATATGCTTCAACCTGAAGATACGTATGTCAGGGTAAGGATCTCCCTGCCCGACAGTACCCGGTTGTATCTGAATCCCGTCATGCGGACCGGCAGGGAAAGAGAAAAACCCCTGATGCCTGCATCACAAAAACGTTGGTTATTTACTATCTTTGACAAATGATCAAGAAAACCCTGGAGCTTGTGGGAGAATACTTCCTGCTTATGAAACGAGTCTTTACCAGGCCTGAAAAATGGCGTATTTTCTGGAAACAGTGCCTGGTGGAAACGGTAAATCTTGGTCTGACGTCTGTCCCGTTGATCGGGATCATTTCCATTGCCATAGGGGCCGTACTGGTTATCCAGACCGCATATAACATTGAAAATCCGTTCATTCCCAAAATGTATGTCGGTTATATGGTACGGGAGAGCCTGATCCTGGAATTCTCGTGCACCATGGTTGCTTTGATCCTTGCCGGCAAGGTGGGGTCGAATATTTCATCCGACATCGGAACCATGAGGCTGACCGAACAGATAGATGCCATGGAGATGATGGGCATCAATTCTGCCAACTACCTGATCCTGCCCAAGGTGGTGTCTATATGCCTATTCAATCCGATACTCATGTTTTTCAGCTTTATGGTCGGGATATTGGGAGGTTGGCTGATCGTGGCGGCAACCGGACTCATCACATTGAGCCAGTACATTACGGGTTTGCGTTTTGCGTTCAACGGTTATTATATTGTATATGCCGCAACAAAGATGGTCGTTTTCAGTTTTATTATTGTAACGGTGTCGGCTCTTTACGGTTATTTCCCAAAAGAAAATTCTATGGAGGTAGGACGTGCCAGTACACGTTCTATTGTGACGATTTGCCTGCTGATCCTGATCTCTGACCTGATGTTAACCCAAATGATGCTGAACTGATGATTTACGTGGATAACATTAGCAAGTCCTTTGGCAAACAGCAGGTCCTGTCCGGTATATCGGTTCAATTCATGGAGGGGAAGACGAACCTGATCATCGGAGCCAGTGGATCGGGCAAGACAGTTCTGCTCAAAGCCATTGCCGGTCTTCACAATATTGATTCGGGAAAGATCTTATACGACAACGTTGATTTTACCGGATTAGACAAAAAACAACAAAAAGAGATACATAAGCAAATGGGCATGTTGTTTCAGGGCGCTGCGCTTTTTGATTTTGCCACAGCCCGGGAAAACGTGCGATTCCCCCTTGATTTTTTCACAGACTGGTCAATGGCCCAGAAAAATGAAAGGGTGGATTTTTGTCTGCATCAGGTGAATCTGAGTGATGTCGGTAACAAATACCCGTCCGAGCTGAGCGGTGGCATGAAGAAAAGGGTTGGCATAGCCAGGGCCATAGTGATGAATCCCAGCTACTTGTTTTGTGATGAGCCCAATTCGGGGTTGGATCCGCAAACGGCCATTGTCATCGACCAGTTGATAAGTAAACTGACTCACGAATACAACATGACTACCATCATCAACACCCATGACATGAACTCGGTGATGGCAATAGGTGAAAAACTTGTTTTTCTGTACCAGGGGAAAAAAGAATGGGAGGGTAGCAAGGATGATATCCTGCATGCGGATAACAAAGCCTTGAACGATTTTGTATTTGCTTCCGAAATGGCGCGTCTGATAAAGAAACCTAGATCCTGAAACGTATCCCGAGTTCCATCTTGAACTGTGTGGGCTGTATGGTCCGGATGCTCTTAGGCTGGTTGTTGTCAAAGTAATGCGACACGGTAGGTTCAATATAGATGCCCATCAACTCCGACCATTTGTATTCAATTCCCAGTCCCCCGAATAAAGACCATTGGAATCCCTTTACCGGCACGTATTGACGGGTAGCTACGTCATTGAGTTGACAAATATATTCGTCGGCCACCGCCCGGTCTATCGCTCCTCCGCCTACGGCATATACAGTCAGGTGGGGAGTATTTACTGCCCGGAAATATATGCTGACGGGAATGCCGATATAATGTGTGTTTTGATTTACGATATATGATTTGTCTGCCGTATGTACCTGGTATTCTCCGCGCAGGAGCGTGTAGGTCAGAGAGGCACCGACTGACAGCCATTTGTTAAATTCTTTCTGGACATTGATCCCGGCCGAAATGGGGGTCGAAAAATGTGCCGAAATATGATTCACATCATCTTCATCAAAATTGGGTTTCATATAGTCGGGAACTCCCAGGTTGGAAAGATCACTGCTGGCCAGGCTCAGGGGCGTTTCCCATTTAGTGGTATAAGTGGAAGGGGTAAACAGGTAAGTACCGTTTATGGCTCCCTGGTATGAGAAATTAGCTGCCGTGATCCATTTTTTATTCAGACGGATTTTTTCTGGAGGATCAACAGGGAAAACACTGCTCCTGGTCTGATCTTTTTTCTCTGCAGGCTCCTGTACAGGGACATCCCCGTGGATCGCTTTTTCTTTCAATTCGTGCATGAAGGGCTCAGGTTCAGTCATAGCCGGGGGTGGGGTCTCTGTCCGGACTCCGGTGACCTCGGATGTAAGGGGTATGACAGATGCGGTGCGGAGTATGTCAAGACGCGCCTGGGTATACAATTCTGCTATATGCTGCGGATAATCATTCATTTTAATCGCAGCAGGACAATCGGCTATCCGGCATATAGTTACCTGTTCCGGGATGGTCCGGGTTTGATATGGCATGAATAAAACAAGCAGCAACAACAGACATGCCGCTGCAGCTGTTCCTAAGAATATAATCCGTCTGCGCCGACGCAGCACAGCACGATGTGACATACGCGTCGCAAGAGCTTCCCAGTCTCCCGTTTCTTCTGTAATGGAAAACCCGTATAGTTTCTCCCGTATTATTTTATCAAAAAGATCTTCAGTCATGTTCCAGGGGAGTTAAAATTTTATTGATTGTCATATAAGTCCTTCCAAAAAACTCTGGTCCGTGTTCCAGGACGTCTTCCCGTGTCAGTTGGAAGGTAGGCAGCATAAAATGTACATATAAAGTTTCCGGTTCATACAACGGGTTAAAATGCTCCCCGTATGCATTGAACAATATGCGAAACTCCTGGGAAATAGGGAAGGCTACCGTTTGCGTATGGAAAGCTCCTTCTTCGTCAGTAAATACGGATTCCTCCATACGCAGATTAACAGATATACCCGAAATAGGTTCCTGCGACAGTGAATCCAGGATCTTTCCTTCCACTATGAAAAAGGCATGCGGATACTTTCTGGTCGCAAGCGAGTCGGTATTAGGGTGATAACTGAAAGGAATAGTATCCCGGCAGGAAACCGCCAGCCCGGTCAGAACGACAAATCCTATGAGAAGTATCCGTTTCATTTAAGATCGTTCAGTTTGTGCTGCAGCCAAGACCTGGCCCTTGAATATTGGGACCGGGAGGTGCTTTCGCTAATGTTCAGCATTTTTGCTATTTCGTTGTGTGAGTATCCTTCAATGGCATACATGTTAAAAATAGTGCGGAAACCTGGGGGCATCTGTTCTATGCAGCGAAGTATATCATCAGCAGAGATCTTTTCAAGGACAAGTCCTGTGGTAACCGGTCTAACGGAAGTGCTCTCTATCTGTTCGCTGTATCGCAGGGCATCGTTTTTGCGCAGATAGGAAAGAGAAATGTTTACAAAAATTTTCCGTACCCAACCCTCAAAAGAACCTAATCCTGCATACGTTCCAATCTTTTCAAACAAAATGACAAATCCGTCCTGTACCATATCTTTGGCTGTCTCGCGGTTTCCTGTATACCGTTGACAAACCGCCAGCATTTTCGAATAAAAACGCTCATATATAACACGTTGCGCTGCAGGGTCTTTTTTTATGCAGGCAGCAATGAGGTCACTTTCCGGAATGTCTTTATTTAGATGAAAATTACGACCGGAATGTTGCATGGATGTAAGAAAATTCAACAGGCTAAACAAATGTAAAATAAATAATTGAATTGAACGAATTATGGTAACTTTGTAAGTCCCGCAATATATTGGTATCATGTGGAAGCGAGTTTTATTGTTCATGTCTTTGGTTGTCGTGACAGCCTGTGGTTACCGTGCCGGGATTACCGCAGAAGAATCCCAGATATTGTTCCATCAGGGATTGAAAATGTTTTATTTGGGAGATATGCTCCGGGCTTGGGATTGTTTTCAGCGGGTCGTATCACGCGACAAAGACAACGATGCGGCATTTTATTACCTTGTTCAGATAGCCGGTTATGCAGGCAGGTGGGAAGAAGCGAATGCAAATCTTCAGAAAGCCCTGAAATTACAACCTAATAATTACTGGTACCGGCTCCAGGAGGCAAAGTTGGCTATAGCTTCGGGAAATCCGGAAAAAGCGGAATCTCTTTATGAAATCCTGTGGCGGGATTATCCCAATAAAACGGAATTGTTATACGACCGTATAGGGTTGTATATGAACGGCAAGAAAACAGCCCGGGCGCTGGAGCTGCTGGATACCCTGGAGGGAATGGACGGTGTACATGAATCAAGCCTTTTGCTCCGTTTCAATCTGTTGATGCAAAATGACCGGGAGGAGGCGGTAAAAATGCTGAATGATCATGCCGTGGACAATTCCACACCCAGGGTTCTGAGCATTTTGGGAGATCTTGAGGCGGAAGAAGACCGGATAGATAAGGCAAATGAATATTACCAGCGAGCATTGGAAATAGATCCTATATTTATGCCGGCTGTTTTTGGACTGGCAGAAACATACAGAATGAGAAGGCAGTTTGATCTGTACTTTGAGAATATTAACGTTTTTCTGGCTTATCCAGATATTGAAGCCCGGATGAAGACCGATTACCTGAAACAGATCCTGGATGCAAGGGGATTTGTTACCACATTCCAGCCACAGGTTGACACGCTTTTTAGGAGCACCCGCAGTGCCCATCCGGCAGACAGTTCCCTGGCATACATCTATGCAGGATACCTTGTTCAGACACAACGGCCTGAACAGGCCAAAGAGGTAATGACAGAAAACCTGGATCATTACCCATACGATTATCTGGCATGGTATCAAACATTAGGTCTGATCTATTACCTTAAGGATTGGCCCCTGTTATGTGATTATGGAGCCAGGGCTCTGGAGGTGTTCCGGAATGATGTGGATTTCGGCAGTCTGTACGGGTTGGCATTATGGCAGACAGGCAAGATTGGGGAAGCCGTTTCACGTTTTGAGCTGATCCTGAGCCTGCTCAAAAAGGAAGACATAAAGAACAAGATACAGACCATGTCTCTTCTGGGAGATCTGTACCATGAAAAGGGAGACTGGAAAAGATCTTTCCGCCTGTATGAAAAGGTCCTGAGACTGGACCGGGAAAATCTGCCTGTGCTTAACAATTATGCCTATTTCCTTTCGCTTCGTAAAGAAAAATTGGAAAAGGCATTGTCCATGAGCTCAATCACAATAGAAAAAGAACCCAATAATTCCACCTATCTGGATACTTACGGTTGGATCCTTCACCAACTGGGACGTTCGGCTGAAGCTAAAAATGTTTTAAGACAGGCGCTGGCATATGGGGGCAAGGAAAGTGCAGAGATACTGGATCATTACGGCGATGTGCTCAACGCACTCAATGAACCGCTCATGGCCATTGTTTACTGGCAACAGGCATACGATATAGAACCCCGTGAAGAGATCCTTCTAAAAATTGAGACCAATAAGAAAACGGGACAATAAACAATGAAGCGGCTACTGCTGATCATATCCATTCTTATTTCTATAACCGGGACACTTCATGCCCAGGGGGTAGAGGATATGCAGGCGCGCAACCGCCGTCTGAAGGAAGAAATCGCCACCCTGGAAAAACGGATTGGTACCACTGCTGAAGACATCAAAGGACAACTCAACCAATACAGAATGGGTCAACGACTGTTGTCAAACCGACAGGAATTGATCAAAGGTATGGAGGAAGAACTTGCTGGACTCAACGTCAGCATCGCAGAAAAAAATCATATGATTGCAGAGCTGAAACAAAAGCGCCAGGAACTGGTTACGGCTTATGGTTCTTTGCTCCGTCAGGCTTACAGGCACCGTGACAAAAAACTATGGATCATGCATGTTCTCTCGAGTGAGAGCGCCTCTCAGGCATACCGCAGGTGGCGCTATTTTCGTAATTACAGCGATTACATGCGTACACAGGAAAAAGCGATCAGGGAAACGGAGATGCTTTTACGCCAGGAGGAAGCCCGTCTTGTCGCTTTACAACAGGAGCGGGTAAATGCACGGGACCAGTTGGCCGGCGAAATAACCAAGATGCAGAACGACCAGCGTAAGCTGGACGGAAACATTAAGAAATTGCAACAAAACGAAAAGCAATTAAAGGCAGAACTGCGGAAACGCATTCAGGAACAGCGCAAACTGGACAATGAAATTCAAAAAGCCCTGGCTGCCCTGGAAAAGAAAGATAAGGCAAGGGATGCGGGAGCCATTGAGGCAGCACGGGTTTTGTCGGCGGATTTTGCAGCCAATAAAGGAAACCTCCCATGGCCCCTGAAAGAGGCTGTAATTATAGAACGGTTCGGACGGATAACCGACCCCAAATGGGGCTTCGTGTTTGACAACAAGGGAGTTACACTATCCGGACCCAAGGGAGGGAATGTCAGCTCCGTATTCAACGGGACTGTAGCAAGCATCTGGATGGACAACAGGGACAGTTACCTGATCAGGGTCCTGGTCACGCATGGGGAATTCAGTACCATATACTGCCATATGACAGATGTCGTAGTTAAGGAAGGTGATCAGGTGACGACCGGACAAAAGATAGGAACACTCTCTCCCCGGGGAGAAGGGAACAGCTATTTTCAACTGCTTCGTAACGGTATTCCCGTCAACCCTGCTGATTGGTGCCGATAAATTCCCTGATGACCGAAGCGTATGGTATATACCGCTCGTCCCGGGGGTGCACCGGAGTAAAATAACTCAAAAAGTTCAATAGACGGACGGCTTCCGGGTAAGCCGGCGAAACGGGAGGAATACGGTGCAACAACGGCTCTGCATGTGATTTAAGAACTGCCAGTTCATAAGGCAGTGCCGAGTTAAACATTACATCTGCCTCTTCTTGGAATGGAAAGATGTTCTGACGTTCTCCGTAACTAATGCTGGGCCAACGAAGGATGGTATCTTCTGCAGAGAGGCCGCGGAACTGTGAATCACGCACCATCCGGCGAATCATCCGGGTGTCGGTCGTAGAGATCCTGTTGTTCTCGTCCATAGACAGGGAGGTAAGTGCAGAAGCGTAGATCTTGAATTTATTGTTGGCAGGGATATCCCGGGTCAGGACCGGGTTAAGGGCATGGATTCCTTCCATGATCAGGATCTCATTTTCTGCCAGCTTCATTTTTTTGCCGCTTGGAGTGCGCTGGCCGGTAAGAAAATCAAAAAACGGGATCTCCACTTCTTTTCCGTCCAACAGCTCAAACAGTTGTTTGTTCAGAAATTGTACATCCAGGGCTTGCAGGGATTCAAAATCATAATCCCCTTTTTCGTCACGCGGCGTATCTTCCCGATTGACAAAGTAGTTGTCCATCTCCAGCACTACGGGTTTCATGCCCAACACCTTCAGCTGTGTGGCGATCCTTTTGGACGTAGTAGTTTTTCCGCTACTTGACGGACCGGCTATCAGCACCAGTTTAATGCGATCACGGTGTTCGGCAATCCTGTCGGCAATACCTGCGTATCGTCTGCCGTGGAAGGCTTCTCCGGTAAGGATCAGATCTTTGACCTGTTCTTGTTGGATTTTCTGATTGAGACTCCCGATATCTTTTATTCCCATAATATTGCCCCAGTGAACATATTCTTCGAATACTTCCACTAATTTGTTCAAATTAGGGGCGCCGTCCAGTTTTTCAGGATTGTCAGGTTGCGGGTATTGCAACAGAAAGCCTTTGTGAAAGCGGCACAGGTCGAACAATTTAAGGTAACCGGTCGAAGGTACGAGTGGACCGTAGAATGTGTCTGCATGATCTTCAAGGTAATAAACAGAGGTAAAGAAATGACCCCGTGTTTTTTGTAACAGGGCTTTTTGCGGAAATCCGTTTGCAGCAAATATATTTTGTGCCTCATTGGTAGGGAGCTTTTCCCGTCTGAAAGGAATATCTTTTTCCACCAGTCGCATCATGGCAGAACGGAGAAGGGCCATGTCTTCTTCCGTTTCCTCCCGCTTCTTGGGAAAGACCATATCGCAATAAAGGGAATTACCTGCTGAATAGGCGATCCTGAGCCGGGTCCCGGGGAATACTTCCCGTACTGCTTTTTGCAATATAAAAGACAATGACCGGATGTATGTCCTTCTTCCGTCCGGATGTGAATAATCGACGAATTGGATCTCATGGGGATTGTACAGAATGTAGTCCAGGCTCTTTAGTCTGTTGTCTACCAGTGCAGCAAGGTATTTGCCTGCTTTCGCTCCGTTCCGTTCCCTGTTTAGATCTTGTAAAGTTTTCATTTGATAATATTTAATGTAACCACTCCCTGAGCAGCCTGCCGGTATAAGACTGCAAATTCTCTGCCAATACCTCAGGCGTACCGCAACCTACGACCTGTCCCCCCTCTTCTCCGCCTTCGGGACCCAAGTCTATGATATAATCTGCCGAAAGGATAATGTCGGGATGGTGTTCTATGATCAGTACCGTATTGCCTTTGTCCGTAAGCTGGTGCAAAATGTTGAGCAATACCCTCACATCCTCAAAGTGCAGCCCTGTAGTCGGCTCATCAAGGATGTATAAGGTATTGCCGGTTGAAACGCGGGACAATTCTGCTGCCAGTTTTACGCGTTGGCATTCTCCACCGCTTAAAGTTGTGGAAGGTTGCCCTAGTTTGATGTATCCCAGGCCTACATCTTGCAGTGTTTTGATCTTTTGGATGATAGAGGGTATATGCCTGAAAAATTCAACGGCTTCGTTAACCGACATGTCAAGGACTTGATAAATATTCTTGTTCTTGTAACGGACGGCCAGGGTGTCGCTTTTATATCTTTTTCCCTGGCACTCCGGGCAAGTAATGTGAACATCAGGCAGGAAGTTCATTTCTATTAGCTGGATCCCGGCTCCCTTACAAGATTCGCAGCGACCTCCCCGTATATTGAATGAAAAACGGGAAGCCTTAAAGCCCCGTGTTTTGGCATCCGCAGAAGAAGCAAAAAGTTTACGTATTTCTGCAAATACATTTGTATAGGTTGCCGGATTGCTGCGGGGTGTCTTTCCGATGGGGGACTGGTCAACTTCCACGACTTTGTCTATATGCTGGATCCCGGTGACCGATTCATACGGCAGGGGATGTTTCTTGGACCGGTAGAACTTTCTTGTCAATATAGGCAGAAGTGTTTCATTTACCAGCGAGGATTTGCCGCTGCCGCTTACGCCGGTGATACAAATAAAACAACCCAGGGGAAAATCTACCGTGATATTCTTAAGGTTATTTCCGCTGGCTCCGCAAATGTGTAACACATGACCATTCCCTTGCCTTCTGGAAACAGGGACGGGGATATTGCGTACCCCTTTGAGGTATTGCCAGGTCAGGCTTTCCTCATGGGATTGTTCCAGGAATTTGTCCAGGGGTCCCGAGTAGAGCAGGTTCCCGCCTTTACGTCCCGCGCCCGGGCCCAGGTCTACAAGCCAGTCTGCGCTCCGGATCGTTTCCTCATCATGTTCCACTATGATGACCGAATTGCCGGAATCACGCAATTTCATCAGAGCTTGTATCAAGCGGCGGTTGTCCCGCTGGTGTAATCCTATGCTGGGTTCGTCAAGGATATAGAGTACATTAACCAGTGTAGAACCTATTTGCGTGGCCAGACGGATACGCTGGCTTTCTCCTCCGCTCAACGTACGGGTCCCCCGGTCCAGAGAAAGGTAGGAAAGGCCTACGTCGATCAAAAATTGCAGCCTGTCCCGGATTTCTTTCAACAGATCCGAAGCAATGGCTTTCTGACGGGCCGAAATCCGGTCTTCGATCCCGTCCAGCCAAGAGGTGAGCGGTTGTATGTCCATTGCTGAAAGTTCGGCAATGGTCTTATCTTCAAAACGGAAACAAAGAGCAGTCTGATTCAGGCGGCTTCCGTGACATGCCGGACATTCGATTTCTTCAAGGTATCTTTCCCGATCGGCCGTTTTCCCTTCCGATTCACCGCTCATTTGCTCCATACGGTTGATCAGCCCTGGGAACGTAATGGTGTAGGTGCCACCTATAGACGAATGGACGTAGATCAGGTCTTCGCTTCCGTACAAAAGTGTATCCATTGCTTCTTCAGGGATTTCCGCTATGGGGGAGTGAAGGGAGAACCCATATTTTTTGGCGACTCCTTGCAAATGGTGAAAAAGTGTGTTATCCCGGTATTTGCCAAAAGGTTCGATTCCTCCTTGTGCGATGGACAGCGAAGGATCGGGTATGATCTTTTTCAGATCAATCCGGGTAGTAAATCCCAATCCCTTACATTTGGGACATGCCCCAAGGGGGGAGTTAAAGGAAAAACTGTGAGGCGCCGGCTCGGAAAACGAAAGTCCGCTCTCGGGACACATCAGGTGTTTGCTGAAATGGCAGACTTCTTCGGTATCCGGATCCAGGACGGCAAAAGACCCGTTCCCGTGATACAGGGCGGTATTGACAGAATCGCGCAAACGGGGCAGAAAGACATTCTCTTTATCTTGTCCTTTGGCAGGGATCAGTTTATCGATGACTATTTCTATGAAATGGACCTTGTAACGGTCCAGCATCATGTTATGGGTGATCTGTGTAATGGTTCCGTCAATACGCACTTCCAGGAAACCTTTTTTCAGGATCTGATCGAATAGCTCGCGGTAATGTCCTTTTCTTCCTTTTACTACTGGAGCCAGAAGAATGCACTTTTTCCCGTCATATTGTTCTGCAATAAGCGATACCATCTGTTCTGCCGTATAGCGTATCATAGGTTTCCCCGTTACGGGAGAATATGCGATGGATGCCCTGGCATAAAGAAGTCGCAGAAAATCGTAGATTTCCGTAATTGTCCCGACAGTAGATCGCGGATTACGTGTTGTTGTTTTTTGTTCAATAGCAATAATGGGGCTAAGACCTGAGATATGGTCCATATCGGGACGTTGCAGGGTCCCCAGGTATTGACGTGCGTAAGCCGAAAGTGTTTCCAGATATCGTCTCTGACCTTCTGCGTGCAATGTGTCAAAAGCCAGGGATGACTTTCCGCTTCCGCTTAACCCGGTAACGATGCATAAGGCGTTACGTGGTATTTCAAGGCTGATGTTCTTGAGATTGTTAACACGTGCGCCTTCTATCCTGATATAGCTTTTTGGCATTGTAATCAGACTAAATGTTGCAGATAGGGGTTGACGGCAAACTCATCTGCCAGGGTGGAGGATGGGCCGTGTCCCGGATAGATGCGTGTCTGGTGGGGTAACACCCCGATCTTTTTTGACAGGGAATCCATAAGCTGATCGTAGTCTCCTCCGGGCAGATCCGTCCGTCCGACACTCCCTGCGAAAAGAAGATCACCTGTGAACAATACGTCTCCTTTGGTGTCATACAGACAAACGCTACCGGGACTGTGTCCCGGGGTGTGGATCACTTTGAGCTCCGAATTACCGAAGGTCAGGACCTCTCCGTCACTAAGGGCCGTATAATCACTGCCTGGCTGGATCATGTAAAATCCAAAGAGTTGTGCATAATTGGCTGCACGCTTCAAGTTTTCAATCTCCAGGGGATGCATCCGAAATGGGATGTTAAATGTTTTACGTACGAAACCCAATCCCATCAGGTGGTCAAAATGACAATGGGTATTTACGATATACAGAGGATTCAAATTGTTGTTCAGGATGTATCCGGCAAGGCGTTGTTCTTCTGTGTGTCCAAAGCAGCCGGGATCTATAATGATGCAATGGCCTGTCTGGTCGTAAACCAAATAACAACAGGTGCGCAATGCATTGAAATAAAATGTTTTGAGCTCCATAAGCTTTTATTTTTGGGTTCCACTCAGCATAGGAACAAATTGGTAGGCCCCAAAGTCCTCAATCTCGTAATTATCCCGGTCTGTTCTGGTGATGCGTAACATACGCTGTTCATTATGGCCGACGGGAATGACCATTTTTCCGTTAATGTCCAACTGTTCCTTAAGTACGACGGGTATTTCCGGGGCGCCGCAAGCCACCAGGATTCCTTTAAAAGGAGCAAATTGGGGAAGACCGGAAAAACCGTCCCCGTAAAAAAGCCCGGACGGATCATATCCGGCAGCCACCAGGTTTTTCTGGGCCAGGATAAATAATTCCCTGATCCGCTCAATGGAATAGACATGGTATCCCATAGCCATGAGAATGGCAGCCTGGTATCCGCAACCTGTCCCAATCTCAAGTACCTTGTCCCTTTTATGGCAATCTAGCAGATCTGTTTGCATGGCAACGGTGTATGGCTGCGAGATGGTCTGACGGGCTGCAATGGGCAGGGGTCTGTCTTTGTAAGCCAGGTGTTCCAGTCCCTTTTCCACAAATAAATGACGTGGCACACGTTCCATTGCATTCAGGACCTCCGGATCGAATTCATATTTTCGGGCCAGCTCTTCTACCAATAGCCTTCTTTGTCCTTTTTGTTTTAAGGTGTCTAACATTTCAAAAGTAAAGGAGCAAATGATTAAGCCCCCTCTCTTACGGGAGGAGGCTTTCATCCAGTTTAGGAAAATGGGTCTAGTTATCTAGATATCTTAAAGATGGATCAAGTTGGAAAGCTTTGGCTTTATATTCCGCAGCTTTGGCATTTTCATTGAGTCTTCCGTAGGCCAGACCTGTTACGTATAGCGTATAGGCACAATCCTGATCCAGACCCTGAAGCACATTAAGAGCTTCTTTAACCTTATTATTGTTCAGAAGGGCAATGGCATAGTTGATATCCTTGCTTCCTGAGAGCAGATTAAGGGCCTTCTCGTTTTCTTGCTGATATACGGCAAGAACGCCGCGATAATAACGGGAGGCTTCTTTGTCCGAAATCTCATTAAGTGCAGAGGCAGCCTCGTCGTATTGACCCTGTTTCATAGCTATGCAGGCACGTTGCAACTGTATCATATCCTTTTCGCTCTGTTGGTCGGCAACCAGCATTCCTTCTGCCAGGGTTTGTTGTGCTGCCTCCAGTTCGTTTTTCTGTATCTGGTTATATGCCAGGTTTACGTACAGTTCAACGGCTTCCGGATAACGTACCAGGGACCTCTTGTACAGGATAATGGCCTGGTCGGGATCCATTTCCATACCTGCCTGGATAATATCATTGGGAGTCAGATATTCGGGCTGGTTGTCGGCAATAATGCGGATCTCGTCGGCACTCAGCGTTATGGGTTCAAAATTAACGGCAATTGATCCATAGCGTAACAGAGGAAACATAACGTTTTTAACTTCTGCATTGGTGGCGATTTCAATACGGATCTGGCGTTCAGCTTCAACAGGATCGGAAGCCAGGCGGATGAACTTTTCTGCCAGCTGGTCCTTGTTGCTGATGTTTGATTCTTTCATTGTCGTATAGAATTCATTCCAGAATCCCATTCCTGTGGTACTGGTCACTATCCAGGCACTGGCCGGCACTTCTTTTGTATAGCCTTGATCTTTCAAAGCCTTGGCAAAGAAATTGCGCGTATTGTCGGCACGTCTTTTTGCCAGTGGTTCATTGACACGGGAGGTGCCTTCCGGAGAAGCGTTGCCTTCTATCTCTATGCGTGTGATCTGGAAATCTTCGCGGCTTGACAGCTGTCTGAGTGAATTCAGAACGCGGGTGATCTCAGGTTGTGTGGCAACGGTGTTGGTCACGGTATAGCCATTAACCGGGAAGTAAACTTTTCCTCTGAGGGCAGCCCTGGCTTCCGATTCGGATGCTACGTGAGCCATATAGACCGGGAGAACAGGGGTCAGTGGTACGGCAACTGCCCAGTTGCACAATGGCAGGTACAGTTCTTCTTTGCTCAGACAGTTGTATGTCCATCCTTTTATTTGAAGTGTGGCTGTTGCCAAACCGTCATGGTAGGGAATAGTTGTGCTGTAACATAGAACCTGCTGAACAGACCAATCAACTACAGGGTAATCAGTGTCAATAACGCCATATCCCTGTACGGTATAGTAAGGCAATTCTTTCACGTCACCGTTAGCGTAAAGTATGGAAGGCATTATGGAGAAAGTAATCCTTTTTTCGAAATAGCCGGCGGGAATTTCCACACAGAAAGAAACCTTTACGGTTCCGTTCGGTTGTACGTCAAAAACAGTTTCTCCGCAAACAATTCCGGAATAATCGGCTGGGATCCTCGTTGTTGCACAGGATATCGTCATCAAAGATACTGCGCCAAGGAGGAGAAGATTTAAAATTTTCTTCATGGTAAATAAGATTATGAATAGTAGATATCTATCAGGTTATCATATGCAAAGTTATGTAAAATATTTCCACGTAACAACAATTTTTGTTAATTACCTGTTAATTGTTTTAAAGGAGCAAAATTTCGTATATTTGCTATAGTTAAATCATTGTGTATGCATATAGCAGTTGCCGGGAATATAGGAAGCGGAAAAACCACCCTTACAAGACTCCTGTCCAAACACTACGGATGGATCTCCAAATATGAAGAAGTAGTGGACAATCCTTATCTGACGGATTTCTATAAAGACATGCAGCGTTGGTCCTTCAATCTGCAGATCTTCTTTTTGAACCGCCGTTTGGCAGGTATTGTAGAGATACAAAGAGCGGGTCATACCGTTATACAAGACCGCACCATCTACGAAGATGCCTGTATCTTTGCAACCAACCTGCATGCAATGGGACTTATGTCCACCCGCGATTTTGACAACTACATCAAGCTCTATGAGCTTATGATATCGCTTATTCCCGCTCCCGATTTGATCATATACTTGAGGGCTTCTGTTCCTACACTGGTAAAACGCATTCAAAAAAGAGGCAGGGAATATGAAAGTTCCATCCGGCTGGATTACTTAACCGGTCTGAACGAAAGATATGAAGCCTGGATCAATAGTTATGAAGGGGCCAAATTGATTTTGGAAGTAGACAACCTCCAGGTAGAGGAGAATCCGGAAGATTTCAGTAAAGTGATCGACAAGATTGACGCCCGGCTTCACGGACTGTTTTAATCTGGTATACCTAAACGTGTTGATTTTTATGTATTGTATGTTGATCAAGGCATACCGGAAGTATTGTGTGTGGTATGAAAGCTGTTGCCGTAATGCAGATCCGGAGTTTAGGGTGTCAAAATGCTTATGAGTTATGTATGTAATTCATATCTTTACATCGTGGAAATTGTTTTTTCTCTGGACAACATAAAGAAAGCAGCGGAAACCCTTTTAAAACATACGGGCAAGGAAGGGGTGATTGCTTTTTATGGGCAGATGGGCGCCGGAAAGACTACCTTTATCAGAGCATTGTGCGAAGTCCTGGGGACCGGGGACTGGGTGAACAGCCCTACATTTACCCTGATCAATGAATACCTTTCCAACGAAGGGATTCCCGTCTATCATTTTGATTTTTATCGCATCAAAAATATTCATGAAGCGGTAGATATTGGCTGTGAAGAGTATTTTGACACTCCCGGGGCCTTGTCTTTAATTGAGTGGCCTGAGTTGATCACTTCCCTGCTGCCGCCGGAAACATGGCAGGTACATCTGCAGGAGCTTCCCTCCGGGGAACGAAAACTGACCGTAAACCGGGATTGAAGCAGTAAAGTCAGTGCCTTTTGCTCATCGCTGAAAGTCGGAAAAAGAAATGCCCGCAGGACATAACTTTTTTTATATTCCACGGGCGTTCCGGCACACCATAAAGGTATGCCTTTTTTATTGTTTGCGTTCAATAAAATATGCTACAAGCAGACCTATGCCGCCAAAAAGCAGGGGGCTGGCCAGCATCAGGAATCCGTTCAGGGCATCGTAGGGAGATCCGAACCCCGATCCGGGGAACCAAACGGTAAGTCCAAGCCATACGATCAGCAGGCCTATACCCAGACCAATAAGCAAACAAGCAGATCTGATGTTGCTTTTGGGGTCTTTCTTCACATGGAGATCCCATTGGGGGGTGATCTCCTTCATAGCGTTCAGGGAATCGGGTTGCATTGAAGACAGGGTTTCCATAAAGAATAAGCGTTCCTTTTTTGTTGCGGAGCGGTTCCATACCGCATAAATAAAATAAAAGACGGTCGCAACGATTAAAACAGGGGTAAGTTCCATTTTTTAATAATTTTAACGTTAAACTTTTTATACATTCACCTCTTTGACGTAACCTGGCAGTTTTGGTTACATTAATTGTAACGTTTTTCCCCCTTTTGCGTCAAAAAGACGAAGTAAGCGAAGTACTTTGCAGGACGTTGCTGATATACAAAGGGTACTGAGAGGGGATATGCGTGCCTATGCCGCTTTGGTAAACAGATACCAAAGCATGGTTTTTGTATTGGTGCGCAGTGTATGCCGGAGCACCGAAGACGCACAGGAAATCACACAGGACGTGTTCCTGAAGGTTTACCGGCAACTGTATACTTTTAAAGGGAATGCTTCTTTCAGAACCTGGCTGTACCGGATAGCATACAATACGGCCATAAGCTGGAAGAGGAAGTCAAAAGTACGGGAAAAGGCTGAAGATGCATACACCCGGAATGAAGTGTATTCCGCACGCCCGGCCGACGAAGAACCGGATCCGGAACGCGAAGAACAATATGAACGACTTCGCGGACTGGTTGAAGAACTCCCGCCACAGGAAAAGATGCTCATTGAACTGTATTATTATAAAGATTTGAAAATGGAAGAAGTGGCCTACATCAGCGGAATGACCCTATCCAATGCGAAAGTCCGTATTTTCAGGATAAGGCAAAAGTTGCAGCAGGCCATGACTCAGGCATAAAAGGAAATACTATGGATAGCTTAAGGAAATTTTTCGAAGATGAACGCAACAGGCGCGAAAAAGAGGCGGCCTCAATAATGCCTGCAGGAGATCTTATCGCAGCCATGATACGAAAACAGAGGGGTTTTACATATAGAAAACGTTTGATGTCCCGGTTGTTGGGGGGTGTAGGATTTGTTTTTGTTGCCGCGGCCTCCATTGTTTATTTCCGGGAATTCGTCGCGGAAGCTTTTCTTTGGATAGAAAACGTTGCCGGACAGGTGTCGGGGAAGATCGCGGAAATATATGCAAACACAAAACCTGCCCTTCTTTCCTGGTCAGCAGGTATAAGCGGGACGGCAGAGACCGGGATCATTGAAAAGGCCACCTCGGAAATTTCCGGATGGCCTGTTCAAATATGGTATATGGTCTTTCTGGCTGCCGGGGTTGGGCTGCTCCTGGGAGCCGACCGTCTGATCCGTAGCCGTAAATCCTTTTAGTCGTTATACATCTGTGGAATATCTACGGTGTTCTCGTAATCTCCCAGTAAATAGCGGGCAAAGTAATCTGACATCCTCCAGAAGAAATATTCTGTCATATCTCCAAATCCGTGGCGTTGTCCCGGCAGAATAAGCATATCAAAACGTTTGTTGGCTCTTATAAGGGTATTGGCCAGGCGCAACGTGTTACCCGGATGGACATTGTTATCAATGTCTCCGTGGATCAACAGAAGCCTTCCTTTCAGGTTTTTAGCCAATTGTGAATTGGTACCTATGCTGTATTTGAAGGTCGTATCTCCTTTGGCCGTTATTTCTTCCAGTACACCATGGTGTTTTTCGCTCCACCAGCGGTTGTAGATATTGTTTTCGTGGTTCCCGGCGCAGGAAACGGCCACTTTGAAGAAATACGGGTATTGCAATATGGCAGCTGAAGACATGAATCCGCCTCCCGAATGACCGTGGATCCCGACCCTCGACAGATCAATGAAGGGATAACGTGCGGCCAATTGTTCAATGGCGTATTTTTGGTCTTCAAGTCCGTAGTCGCGGAGATTTCCGTATCCGAAATTATGATACCACTTTGAACGGTTTGGATGGCCTCCGCGGTTTCCGACGGAAATGACTATAAATCCTATTTGTGCCAGGCGGTCCAGCCGGTCCATGGAACGGCTCCAGCTCTGGCCGGGTCCTTCTACCTGAGGTCCGGGATAAACGTAAGTAATAATAGGATATTTTTTTGCCGGGTCAAAATCAAAAGGTTTATACATGACCCCGTATAGGTTGGTGATTCCGTCGGCAGCCTTTACGCAGAAACGTTCCGGGAATACATATCCGGCCTGGAACAACAGACTCAGATCGGTCTCCTGAAGGGTCAGGAGTTTTTTCCCTGTATTGTCGTACAATTCGGAGATCGGAGCAACGTCCACACGGGAGCGGTTCATTACAAAGAACTTCCGGGTGTCGCTCATATTGGCCGTATGGTGGAAATCGCCTGGAGTAAGCATCTTGAGCTGGCTTCCGTCAAGGCGTACGGAATAAAGATGCTGATAATACGGATCCAATCCCGCTTCCTTTCCGCATGCCATAAAATAAAGGGTACGCGTAGCTTCGTCCACACCCAGGATCTCTTCTACGTGCCAGGGACCGGACGTGATCGCATTCTTTTCATTTCCTTTATCGTCGTAAAGGTACAGATGACCCCAGCCGCTTTTTTCGGACCAATGGATGAGTTCTTTTCCATTGTTCACAAGGCAAAGGGGTCTTACCTCAACATAGGTGTTCAGTCGTTCTTCAATGATGGTCAATGCGGTATCCTTTCCAATTTCTGCACGGCAAAGATCAATTCTTTTCAAGTCCCGGCTGGTGCGGTAAAAATAAAATCCGGCATTGTCCCCCAACCATTTCCGGTATCGGATCTCGTCGGACATGGTTCGCTTTTCAACAGGCGCGTAGCCCAGGTTGAGCGATTGGTCTTTAAATGCAGCGGTCTGAATGGTCTTCCATGTTTTGTCCTCCATATTGAAAACGACCAGCGACTGTTGCGGAATATTTTCTTCTCCGGGCATCTCGTATTTATAACGTTCCAGTTTGGGACGCGGTTCGGCAAGAACGTTGATCACGAACAGGTCTTTGACTTTGGTCTCATCGGAACGGATGATGGCAAAATGACGGGAATCGGGGCTCCATAACAATCCGCCCGCCCCTGTACGTTTGTTCAGTTCGGTGGAGTCGGCATAAAAATCTTCGGATCCCGATCCGAAAGGAAAATCCCGTGTTCCGGTAGTTGTCAGGCGATGTTCCACAATAGTAGAATCTTTTTCGTCCTTGCGGGCTTTCTCAAAGTTTTCCCAATCCATCCAGTAGAGGTCAAAATTTCTGGAAAAGACAACATACTCCCTGTTAGGAGAAATGTTAGCCCATCTGGGAAGCGGATCTTTTTTCTCTTCATCTTCAAGCCATTTGAGCGTTCCACTCTTCCATGCGTATTCGAAAAAGAACAGACGGGGTTCTTTACCGCTCTTTTTATTGCTGTTTTTTTCGTCGTCCTTTTTCTTCTTTTCCACCATTTCGGTACTTTGAACGTAGAAAGTAAACGTATCGTCATCTTTGAGCTTCAGTTCTTTCAGGGGCAGATTCTGGGCATCAAAAGGATCCTTGACGATCCGGGTCAGATCGGCGGCAAGCTTTACCCTATCAAACAGTTCTTGATGTGTTCCCTTTACAGGGTCCGCCACATACCACGCTTCCCCCAAGGAAGTTTTGTATTCATACCAGAAAAGATCTGAGTTTTTGAACCAATTGGGTCTGACAGAAGTGGAAAATACCATTTTGTCAACTTTCTTGCGGGAAAAACGCGCAGCCAATTCATAATTGACCTTTTCACGGACACCGTCCCGCTGAGGTTGTGCCTGAAGGGATATGCCGGCAAAAATTGCCAGGCAAATCATTAGTATCCTTTTATTAGTCATAAGATATATTTTTAGGGTTTATATTTTAATGATAATTTTTCGTTTATACAGGATAATAGCCATAAATGTAAAAATAGCCACATAAATGATAGCATAGGCGAGTGATCCCGCCGGATTGTCCCCGAAAACGGGAACACAAACATTGTTGTAAAGCCAGCCCAGCGGGGTCAGTGTTCTTCCCGAGTCCGTTTGCCAGTATATGATCCTTCCAAAGAGCTTGGCAAAAAGACCGGAAAGGACAAAGGCAAACAATGGATTCATTCCCAAGGCCCTAAAGGGCATGAACCATTTTTCCTTTCCTTTGATATCGATCAGATATACAAAGAAACCGAGCATTAGGAGCGTCCAGCCTCCTGCATACAATACATAGGAAGCGGTCCACAGCGGTTTGCTTATAGGTAGCCAGATGCTCCAGATCATACCGGCACCCAGGCTTACCAATCCCCAGGTATAGAGACTGCCTACAGCTTCAATTTTTTCCGTGTTTTTTCGGATACGAATTCCTGCCAGGTATCCCATCAATACGGTTCCGGCTCCGGAGATCATACCCAATACGCCTTCAGGATCAAAAGGCAAACCATAGCCCCGGTACAGATGATCGGAACCGACCAGGAACAGATCTACTGTCCGGGCGAAATTCATTTCCCTGGAATAGGGATCGTTGCCTCCAAAAAAGTATAGAAGTCCCCAATGCAACAATAGTACTAAAACGAAAGCCCATGCGATGCGGCACGGTTTTTTAAGCCACAGGGCCAGAGTTCCACCCAGGGCATAAGCCATGGCAATGCGTTGAAGTACACCGAATATGCGCAGACGGGAATAATAAGATCCCAGATTTTCCCAGAACGTTAAACCGGGATCCGGTCTGACGAGGAAAAAAGGGAAGGCGTTTAACAACAGGCCAACCAGAAAAATGAGTGCCGCCCTTTTATACAATTTGGCAAAACCGCTTCCCAAAGAAAGGGTCCCGTCCAAATAACGTGAAAAAGAAAAGGCCATGGCCGTTCCGACAATGAACAGAAAAAAGGGAAATACCAGGTCGGTAGGAGTACAGCCGAACCATTCGGCATGACGTAACGGAGGAAAGATTTTGCTCCAGGTCCCGGGATTGTTTACCAGGATCATCCCGGCAATAGTCATTCCCCGCAGGACGTCCAGGGCCACATACCTTTGTTTTGCAGATGTTGACATTAATCAGATAGTTTTTACAAATATAATTACTTGTAGGCAGCAAGGAACACAGTACTCAGGGCAGCAGTTTCCGTTCTTAACACGGATTCTCCCAGGTCAATGGGCGCACAACCGGCATCTATGGCTTCCCGAATCTCCCGTGGAGAAAAATCCCCTTCGGGTCCGATCAAAAAAAGAATGTTGTTCCCGGCCTTTTGTATCCATTCTTTTACGGGAATGCGTCTTTGATCAGTCCAAACACAAGCAATGGCGGCAGAGGTTTCTTGCAGGACCCGGGACCGGAGAAAACCGGCAAACGGTACCGCCTGGTTAATAACGGGCATCTGGGCGCGTTTGCATTGCTTCATGGCGGCTATGGCTATCCGTTCCGAACGTTCCGTGTTGCAATGTCTTCTTTCTGAATGTTCGCAGATCAGGGGCGTGATCATATCCACGCCTACCTCTGTGGCTTTTTCCACGAACCATTCAAACCGTTCCATATTCTTGGGCGGGGCTACAGCCACATGCAAATGATAAGGCCTGGATCCGTAATTTTCTTGTTTGTCTGTAATGCGAATGCGGCATCCCCGGGGATCAGGGTCAATGATCTCTCCCGTACACAAGGTCTCTTTTCCGTCGGCCAGAAAAACAGTGTCGGACTTCTGCAGTCTCAACACGCGTATGCAATGCGTGCTTTCCTGAAGGGAAAGGGTGTGTTCGGGTGTTTGGATATCGGGTGCATAAAATAAATGCATATAAATCTATAAGGTTAACCATTCTTTGGGTAAAGGGAAAGACTTTCCGGTGGCTTTGTCAAAAGTGGACATAACACTCCGGGATCTTACCCGGACAATTCCCTTTTCATCTACGATCTCCTGCAGGAAATGCAGGCTGCGTTGCCCTTTCTTTTCAATGCATGTCTGAACAAAAAGCTTGTCGGTCATAAAGCACGGTATTATGAAATCATATTCCGTATGAACCAAGATAAGCATTTTATCATCTTTGAAAAAGTCGGGACGGTAGATGGTTGTGTTTAAAAAGAAATCGGAACGTGCCACGTCGCAATAATGCCCGAACATGACATTGTTTACATGTCCCAACATATCAATGTCATTAAAGCGGATCTGGATGGGGGTTTTGTGCATGGTCTGTATTTTTTAAGGTCTGATAATCTCGATCTCATTTTGAGACCCCACACGAATGATGGATGAAGGTTTACCTGTTGTCCCTTCTTCCAGGAAAGGGGGTGATGTCCAGTCCGCCATTCTGATCAGTTCTTTGTCAATTGCCTCATACCTGGCGGGAGAACCGGAGCCGCTGATATTGGCCGAAGTGGAAAGCAAGGGCCTTTTCAGTTTTTTGATCAATGCACGGCAAAATGGGTGAGCGGGAATACGGATGGCAACACTGCCGTCGGCGGCAATTACCCCGGGAGCCAGATTGATTCCCTGCGGGTAGACGATCGTCAGGGGTTTGTTGGCTACGCTTATCAGATCATAGGCAATATCCGGGATCTGTACCACATAGCGGGCCAACATATTCAGATCTGCTGCCAGGATGATGTAATTTTTGACAGCCGGTCTGTTTTTTAGCACAGTGACTTTCTCTACGGCTTTTTCATTGCAGGCATCGCAGCCGATCCCCCATACCGTATCGGTCGGGTACAGGATTATTCCGCCTTTGCGGAGTACTTCCGCTGCCGTTTCTGTATGCCGGAATATGTCATTGTCTTTGTTCATGTGCCTATCAGTAATAAAGCCGGTTCCTTTTCTTCCAGTAACGGATAAGTATGAACCCGAAGATCATCCCCCCCAGATGGGCAAAATGAGCGATGTTCCCACCTCCCACAAGGCCTAGAATGAGTTCAATAACAGCGAATATGATAACAAAATATTTGGCTTTTAATACGACGGGTAAAAATATGATCTGTAGTTTATTGTTGGGGAATAATAAACCGTAGGCCAGTAAAATGCCGTAGACAGCGCCGGATGCACCTACGGTCGGTGTATTCATCAATATGCGGTAATTTGTCAAGGCCCCTATCGCCTCTATCCCATTCTGGTTGATGTTCTTAACAAGCAAGGCAGCTTCAATCCACTGTACGCCCATATGTATGGCAGCAGCTCCCAACCCTGTGACCAGGTAATACAACAGGAATTTTTTAGGACCCCAAAGATGTTCCAATACGGACCCGAACATCCAGAGTGCATACATATTGAAAAGCAAATGCGCAAAGTTGCCGTGCATGAATATATGGGTAACGATCTGCCATGGTCTGAAATGTTGCGAAGCCGGATAAAACAGGGCAAACCGTTGTAACATGAATTCCCGGTTTATCATCGTAAGGATCAACATAAAAACGTTGATTATGATGATATTCCGTATTACTAGGGGTATGTTGGCAAAAAATCCGCCCCGATAGTTCTGATACATAGTCTAATTAAAATATTTGTCAATTTCTTCCATTGGAACGATGGTCATACACCTTCTTCCGTCAGGGGTGTTGTTCGGCTCATTGCAGGTAAACAGGCGGTCTATCAGGGACTGGTACGCAGCCCGGCTGTCCTGATGATCTTCTGCAGCCATCCTTTTTGCCAGCAACATTGAAAGCCGTTCCCCGTATTTGTATTCAGGAACCTTTTCATATGACCCCGACAAAATCTCCTGAACAGAAGCAATCACAGATGGTCCGTCTGTAGGGTGCTCCGGCGGTACGGCAGTAACATTGTCCTGTTCATCCATCTCAAAACCCATGCGTAACAGCTCTTCACGACTTTGTTTCAGGAGGATAGCCAATGAAGGCTGCAAGTTTAATGCCACGGGAAAATAAAGTTTTTCAGGAACAGGTTTGCGATCTTTGAACTTCGGAAGCAGTTCTTCGTAATAAATGCGTTCCAGGGCACGTTGTCTGTGAACGACCAGCAATCCCGACGCCACCGGTGTGACCAGGTATTTTTTTCTTAAGGGGATTACAGGGGTTTCATATGTCTGCAGGGGCCGTTCTTCAAAAATAGCGGCAGGAGGTTCTTCCTCCGTTTTCCGGAAAGGATCGAACAAGGGATCGTAACGCAACCGGGGAGGCGAAACATGTTGACCCGGAGCAGGTGGGACCGGTATATGATGTTGCATGGCCCCAATCTCAAAGTCAATGCTCGGTCCTAGAGCAAATTTGCCTAGTGTTTCACGTATTACGGCCTGAAGCATCTGAAATATTACGTCCTCATCCTGGAATTTGACCTCCGTCTTGGTAGGATGTATATTAACGTCTATGATCCCGGGATCCGCTTCCAGATAAATGAAATAAGAAGGCATCCTGTCTTCCGGGATCAATTTTCCGTAAGCTTTGATCACCGCTTTATGCAAATAGGCGCTTTTAAAAAATCTTCCGTTCACAAAAAAATACCGGTGTCCTCCCTTTTTGTAGGTCTCGCGGGGATGTCCTATATAACCCCTGATGCATACCATGGACGTGTCTACATTTAGATCCAGCAGCCGGGCATTTAGTTCTTTGCCCAGCGTTGCGGTAATACGGGTGCGCAGGTTGTCGCATGCGGGCAGGTAATAAACCGTATTTCCGTTATGGGTCAGGGTGAAAGTCTTTTCGGGGTGACAGAGGATAACCCGGTGGAACTCTTCCAGGATGTGCCTTAGCTCTACGGCTTCGGATTTGAGGAACCGCCTCCGTGCGGGAACGTTATAGAAAAGATTCCTGACACTGAAATCCGAACCCGCGGGACAGACGACTTCTTCTTGAGAGGTTACGGCCGAACCGGCTATGGAAATTTCAGTTCCCATCTCATCTTCTTTCCTTCGGGTACGGAGCTTCACATGGGCCACCGAAGCGATCGAGGCGAGCGCTTCTCCCCTGAATCCGAAGGTGTTTATATTCTGCAGATCATCCACCTGGCGGATCTTTGAAGTGGCATGTCGTTCAAATGCCAGTAGGGCATCGTCCGGTCCCATGCCGCAGCCGTTATCGGTAACCTGCATCAGGGTGGCACCACCGTCTGTTAATACGACATCAATCCTGTCTGCTCCCGAGTCCACAGCGTTCTCCATCAGTTCTTTGATGACGGAGGCAGGTCGTTGAATGACTTCACCGGCAGCGATTTGGCTGGCAATATGGGGAGGAAGTACGTGGATCATCAGATGATACTGTAAAGATAACCGATAAACTTGGAAAAGTATAGAGCCATAATCAGGATAATAGCGATCGTGATTATGAAGACAAAACGTATCAGCTTCTGCCGTTTGGGAAGCCGGCGCACCACCTCATGGCGTTTTTGGAAAGAACCGCGTATGGAACTGCCGGGCACATAGGGTCTGTTCTCGTCCCCTTTTTCTAAACCGGCCTTTTCTCTGGCTCTTCTGACCCGTTCTTCAAATTCTTCCTTTTCAGGATTCCAGAATCTGGGCTTGTAATTAAACACCCTGTGTTTGGGTGTGTTGAAAAAAGATATTTTAAGTGCCATAACGGTAAAGTTTTAAAGGAGTGTGTTCGGATAACACGGTTGTATTCTTATTTCCTTGCCTTTTTAAAATATGTGTGTTCACATTTCATACGGCAGGGTCTTTAAAAAGTTGTTTCAGATAATCATCCACTACTTTCGGGAAACGGAGTTGCTCCAGAAAATGTATTCTCAGGGCAATGGTTTTGGGTGTATCCGAGCTGTATATCTGAAAGGATTCCTGATAAATGATGTGTCCGTGATCGTATTGGGGGTCCACAATGTGGATGGTTATGCCTGTTTCTTTTTCACCGTTTTCCATGACAGCTTTATGGACATGGTCGCCGTACATGCCCGGTCCCCCGTATTTGGGAAGTAAAGCCGGATGGATGTTTACGATCTTTTTCGGCCAGGCGCGGATCATATCTTCCGGGATCTTCCAAAGGAATCCTGCCAGTATGATAAAGTCAATTTTATGGGTTTTCAATAATTTGAGAACACTGTATTCATGAGAGGGATCTTCCAGTTCTTCCTTGGAAAACAGAACGGTGGGGATGTGTAGGCGCTTTGCCCGTTGGAGGACATATGCCTGGGGGTTGTTGCATAAAAGAAGCACCACACGGCCGTGCGTAAGATTACGGATCAGGTTTTCGGCATTGGATCCGTTCCCCGATGCAAAAATGGCAATTCTTGTCATGACTTGCAAAGGTATGGAAAAAACGTTACTTTCGTATAATGAAAAACACAGCAGCAACAAATACGCGGGCCTCTAACGGGAATGGTTTTCCCGTGTCCGGGAAGACAGACCCCTTGCCTGCAAATACAGCCTTTTGCATTGATTCCCTTCCACGTATTGGCAACGGATTTGACGTACATACCCTGGCTCCGGGCCTGCCTTTCTTTCTGGGAGGCATACGGATCAAGCATTCCAAAGGATGTGTCGCTCATTCAGACGGGGATTGTCTGCTTCATGCCTTGTGCGATGCCATGCTGGGTGCCTTGGCTCTGGGTGATATCGGGAAACATTTTCCGGACACATCTGATGAGTACAAGGGAATTGACAGCAAGATCCTGTTGAAAAAGACTTACCAGTTGATCAGGAAAGCAGGATACAGGCCGGGAAACGTAGATTGCACGGTTTGTCTGCAGGCACCGAAGATATCCGACAAGATAGCCAAAATGCGTGAGGTTATAGCCGGGATCCTGGAAATGACACCCGGTACCGTTTCCATTAAGGCCACCACTACAGAACGTCTGGGTTTTGTAGGCCGGGAAGAAGGCGTAGCCACATATGCCACCGTGCTGCTGTATCCTGAAGTCTGAATGTGAGCTTCCGTTTGTGTGTTTAAAAATAATTCTTACTTTTGCAGCTCCAAAGCGGCGAGGTAGCTCAGTCGGTTAGAGCGCATGATTCATAATCATGAGGTCACGAGTTCAATTCTCGTCCTCGCTACTCAAAAATCACCTGCATAGTAATAGGGCGGGTGATTTTTTTAGATAGTAGGGTAAGAAGATGGGATCTCATGCGTTAAAATCCTATATTTACAATATGGAATTAAAAGAACTAATAAAACATCGCCAAAGTGACCGGAGCTATACCGGTCAGGAGATTGAAAAGGAAAAGATCGTCCAGTGCCTGGAAGCGGCAAGACTGGCCCCTTCGGCAAACAATTCACAACCATGGAAATTTATAGTGGTGGATGATCCGGATCTGAAAGACCGTGTTGCAGACTGTTCGGCCAGTCTGGGAATGAACAAATTTACGTTTCAGGCACCGGTATTGGTAGTGGTTGTTCTGGAGAAGGAGAATATTTTGTCATCTATTGGCGGAAAAATTAAAGACAAAGTCTTTTGTCATTATGACATAGGAATTGCCGTCAGTCATTTCTGCCTGCAAGCAGCCGAACTAGGGCTAGGCAGTTGCATCATCGGCTGGTTTAATGAAAAGAAGGTCAAGAAATTATTGAACATCAACAGGAAAAGACGTGTACCGCTGATCATTTCACTTGGCTATCCCGGTGCACCGGTACGTCCCAAAAAACGCAAATCCCTAAGTGAGATCAGCAGCTGGAATATCTATTGAAACAAGCCGGATAGTTGATATAACTTGTAGTGGATACCATCTGAACTCGGTATAAATGACCGTTGGGTTTTGGATAGTGTCCCATAAAAAAGTGAAATCAAGTAATGTAATGTAAACCAAAAAGGCTGGGGGTAACATTCCTCCAGCCTTTTACAGTTAGTTCACTGCTACATTTGTTTGCTTAGTGCATTCTAAGTGCCTATATGCTCTGTAACATTTTTTGTGCACACTTAATAATCCCGGATACAACGAACAGAATACCCGTAATCCTTTTTTCCGACTTCTTGCACAAAAAACTCAATCTGCGCACAGCTTATACCCGTGCTCCAGACATTATCTGCATCTATCATCGTAGAACTCCACCAATTCCCTACAGAACCGAGTTGCCAGAATTTGTTAGGCAAATCGAAACGCCCCCCCGGAAGGGCTGAAAAACCCGACTTATTTCTAACTTCTTCGTACCCATCGTTAGTATTGCCGGGTGCTCCTACAATGCCTGAAGAATTCCATCCGGTAGCACTCATTGATTTAGCAATTTTATTATTACTTGTAGTGCCATCATAATTGTAGCCGTTGGCAATCAGGTAATCTTTCAATTGTATCCACTCTGCCTGACTGGGTAAATGCCAGCCCGTTGGACAAGCACCCATGGCTGCCGGCCAGTTATACAACACGCCATAGGTTCGATAATTATGTGTGTTTTTAGCCAGTTCTACATCCAAATCCATGAAAACATAACCGTAAACGTAATAATGAGGTGCTGTTTTTGATCCGTGGGTATAATGACTTATTATCGGCAGATACGCCAGGTTTCTTTTCATCCAAGTCTGAGTGCCAAGCGTGACATATTCGTATGGCTCATCATCACGGAAATCCTTAAAGGTAGTCTTCCATCCCGGATCCGCTGTGTTCAGTGTTACCATATATTTCATACCACGCACAAATTTTCCTCCCGGTGGTGCTTTAGATATGTCTTTCCAGGTACCATCATCAAAGTTCAAAGCAATCTGCAAGTTTTTATCTTGTGTCCCCGAAAGTACCATCATGTATACCCTGGTAGTATCTGACATGGAAAGTATAGCAGGAGTGGTTAGCGTAACAGTTACATATTTGGAATAGGAAGGGATATACGGATCTATGTTATAACAGATTCCTGGTGCCGGATTTTGGTTCAAATTAATCTCACCTCCGCATGCCAACAGATCGGCTCCATGAAGTCTGATCTTTTTCAGAGTCCCAGTACCGATGATCTTGAATTCAATCATGGCAAAAACATGGTTAAACGTCAAAGCTACCGGTCCTGGAGGGCTAGCTGTTGTGGGAATCGCCACCATATAATCCAATGCCCCAATATGATCCGTATTATTTGCTGCAGACTGTGTCTGTTCCGAAGGCAGGGAAAAGGGCACGGTGGTGTGATCTCTGGCATATCCCATGTTATAAGGGTAATAGGCGTAAAAATTATGAACTCCTGTACCCCAGAATAAAGAACCTGTAAAAGCCGAACTTTTTCCATTGCTTTGTGCTGTATAACGCACGTTTTCCTTTGTGCCTGTTGCCTCTGGTGAAAAGATCCCGATCTTATCCACATTTTTCACCCAGTGAGTTTCATTGCCCATCAATGTGGTTTTCGTTCCGACTCGTTCCTCTACGGTACGGGCTGTAACGGTAATGGTTCCGGCAGTAGGAGCGGGAGTATCCGGTATTTCTTGCTGGGAACACGCATTCAAAGCGGTTATCCCCAAAACGGCACATGTTGCTATAATCAGATTTTTCATCATACTTCTTTTTTAATGTTACCATTTACCATGTTACGGAACTCCAATCTGTAGTGTCAGAAGAGGCAGCGGCAGAAGCTGCAAAGCCTTTTTCAAGAGCAACCTCCAGAACGGTGATTTCCGGAATAGTGTAATTGTTTTGATCAGGATTGTCCTCAACGGTACGAGGACAGACATCTTTTGTAGTCATGATCGTTGTTTGTTAGATAGTTATTTATCAGGCAATATACGGTTTCTCTTTTTGCGTTTTACCGGGAACAGAGATGACCATTGTTTTGTAGCCTTCAGGTTAAACAAAAATACGTCCAAATGTAGTAACATTTTTAATACACCTTACTTTGTTTTAATAATTTTTAGGATTAAATACCAATATGGGGTACAAGGTTTAGGTTTTGATGTTCCGTTGGGTTTACACTGTAACGATGCTCTTTGTTTTTACATAGTCATTTACATAATATAAAAGATAGTGCCCCCGGAACATATATGTGGAACAAAACAACAGGTATCCGGCTGTAAGAAGCTTGACGGTTTCTGAGGGATCTTGATGGCAAACGTTGATCTCTCTTACTCTTATATCGTATATTACTACAGGAAAAATATCACTTATACTTTCGGACAGACTCCGGTAAGATATTCAAAGAAAAACGATGTCAGATGACCTAAGTTTTTTGTATATTGTTCCCATGAACTTGATCCTTCCCCCGCACCTGAAGGAAGGACCAGGCAATGTGGATGACATAGCCTTGAAAGACCCATACCTGACGGATTATATGGACCGGTAAAGGAATAGATTTGCATTGCAGACAGATACCGTCCGGAGACACTCCGGATGATGGAAAAAGCATGTCCGTTGCCGGAAATGAGATATCGGATGAGTCTTGAGATCATATTCGACCTCTATATGACGGTATATCACCGAATCGAACCGGAAAAAGGACAGTTTACAACAGAATAAAGAACAGGTCCTCAGGATCATTAAGTCTTTTTCACAATGAGCATTTTGAGCAGGATCACCGGATTCATTTTGTTATTCTTGATGTGGCCGGTAATGTCACAGGATTATGCACGCATGCGCAACAATATGGTGCGGGATCAGATCATTTCCCGGGGAATCACACATCGCTCAACCCTGCAAGCCATGCGTAAGGTGGAACGCCATCTTTTTGTAGACAAATTTTTAAGAAGCCGGGCTTATGACGACAATCCCCTTCCCATAGGATACGGACAAACCATATCGCAACCTTTTATTGTCGCCTATATGACCAGCCTCATAGATCCCCGTGCAGGGGACAAAATACTGGAGATCGGCACAGGGTCGGGATATCAGGCGGCTGTCCTGGCGCATATTACCGATTCGGTTTACACCATTGAAATTGTAAAAGAGTTGGGCGAAAGTGCCGCAAAAAGATTAAAGGATCTGGGATATAACAATATTCAGGTGATCATTGGTGACGGTTATTACGGATTGCCCGATCAATCGCCTTTCGATGCCATTGTCGTTACGGCAGCAGCCGAACACATCCCCCCGCCGTTGATAGAACAATTGCGCGAGGGTGGTAAAATGATTATCCCGGTAGGATCGCAATTCATGGTCCAGAACCTTGTACTGGTAGAAAAAAAGAAGGGACGCATCATAACAAGAAACATGATGCCGGTAAGGTTTGTTCCATTTACAAGGAAAGAGAACCCTAAAGATTAATCTATGAAACGAAGGCTCTCTTTTTCCATAGGACTGCTTTCGTCAGGCTTGGTTGCCTTTCAATTGGTGCTGATGCAGATTCTTTCCATCAGCCAGTGGGATCATTTTGCCTATATGGTCATCTCTGTGGCTATGCTCGGATTCGGGGCAAGCGGGACATCTCTTGCTTTTCTAAAAAAACATTTGATCAGAAGACAAGCAGTTTGCCTGCCAGGCTTCATGTTACTGACTTCGGCCAGTATTATGGGAATCCTTTTCATGGCCGGTCTTGTCTTCGGGGGATTCGATGCCTATCTTGTTTTCTATGAAAAGAAAAATCTGTGGGGTCTGGTTTTTTCCTATTTCATCCTGTTCATACCTTTTTTTACCGGTGCCACGGCCATTGGCTTGTCTTACATCATATACGCAAAAGAGATCGGAAAACTGTACTTCGCCGATCTGACTGGCTCAGCTGCCGGAGGTTTGTTGATGCTTTTTCTGTTCTGGCACTTTTCCCCCTCCGCCCTACCCTGTATCATTGCCTGCCTGCCCCTTGCCGCGGGATTACTGCTATGGTCCCGAAAAGCGAAAATCCCGCTCGCGATTATGGGTGCTGTTACCGTCATACTCATCATTGCAGGTTTTTTGAATCCCCCTGAAATACCCGTTTCGCAATATAAAAGCCTGTCCCGGACACTTCTGCTGCCGGACGCACAAGTAGTTGAAAAAACCAACAGTCCCTACGGGGAGCTTAAACGGGTAGAAGCCCCCGCCCTGAGATACGCCCCCGGGCTAAGCCTTACCTATTCCGGAACGGTTCCGGTCAGGGAAGTACTCTTCAACAACGGGAATTGGTTTGGTCCGCTAGTGCCATTTGATACCACCTTAACGGAACATTTCCTGGATTATTCCACCTATGCATTGCCGTTTGTCCTCGACAAACCCGGTAAGGTCTTTGTGGCCGACGCCGGTTCCGGTCTTTTGGCCTCTCACGCATTGACCCACGGTGCACAAAAGATCATTGCCGTTGAATCCAATCAGGCCGCCGTAGATATGATAACCCGGAATGCGACGGTACCGGAGAAACAGTTGCATTTTATAGTAGCCCTTTCCAGAAATTATTTATTGACAGAAGATCAATATGATCTTATACTGCTCCCGGAATGTGGTTCTTTTGGAGGGAATTCGGGGATCCGGGCCCTGGAGGAACAGTACCTGTTCACTGAGGAATCGTTTTCCCTGATGTGGAAAAAACTTTCACCCAGTGGAATGATTGCAGCAACCGTCTGGATGGACCATCCTCCAAGGAACAGCCTGAAAATGCTCGCTACGATGGTCCAGGCAGCAGTCTCCGGGGGTGTTGCAGAACCCCGGGACCATATAGCGGCCGTACGCAGTTGGTCAACGATCACATTTATATTGAAGAAAAACGGCATTACAACAGAAGATGTCGGAAAGATCAGGGATTTCTGTCTTACCCGCCAATTCGATCCCCTGTTATACCCGGGAATAACCACGACGGAAAGGGAAAACTTCAACCTATTACAGGATGATTCCTTTTTTTCTGCCATTGACCGTATCCTTGAACCTGAAAGGGAAACCCTTTACAGGGAGTACGACTTTCATATCCGGCCGGCAACCGATGCCAAACCTTACTTTTCACAATTCCTGCGACTGGACAGGATCTCAAAAATGAAGGAAGTCTTTGGGTCTTCATCGGTGCCATTCCTGGAAGTGGGATACCTGATCCTGCTTGTCACCTTGGTCCAAATCACCCTGGCAGCTTTTCTTTTTATTATTCTGCCACTTGTTTTTAAAAAGGTGCCGGGCAGGAAAAAAGCGTTCCCGCTGGTGTTTTTTGCTGCCATCGGCACGGGATATATGTTTGCTGAAATCGTCCTTATCCGGCAATTCACCCTATACTTGGGACATCCTCTTTACGCGGCTTCGGCAGTACTAAGCGGGATGTTGTTCTTTTCAGGGACGGGAGCGGCTCTTTCCGGCAGATTGATCACCAATGGAAAAAGGTTTGCAGCATTGACCGTCTGTATTGTACTTATGCTGGCCCTCCTTGCACTAGGACTCCATTTCCTGCTACGTACCGGTACCGGTGTTCCCCTGATCATGAAGATGATCGTGAGCCTGATGGTCATCGCTCTACCGGCCTTTCTGATGGGAATGATGTTCCCTTCAGGTATCAGGGCTCTTTCATTGCATCATGATGGTGGGCTGATCCCCTGGGCATGGGCTGTTAACGGATCGCTCTCGGTGATCAGCACGGCCTTAGCGACCGTTATTGCCGTTGAAATGGGATATCCCGCTGTAATGTGGATAGCTGCTGCTGCTTACCTGGTTGCCGGTATATGTACGCGGTCCCGTACTTTTTCTATATTTGTCTCATAAACCTTAAATTTAAATGTTATGAAAAGAGTTCTTCTTTTATTATGTTTTTTAAATTTTTACTTCTTCTCCGCCATGGCACAGGATGCAAGTTTGATAGAAGGCATCTGGTGGAATGAGGACAGAACGACTAAAATAGAGGTAGAATTGAAAGATGGAAAATACATAGGAACGGTCGTGTATATGATCCCTGAAAAGTGTGAGAACGGACAATCACCCAAGGATAAAAACAATCCTGACCCGGCATTGCAAGACCGTCCCATTGTCGGACTCAGGATCCTGGAAGGATTTGTTTACAATGCCAAAAAGAATGAATGGAAAGACGGGACCATTTATGATCCGGTATCCGGAAAGACATACGATTGTTTTGCTAAAATAGAAAATGACAATTTGATGAAATTGAGGGGTTTTGTAGCCGGGATGAGGCTACTGGGAAGGACTTCCCAGTGGTTCAGGACGGAGTTGTAACTTGGGAACAGGGAATTGCTTTCGCTACGCTCGGTCCCTTACCTGCTGGATTTAATATAGTCTAAGAAAAAAAGCTGCAAGCGTTTTTGCAGCTTTTTATGTGACCCAGGAGGGATTCAAACCCCCGACCTTCAGAACCGGAATCTGACGTTCTATTCAGCTGAACTACTGGGCCCGATTGTGTTGGGACGGCAAAGATACATAGTTTCCCGGAGATCGAAAAAAAATGTATATTTGATCTTATGAAAGCATATGTGTTTCCAGGCCAGGGTGCCCAATTTACAGGAATGGGCAAGGATTTGTATGATAGTAATCCAAAAGCCAGAGAGCTTTTTAACAGGGCAGATAATATTTTGGGTTTCTCACTTTCCGGGATCATGTTCGAAGGGACTGCCGATGAACTGAAGCAGACTAAAGTGACACAGCCCGCCATTTTCCTGCATTCGGTGGCCTCAGCCATTTGTGATGCGGATTTTAAGCCCGACATGGTGGCAGGCCATTCTTTGGGAGAATTCTCGGCACTGACCGCAGCAGGAGCCTTGTCTTTTGAAGAGGGACTCAAGCTTGTAAGTGACAGGGCACAGGCCATGCAGGCTGCCTGTGAAGAGCAGCCTTCTACCATGGCTGCCGTACTGAACATGGAAGACAAAGTGGTAGAAAAGATCTGTGCAGAAGTTACTTCCGTTATACCACTTGTCATTCCGGCCAATTATAACCATCCGGAACAGATAGTCATATCAGGTACAGTAGCTGCGATAGAGGAAGCATGCAAAAGATTGAAAGAAGCCGGGGCTAAAAGAGCCGTTATTTTACCTGTCGGGGGAGCTTTTCATTCTCCGCTCATGGACAGTGCACGCAAATCTCTGGAAGCTGCCATAGACAAAGCCGATATGAAAAAACCGATTTGTCCGGTCTATCAAAATGTCGATGCGCTCCCTCATACGGTTCCAGCCTCTATCAAAGACAATCTAAAAAAACAACTCACCTCTCCGGTAAAATGGACCCAAACCATTCAGAATATGGTAGCGGATGGCGCCTTGATTTTTACGGAATACGGACCCGGCACGGTGCTTACCGGAATGATAAAAAAGATTGCCCCTGAACTATTTATTTAGTATCTTTGCAATTCTTTTTTGTTTTGGGAGCTGTATGAGTGATGCAAAGTTGATTATCACACATTTCTGCATCCCGGAGCATGTTATAGGTGTAACAGCTCTGGGAGAAGGATTCATAAATGACACCTTTTTAGTAGAGACTGCAAAAGACGAAAAAAAATACATCTTGCAGCGCAAAAACAAGACGGTTTTTCCGGATATTCCCGGCATGATGGACAATATACGGAAAGTAACCGGCCATATACTGTCAAAAGGAGAAATCACCCTGCAGCTCATTCCATCTGCTGACCATTTGTGGTATTACCAGGACAAGGATGGTGAGTACTGGACTTGTTTCACATATATTCAGGATACTTACACGCATGATGTTGCCGGCAGTCTGGACCTGATACGGGCCGGGGGTGAAGGGATCGGAACGTTCCATAGTTTATTGTCCGATTTTCACGAACCTTTAATAGATACGTTGCCCGGCTTTCATAATATCAGTTATCGTTTCGAGCAGTTTTCAGTGTCCGTTCAACGTGATGCCGCATCGCGTATGAGCGAAGTCGTCCCCCTGGTTGATGAAGTTCTCTGTAGAAAAGAACGCATGTTATCATTCCTGGAACTGATCCAAAACAAGACGATCCCGGAACGGGTTAGCCACAATGACACCAAATTATCGAACTTCCTGTTTGACAGGAATGGGAAAGTAGTCTGTGCCATTGATCTGGATACAGTCATGAGATCGACCGTCCTTTACGATTTTGGAGATGCTGTCCGCTCCTACACCAATCCGTTTGCGGAAGATCACCCCAATCACAATCAGGTACAAATGGACCTGGATCGTTTTACTTCCCTTTCGGAGGGTTATTTGAGCAAGGCGGCCTGGTTTTTGAATGAAGAAGAAAAGACCCACTTGGCTTTTTCGGCATTGTATATCACTTATGAACAATTTTTGCGCTTTTTAATGGATTACATTGACGGTGACACCTATTACCGGATACGTTATCCCTCCCACAATCTTGTCCGGGCACGTTCCCAGCTGGCCTTGCTAAAAAGTATGGAAGACCGTTATTCCCTTATGCAAAACAAATTATTTAAAATTATAAATACCCTTTAATCACATTTATTAATTATGGCTAAAGAAAAAAAATTCATCACTTGTGATGGCAATTATGCGGCAGCTCACGTCGCTTATCTTTTCAGTGAAGTTGCTGCCATTTATCCCATCACTCCGTCATCCACCATGGCAGAATATGCCGATGAGTGGGCTGCTAACGGAAAAAAGAACCTTTTTGGAGAAACGCTTAAAGTAGTAGAGATGCAAAGCGAAGGCGGTGCTGCAGGTGCTGTACACGGCGTACTGCAATCGGGCGCATTGGCCACTACTTTTACCGCTTCACAAGGTTTATTGCTGATGATACCGAATATGTATAAGATTGCCGGTGAATTGCTCCCGACGGTATTTCACGTTTCGGCCCGCTCCCTTGCTGCACAGGCTTTATCGATCTTCGGTGATCATTCCGACGTAATGGCCTGCCGCCAGACCGGTTTTGCGCTGTTGGCCTCCGGAGGCGTTCAGGAAGCCATGGACATGGCTGCCGTTGCCCATCTTTCGACCTTGAAATCACGTGTCCCCTTCTTACATTTCTTTGACGGATTCCGCACATCTCACGAGATCCAGAAGATCGAAATGATAGATTCCGATGCGCTCAAGAAGATGATTAGTGCCAAATCCCTGGCCGGTTTCCGCGAAAGGGCCCTCAATCCTAACGCTCCCGTTACCCGTGGTACGGCACAAAATCCCGACGTTTACTTCCAAGCCCGCGAAGCATCGAATCCGTTCTACGATGCGGTACCCGATATCGTGGCACGCTATATGGGCGAGATCTCCGAACTGACCGGACGTTCCTATCTGCCTTTCGATTACTACGGTGATGAAAAAGCCGAACGCGTAATCGTTGCCATAGGTTCCGTATGTGACACCATAAAGGAAACCGTAGATTACCTGAATGCGAAGGGTGAAAAAGTAGGGATGATTGCCGTTCACCTGTACCGTCCCTTCTCAGCCAAATATTTCCTGCGCGTTATGCCTAAATCCGTCAAGAGCATTGCCGTTCTTGACCGCACAAAGGAACCCGGTGCCCTGGGAGAACCTCTTTACATGGACGTAAAGAATATCTATGCAGAAGATCCGAAAGCACCCGTTATAGTAGGCGGTCGTTACGGATTGTCTTCCAAGGACACGACACCGGCACAGATCATGGCCGTTTATGAAAACCTGGCACGCAAGGAAGCCAAGAACAATTTCACAGTAGGAATCATTGATGATGTGACTTTCCATTCACTTCCGATGAAGGAAGAAATATCGGTAGCCAAGCCGGGAACGTACGAATGTAAATTCTTTGGTCTGGGATCGGATGGCACGGTAGGTGCCAACAAGAACACCATCAAGATCATTGGTGAAACCACCCCTAAATATTGCCAGGCATACTTCCAGTACGACTCCAAGAAATCAGGCGGTTTTACCTGTTCTCACCTGCGTTTCGGTGACAAACCCATTAACTCCTCCTACCTGGTGACTACTCCTGATTTTGTGGCCTGCCATGTACCCAATTACCTGCGTAAGTACGATATTCTCAAGGGGATCAAAAAAGGCGGCACTTTCCTGCTGAACAGTCCTTGGGATGCCGAAGAGACAAAGAAACACCTTCCCGATTTCGTTAAAAGGACCTTGGCAGAGAAGAAGATCAATTTTTATATTATCAATGCCACCAAAATTGCCGACGAAATAGGACTTGGCGGTCGTACCAACACCATTCTGCAATCCGCATTCTTCAAGATCGCTAATGTAATCCCTTACCAACAGGCAGTTAAAGAAATGAAAAATGCCATTGATTCGTCTTATGGGAGAAAAGGCGACAAGATCGTAAAAATGAATTATGCAGCCATTGACCGCGGAGGAGAGATTGAAAAGATAGAGATCGCTTCTGAATGGAAAAACTGCTCAGGTAAATTCGAGGCCGACACACACAATCGCCTGGCCCCTGAATGGGTAAAACATGTTGCCGACGTGGTTAACGCACAAAACGGGGATGACCTGCCCGTAAGCGTATTCAAAGGATATGAAGACGGCACCATGCCGGCCGGGACCGCCGCTTATGAAAAACGCGGTATAGCCGTGTTCATTCCCGAATGGAATCCCGATAACTGTATCCAGTGTAACCAGTGCGTCTATGTCTGTCCGCACGCCGCTATCCGTCCCTTTATCATGACAGATGAAGAAGCCGCCAAGGCTCCTGCATCCGTTAAACGTACGGCCGGTAACGGACCGCTTAAGGGATACCAGTTTACAATACAAGTAAGTCCTTACGATTGTGCCGGTTGTGGCAACTGCGCCGATATTTGCCCGGCCAAAACAAAAGCCCTTACCATGAAATCTGCCGAAACGCAGATGCCGGAGCAATCTAACTACGATTACCTGCATGCCAACATAGGGTATAAGGATACGATCCTTCCCAAATCCCAGAATGTGAAGAACCTGGGTTTCACACAACCCTTGTTTGAATTCTCGGGAGCTTGTGCCGGTTGCGGTGAAACTCCCTACGTCAAGGCTGTTACCCAGCTCTTTGGGGACCATATGATGGTCGCCAATGCCACAGGATGTTCTTCCATTTACGGAGCTTCCTTCCCCTCTTCTCCCTATTGCAAAGACCGCAACGGACGCGGACCAGCATGGGCAAACTCCCTGTTTGAAGATAACGCCGAATTTGGTTTGGGTATGCATTTGGGTTCGGAGCAGATCCGTGAAAAGCTGGCCAACCTGATCATTTCTGCCCAGAAAAAGGATAACGTGAGCGATGAGCTGAAATCTCTCTTTGCTGAATACATTCCCGTTCGTAACAATTTTGAACAAGCTGCAGCATTGGCAGAAAAGATGATCCCCTTGCTGGAAGGATCCAAGCTGCATCCGCTGCGTGAGATCTATGACTTGCGCGGATACCTCACCCCCAGGTCTCAATGGATTTTTGGCGGTGACGGCTGGGCTTACGATATCGGTTATGGAGGCCTGGACCATGTCCTTGCCAGCGGTGAGAATGTGAACGTCCTTGTTCTCGATACCGAAGTTTATTCCAACACGGGAGGTCAGTCTTCCAAATCGACCCCCGCCGGGGCCGTTGCCAAATTTGCCTCTTCAGGAAAGAAGATCCGCAAGAAAGACCTGGGCATGATGGCCATGAGCTACGGTTATGTTTACGTGGCACAAGTGGCCATGGGTGCCAACCACAACCAACTGCTAAGGGCTTTAAAGGAAGCAGAAGCTTATGACGGACCATCCCTGATCATTGCTTATTCTCCCTGTATCAATCACGGTCTGAGCCGTGGTATGGGACAATCGCAACTGGAGGAAAAACTGGCCGTTGAATGTGGTTACTGGCATCTTTACCGTTTCAATCCCACGCTGATTGATGAAGGCAAAAATCCCTTCGTTCTGGATAGTAAGGAGCCCGAATGGAGTAAGTTCCAGGAATTCATACGCGGTGAAGTCCGTTACAGTTCATTGCTCAAAACATTCCCCGATCAGGCAGCCGAACTGTTCGTATTGACGGAACAACACGCCAAATTGCGGTATGACAATTACAAACGTTTGGCCCAATAAGACTCCTGGGCTCTTATAGTAAATGAAAAGATCCGGCTTATGGCCGGATTTTTTTATGATTGTAATCTTATTCGTCGGGGATCATTTCCGACAAATTCTTATAAGCCTTAATGCCCAACTCTCGAAGCTTATTGGCTTGTCCTATCAGATTCCCGCGTCCTTCCTTCAACTGTCCCATAGCCGTATCGTAAGCTTCCTGGGATTTCTTTATAGTACCTCCCAGATTGGCAAGCGTCTCTATAAAATTCTCAAACTTCTTAAGCATCAATTCTCCGCGTTGCGCTATAAGCATTGCATTCTTATTCTGCATTTCGCGACTCCACAGATCGGATATCAGCTTCAGGCAGGCTATCAAATTGGTGGGGCTGATCAATACTATACGCTTGCGGTAGGCATAGCTCCATAGTTCCGGATCATTCTGAATGGCTATTAAATAGGCAGGCTCGACGGATACGAACATCATTACAAAATCCAGGGACCCCTGAAAACTTTCGTATTGTTTTGAAGCCAGTTCATCTACATGCTTCTTCAGTGATACCATATGTTCCTGCAATCCCTGCAGCTGCACCTCCTCTGATGTGGCGGAAACATACCTTTCATAACCTACCAGGGAAACTTTCGAGTCAACTATGATAATTCGTTCTCCCGGCAAATGAATTACAATATCGGGATAGAGCACATTCCCATGTTCATTGCGAAAAGACTCCTGCAACACATAATGCGTATCCTTTTCCAGACCGGATTGCTCCAGGATCCTCTCCAGTATCATTTCCCCCCAGTTGCCCTGTATTTTAGGGCTCCCTTTCAATGCTTCCGCCAGGTTGTTGGCCTGTGCGCTTACCAGGTTGGTCTGCTCGATCAGTCCCCTGATACGTTCTTCCAGGGTGGACCGCTGCCTTGTATCTTCAATATGCGTGGCTTCGACTTTCTGTTTGAATTCGCTCAACTGCTCTGATAAAGGTTTCAACAGCTGTTGCATGCTCTGTTGACTGGTTTGCTCGAATTTCCGGGTATTCACTTCCAATATCCTGTTAGCCAGGTTTTCGAACTGAACAATAAGCTGTTTTTGCATTTCTGCCAGTTCTTTGTCCTTTAGCTCCAGAGACGTCCGGGCAGAAGCCATCCCGGCACTTAGATCTCTAATTTCTGCCTCCTTATTTTTGATCTCCCGATCTTTATTTTGTAACTGTCTATTGATCAGCACCCAAACAATCAGCCCTCCCACAAATATCCCAATTACCAGACCTGCAATTATTGAAACAATATTCATAGGAACAAAAATAATAAAAAAGCGGACACGTCGTATCTTTGACTTAAGTGTCTAAAAATCAATAAAATTAAACGCACAGAATGAGAAAACGGATTACATGATTTAATGGAACTCATGTCGGAACATATGATGATCAGTAAACGACGCGAGTATTTAAACGGTTATCCGGGAAGAAAAGGGATGGTTTTTTGGCATGATCAGATACCGGAAGACAGCGTATAAATGATTGGACGGAAGTCTTGACCTGTAGATACAAAAATTTTAATGTGACACCGGATATCGAAGCTTTGTAAACCCAACAGGCCCCATCAAAGCCCAAACCTTGTACCCCATATTGGTACTTAATCCTAAAAATTATTAAAACGAAGTAGGGTGTATTAAAATTGTTGCTACATTTGGACATGTTTTTGTTTAACCTGAAGGCTGCAAAACAGTTATCATCGTATCCGTTCCCGGTAAAACGCAAAAAGAGAAACCGTATATTGCCTAATAAATAAATAACTATCTAACAAACAACGATCATGACTATAAAAGATGTCTGTCCTCCTACCGTTGAGGGCAATCCTGATCAAAACAATTACACTACTCCGGAAATCACCGTTCTGGAGGTTGCTCTTGAAAAAGGCTTTGCAGCTTCTGCCGCTGCCTCTTCTGACACTACAGATTGGGATTCCGTAACATGGTAAATGGTAACATTAAAAAAAGAAGTATGATGAAAAATCTGATTATAGCAACATGTGCCGTTTTGGGGATAACCGCTTTGAATGCGTGTTCCCTGCAAGAAATACCGGATACTCCCGCTCCTACTGCCGAAACCATTACCGTTACAGCCTATACGGCAGAGGAACAAACCGGAACAAAAACTACATTATCGGGATTGGAAACCCACTGGGTAAAAGATGTGGATAAGATCGGGATCTTTTCGCCCCAGGCAGCGGGACAAAAGAACAACGTACCTTATACCGCACAAAGCAATGGAAAAACTTCGGACTTTACAGGTTCTTTAGTCTGGGGGGCAGGAGAGCATGAATTTTGTGCCTATTACCCTTATAATTCTGGATATACCGGGGATCGCGAAGCCATACCCTTTTCCATACCT
>Ga0208195_1000145_pt1 | contig 100066 bp, 76 predicted proteins | sample AD_UKC077_MetaG_FD_184441 | JGI IMG/M metagenome (GOLD analysis project Ga0208195, IMG submission 184441) | Active sludge microbial communities of municipal wastewater-treating anaerobic digesters from USA - AD_UKC077_MetaG (SPAdes) (version 2) | ecosystem: Engineered > Bioreactor > Anaerobic >...
AATTTCAGGTAATACTTATTTATATGACCAAAGAATTACCAACAAATGGCCAAAAGAATTAAGGGAGGCTGGCGTTGGAATTATTCCAGAAGATAGATATGTTCATGGTGTTAATCGAGATATGACCATTAGCGAAAATATTATCGCTGGATGCCTATCAGATAAAGAAATTAATCGCGGAGGAATTTTCAATCGTAAGAGAATTACTCAAAGACGTGAAAAAGCAATTGAAAAATATGATATTAGAGTTAGTGATAGAAGAGGAAATGTCTCTCAATTATCTGGTGGTAATGCTCAAAAAGTAATTATTGCTAGAGAGTTAGAAAAACAACCTGAAGTCTTAATTGCTAGTCAACCAACTCGTGGAGTTGATATTGGAGCTATTGAATTTATTCATAACTCAATTATTGAATTTGCTGAAAGCGGAAAAGCGGTATTATTAATTTCAAGCGAAATTACTGAAATTATGAGTCTATCAGATCGAATTTTAGTAATGTATGAAGGGAAAATAATTGGAGAGGTTTTAGGTAGTGAAGCCACTACCGAAAAATTAGGATTATTAATGGGAGGTGTTAGCGATGGCAATTAAAGAAGTTAAAGCGGTAACTAATAAAAAAGTAGAAGTTAACCCTGTTTCTGTTGAAAGAACAACATCAACCATCTCAAGTGCGATTAACATTATTGTTCCAATCTTGCTAGCATTCCTAATTGCAATGATTCCAATTTTAATTAGTAAAGAAAACCCTGCAACTGTTTATCGAGTAATTTTGGATAGTGCCTTTAGTTTAAGAGGATTTGCAAGAATTCTTCACTATATGGGGCCATTATTACTTGCTGGTCTAGCAATTATGATTAGTTTTAAGGCTGGACTATTCAACATGGGGGTTGAAAGTTCAATTATCGTTGCCGGATTTACCACTGCAGTTCTAGGATATCAATTACAAACACTTCCTAGAATGGTATTAATTCCACTATTATTAGTAGTAGCAATCGTAGTCGGAGTATTAACTGCAGTTATTCCAGCCCTTTTAAAAGCGTATTTGAACGTTAATGAAATGGTTGTTACCTTGCTATTAAACTATGCAATTATTGAAATTCTAAAAGCCTTAACAATTGGACCATTTAGAGATCCAAGATCAGGAACCGTTTCAACTCATGCGGTAGGACAAAATGCCATCTTTAAAGGATTTGGTAATACCCAGCTGACAGCATTTTTCTTTATTGCTGTGGTTGCCTTCATATTAGTTTGGTTTTTATATAGAAAAACTAAACTTGGATATGAAATTAGATCACTTGGAACTAACTTACAATTTACTGAAGCAACCGGAATTAAAGTTCGCCGAAAAATTATTATCATTATGTTACTAAGTGGTGCCGTTGCTGGTTTAGCTGGTGCTGGCTGGTTAATGAGTGAAGAATATAAATATTCTGAAACATTCTCATCTAATCCAGGATTAGGATGGGACGGAATGGTTATTTCACTTCTAGGTGGACACGCCCCTGAAGGAGCATTTATTGCCGCGCTATTCTACGGTATTTTAAAAGTAGGTAGTGGTAGAGTTGCGTTTAACACCGATGTTCCAGCTGAAGTTGTAACAATTATCCAAGCGTTATTAATTTTATTCTTATCAGTTAAGATGGTTAAGGATAAAAACTCACCAGCTTATATTAGCATTAAACATTTAATTTACAGAGCTAAAGAAAAACGTTTATTACGTAAAGAAAAACGTAGAGCTAAAAAAGAAGGAACTTTAGAAGCAAAACCTTTAGAAGTTAAAGAAGAAGTTTTAGAAGTTAAAAAACCAGAAGTAGTCGAAGTTAAAGAGCCAAAAGTGGTTGAAGTTATGGAACCAAAAGTAGAACCTGTTCAAGTGGTTGAAACACCACCTCCAGCAGAAGAGCTAAAACCTTTAACAATAAAAGCGTTAGTGGCCAAAACTATTCCAGAACTTAAAGCGATTGCAAGAGAAAATAATATTTCTGGATTCTCAAGTCTTAATAAAAAAGAATTAGTTAATCTTCTTTATCGAAGTAAAGTAACTGAAAAGCCAAATAAGGAGGGTAAGTAATATGAATTTTGTTGATAGTATTCTTGCACAAACAATTATCTTTGCTGTGCCAATCATTATTAGTGCCCTTGGCGGCTTATTAGCTTATAAGATTAATATTGTTAATATTGGTCTTGAAGGATTTATGGTATTTAGTGCCCTTGTTAGTACAGTAGTGATGTATTTTACGGGTTCTTATATGTGGGGACTATTATCGGCGATTGCGATATCAGCAATTATGGGATTAATTTATGCATTCTTTGCGGTAACGCAAAAAGCTAACTTTGTTATTACGGGGTTTGCGATAAACATTCTCGCTGCTGCAGTTGGCGGATTTGTGATTAAGCATTTAAACACTATCGGTAAATTAAATCAAAATTCAATTCCAGTAACCCTTGAACAAAGTAAAATGCAACTAATTATCCCTGCTGTTCACGATATCCCAATTTTAGGAGCCTTATTAAGTGGACATACGCCAATGGTCTTTTTAACAATAGTATTGTTTGTAATTGTTTCAGTATTTTTATATAAAACAAGAATGGGTATGTATACTCAAGTTATTGGAGAATCAGAAGATGCCGCACGTTCAGTTGGTATTAAAGTTAATAAAGTTAAATATATCGTATTAATTATGTCAGCTGTAATTGTTGGTTTTGCTGGATTTAACATTGCGGTTGAGCAAGTTAGATTATTCTCTCCAGTAGTTATTGCTGGTACTGGATTTATCGCAATTGCTGCATTCTATTGTGGTGATGGTCGCCCAGGTAGAACTACCATTTATGCATTAATCTTTGGTTTAACGCAATCACTAGCGATGAACATTGGTTTAATGAATAATGCACTAGCACAAATATTAAAGACTGTTCCGTATATTACAATCATTATTGTATTAACAATTAACTCATTATTAAAGGTTAGAAATAAATTAGATAGGGGGGCGCATTATGTCGACTAAAACGGCTTTTATTGTTGTTGATATGGTTCACGATTTCGTTGATCCAACCGGACTGGTCCATTATCCAAAAAACTTAGAAATTATTCCGGCGATGAATAAAGCGTTGGAAGCTTCAAGAAGTAAAGGACATTTAGTGATCTTTATTCAACATCGTTATCGTAAAGATAAGTTTGATAAAAACTTACAAAATATGAGACCTTGTTGTATTGAAGGATCTGGTGGAGAAGAAATTACAAGTTTACTTAAGGTGGATTACAAAAAAGACTATATCGTTCAAAAAAGAAGATATAGTTCATTCTTTGGGACCGACTTAGACTTAATATTAAGAGAGCACGATATTAGAAATATTGTTGTTGTCGGAACCAAAACCAATAACTGTATTTATGCAACGGTTATTGATGGTTATTACTTAGATTACAATGTCTATGTAATTAGAGATTGTGTGGGAACTAGCGATGATACTACTAATGAAATTTTCTTAAGAGATATTCATAAGTATTTAGGTACGGTTGTCACATTAGATGAATACATAGAGTTAGTTAATGGAGGTAAGTTAAAATGAAAAAAGTACTTACTACCGGTTATCCAAGTATGGATAGAATTGTTAAGTTAGATAAAACTCCACTAGTTGGTTATACTTCAATTGTATTAAACCAAGATAGTAATGAGATTTATTATGGGGGATGTTCGTTAAACATTTCAACAATACTAGGAAAATTAAATGTTCCTAATACTCCGTTAATCAGAGTTGGTAAAGACTTTGAACAAATTAAATTAGGCGAACATTTAAAAAAACATAATGTTGATTTATCAGGAATTATGAAAGTAGATGACAAAATCACAAGTTTTAGTTATTTACTTCAAACCGCTTCAGGAGATCACGTTACTTTATTCCATCCAGGAGCACATAGTGATGAAAACTTTATTAATTATAATGAAGAGTTATTTAAAGATGCAAGAATGGTCGTAATGACGATTAACTCTAAATCTGATAATGATGAAACATTAAGATTAGCTAAAAAATATGATGTTCCACTAGCCTTTGGAATGAAACTAGATGAAACTGGATTTACTGATGATGTTTTAGAAAAAGTATTTACTTCAGTTGAAATTATGTTTGCTAATGCACATGAAACTGATGTTTTATGCAATAAGTTCAATTTTAATGGAATTAAAGATTTCTTTAAACTACCAAAAATGGAAATTTTTGTAGTAACTAAAGGTGGTAGTGGAAGCACTATTTATACTAAAAAAGGTGAAATCATTGAAATTCCAGTAGTTGCCCCAAAACGTATTATTGATACTGCCGGTGCCGGGGATGCATATATGGCAGGATTCTTATACGGATATTTAAATGATTTAGGCATTGAAAAAGCAGGAAGAATCGGAAGCGTTGTTTCCTCATTCATTCTTGAAGAATTAGGGTGCACGACCAATGCCCCTACACTTGCCCAAGTGAAAGAAAGGTACAATAAAAATTATAAAGGAGATAAGTTATGAAACCAACAATTTACATGAAAGGTACAGACAAAACAATTGCACCAAACGTTATTTTTTCAGGAGACCCGTGGAGGGTAGAAGTTTTAAAAGAATATTTAGATAATCCACAAAAAGTAGCATTCGCTAGAGAATATAATACTTATACTGGAACTTATAAAGGAATGCCTGTTACTATTACATCAACAGGTATTGGCGCTCCATCTGCTGCAATCGCAATGGAAGAAATGTATAACTGCGGGATGAAAGTTGCTTTAAGAATGGGAACAGTTATGTCACTTAAAGATGAACTTTTAGGACATTATATTGTACCAGTTGCTTCAGTTAGAAGAGAATCAACTAGTGAAACATATATTGAATTAAACTATCCAGCAGTAGCTAACTTTGATTTCGTTAATGTTATTTCACAAACAGTAAGAGATTTCGGAAAAATTGCTGACAATGGATTAAATATGACGTTAGATGGATACTATTCACAAATGAAAGAATCTAAATTATCAAAAGAAAGAGGTACTGACGTCTTTAAAGTATTTGAAGATGCTAAAAAGATGGGTGTTGCTGGACTTGATATGGAAAGTTCTTGTATGTTAGTTCTAGGACGTTTAATGAACGTTAAAACTGCAGTTTTAACAATCGTTACTGTTCTTGAAAACTACAAAGATTCAATCGAAGGCGAAGTTAGAAGAAAAGGCGAAGACGAATTATGTAGAATCGCTTTAGAAAGTATTTATAGACTAAATAATGGCGGTAAATAATTATGGGTTTATTTAAGAAAAACTTAGTTATTGGAATGGTCCATTTAAGACCACTTATTGGAACGCCAGATTATCAAAATAATAACGAAGAAATTATTAAACTCGCTATTGAAGATGCTAAGACATTAGAAAAAGCTGGTGTTGATGCCATCATGATTGAAAATATGGGTGATAACCCTCTAGCTGAAAAATTAAACTTTGAACAAGCTATTTTCTTATCAGCGGTTTCAGCTTTAATTAAAAGAGAAGTTAAAATCCCAATCGGATTAGACGCAGCATTTAATGACTATAAGACAGGTTTAGCAATTTGTAAAGCCTTAGATTTAGATTTTGTTAGATTACCAGTATATGTTGATACTGTTATTTTCCACGGTGGTATTTTATATCCAGTTGCTGTTGAAGCAACTAGATATCGTAAATTATTAGGCGCAGAAAACGTTAAAATTTTAGCTGACATTCAAGTTAAATATACTTATATGTTATCAAAAGACATTTCACTTGTTGATTCGGCTAAAATGGCACAATCTTCAGGTGCTGACGCGGTAATTGTTACTGGTGTTTCAACCGGTCAACAAACTCCAATTGAAGCAATTGAAGTTGTTAAGAAAAATGTTAAGATTCCAGTATTAATTGGTAGCGGTGTAAGTGTTAGTAACGTTTCAGAACAATTTAAGATTGCTGATGGTGCAATTATTGGATCTGCATTCAAAGAAAATAAAGATATTAGTAAACCAATCTCTTTAAAATTAACTAAAGAGTTTATGGAAAAAGCAAAGGAAGTGAAATAAAACTATGATGAGACCAATGAAACTTGCCGGACAAGAACTTCTTTTTGGTGAAGGTACACTTGCCCATTTAGCGGATATCAAATCTAAAAAAATGGTAATTGTTTTAGGTGATGATATCGTTTATAAAAACGGTGTAATGGACATCGTTGAAAAGCATTTAAAAACAGCTGGTACTCCATATAAAGTTTATATGGGAATTGAACCAGATCCTAAATTTAGTACAGTGTTAAAAGGTGCTAAATTTATGTTAGAAGAAAAACCAGATTTCATTTTAGCTATTGGTGGCGGATCAACTATGGACGCAGCAAAAGCGATGTGGATTTATTATGAACATCCAGAAATTAAAGATTTGGAAACAATTGCTGACAAATCTAAATTTCCTAAATTAAGAGGTAAAGCTAGATTTGGTGCGGTTCCAACTACAGCGGGAACTGCATCAGAAGTTTCACGTTCAATTGTTATTACTGATGATGTTACTGGCCATAAACATGGTATTGGTAACATGGAAATGATGCCAGATGTCGCCATTTGTGACCCAGTAACAACATTATCTAAACCAAGAAGATTAACAATTGAAACTGGATTTGATGCCTTAAGCCACGCTCTTGAAGCTTATGTTTCAAATCGTGCTAACTACTTATCAGATATTCTTGCTAGAGCAGCAATTAAAGAAATCTTTGAAACTCTTCCAAAAGTTATTAATGATTTAAAAAATATGGAACTAAGAGAAAAAATGTTAAATGCTTCACTAGTAGCAGGATTATCATTTACTAACGTATCATTAGGTATCGTTCACTCTATTTCTCACTCATTAGGTGGAGTTTTACATCTTCCTCACGGAACATGTAACGCAATTTTACTCCCTTATATTGCGGAATTTAACTCACAAGCACCTTATGCAAAAGAAAGATATGATGAACTAGCTAAAATGATTGGTAAAAAAGATCTGGTTTCAGCACTAAAAGAATTTAACAAAGTTTTAGAGTTCCCAAACTCATTAAAAGAACTTGTTAAGGAAGAAGACTTAATGAAACATTTAGATGAAATCGTTGATTTATCACTAGCGGATGGTTGTACCAAAACTAATCCAGTTTGCCCAACTAAAGATGATTTAAGAGCGTTAATTCTTAAAGCATTCCACGGAGGTAAATAAGATGAATTTAATTGGTTATTTATCATTAGGTTACCCTACCATTAAAGATACATTTGATGTTGCTGATATTTATGTTGATAACGGCGTTGATGTTTTAGAAATTGATTTTCCAGCAGCTGATCCATTTATGGATAGCGAATTAATTCAAAATAGAATGAAGGCGGCCTTAAAAGCGTGTTCAAACTATGATGAATATATGAAAGCTATTGTTAAGATTCAAAAGTTACATCCAAAAACTCAAATCTATATTTTAGCTTATGAAGAAACAATTAAAACCATTGGTGTCGATAAATTTACTAAATTTATGAACGATCAAAAACTAACAGAATTAATTTATGTTGGTGGCGACAACAGAAAAATTAAAAAACATTTAGAAGACAACAATATCAAATTAGCTCAATATGTTCGCTTGCATTTACCAGAAGAAGATTTAGCTCAAGCTCGAGGCACTAAAGGATTTATTTACTTACAAGCTAAATCAGATAAAGCTCACCCACAATATAAAACGATTAAAGAAGTTATTGCTTATCTTCGTCAAAACGAAGCTAAGAATAAATTAATCAATTGTGGTGTTGGTGTTTCAACAACTGAAGATTTAAAAAGAGTTAAAGATGCAGGAGCTGACGGAGCATTTATCGGCAGTACATTTTTAAGATTACACGGTGATGTGCCAGCTTTAAAAGCTAAAATTCAAGAATTTAAAGCGGTAATAAAATAAACTTCCCCTTTAAAATACAAAAAATTTTAAGATTGAAAGAGGTATAAGGACTTGCAACCATCTAAGAAGTATTTATATGTAGAAATTTACGAAGATCTCTATAATAAAATTAAATCAAGTGAATATAAACCAGGAGATAAACTTCCTAGTGAGCATGAACTTAGCGAGCAATACGAAGTTAGTAGAGGGACATTAAGACAAGCTCTCTTACTGCTTAAAGAAAATGGGTATATCCATAATATCAAAGGTTCAGGCTCATATGTGACTAATTTCACTGGATGCAGTAATATAACGTTAGATAGGCTACACATGATTCCCTATTCTTTTGCCAAGCACGAATTAAAAGAAAGAATAGATAAACTAGTATATGAAGTCCCGACAACATATACTGCAAGGCAATTAAATCTTAACAACTCTCAGTTAACCTTGAATTGCCAAAAAGTTTACAGTGATAAAACTGGTGCAGTTGCATTTTCTTTAATATCAATTCCCGTTAAATTATTATCTAAACATAATGTAGATATTACAAAAGAAGAAAACATAAAAAAATTTATCGATGAGATAGTAAATACTGCAAAGCATGCACGTGCACGAATCATGTTTTCTGAAGTCGGAGATTTTCTAGCACGAAAATTAGAAGTGTCTAGAAAAGAAAAGATAGTAATAGTTGAAGAAATCTATTACTGTGAAGAGGACACGCCGCTCGCTACTATGAGGCATTCAATGAAACCAGATAGTTTCGAGTTTGTCATTAATCGCACAAAAGTCGAATAAAAACGAGAGCCGGATCAATAATGATTCCGGCTCTTTTTAAGAGTTAACTCTGCTTGTGAAAATAGTGATATTATTATATAATATTCTAGAAAGGGTGATAATGTGAAAGACCAATCAAACTTTATTAAAACGATAATGGAAAATGATTTAGAAAGTGGTAAACACAATCTAATTATTACTCGTTTTCCACCAGAACCAAATGGTTATTTACATATAGGACACGCTAGAGCGATTATTATTAACTTTGAGCTGGCAAAACATTTTGGAGGTTATACTAACCTTCGTTTTGACGACACTAACCCTGAAAAAGAAGAGTTGAAATTTGTTAAATCAATTGAAGAAGATGTTAGATGGTTAGGTTATAATCCAAAAGCGGTTTATTTTGCTTCGGATTATTTTCAAGAAATGTTTGATCGTGCCGTTTTATTAATCAAAAAAGGCTTAGCTTATGTTTGTGATTTAACTGCTGAAGAAATTTCTGAATATCGTGGTAATGTGACAACACCAGGTAAAAATTCTCCATACCGCAACCGCTCAGTTGCAGAAAACTTAAAACTTTTCTATGAAATGAAAGATGGAAAATATCAAGAAGGTGAAAGAGTCTTAAGAGCTAAAATTGATATGGCTAGTCCGAATATGAATATGCGTGACCCAGTAATTTACCGAATCAATTATGAGGAACATCATAATACCGGTAATAAATGGGTTATTTATCCAATGTATGATTACGCTCACCCACTTGAAGATGCCATTGAAGGTATTACCCACTCACTATGTAGTTTAGAGTTTGAAGATCATAGACCACTATATGATTGGTGTGTTGAACATACTGAAATGCCAAAAGTGCCAAGACAAATTGAGTTTGGCCGTTTAAACATTGACCGAACAGCAATGTCTAAACGCTACTTAAGAATGTTTGTCGAACAAGGTTTAGTTTCTGGTTGGGATGATCCAAGAATGCCAACCATTCAAGGATTAAGACGTAGGGGATATACTCCAAATGCCATTAGAAACTTTATTTTAGCTTCAGGACTTTCGAAAACTAACGGTTCAGCCTCAATTGATATGGTTGAACACTTTGTAAGAGAAGATCTTCAAAAAACGACGAATCGTTTAATGGCTGTTAAAAAACCATTAAAAGTGACGATTACTAACTATCCAGAAGGACAACTTGAAAAATTAGATGTCATCTTAAACGATGAATTAAGTGATGAATCTAGAACGATGTATTTTGGAAGACATATCTATATTGAACAAGATGACTTTGTCGTAGAAAAACCAAATCGTCAATATAAAAGATTATATTTAGGCGGAGAAGTAAGATTAATGAACGCTTACTTTATTCAAGCCAATGATGTCGTATATGATGATGAAGGTAATATTATAGAAGTACTTGCAACATATGACATTGAAACTAAAAGTGGTACTAACTTTACTGGTAGAAAACCAAACGGAAATATTCATTTTGTTGAAGCGACTACGGCAGTTAAAGCTGAATTTAGAAGGTTTGAACCACTCCTTGATGAAAATGAAGAATCAAGTGATTATTTAGAAAGATTTAATCACGAATCAATCTTTATAGATCATGGGTATGTTGAAAACTATTTAAAAGATGTTAAACCAGAAGAAAAATTCCAATTTATTCGCCAAGGTTTCTACTCCGTAGACTATGACTCAACACCAGAAGAAATAGTCTTTAATCAAGTAGTTGCCTTAAAGAGTTCATACAGACCATAATGGTAAATAAGATATTAGAAAATTTAAACTATGAACAACGACAAGCGGTCAAATATAATGATGGACCGCTTTTTATCATTGCCGGAGCTGGTACTGGTAAGACGATGACCTTAACTTCTAAGGTCGCATATTTAATTGCTAGTGGCGTGGCACCACAACGAATTTTAACCTTAACTTTTACTAATAAAGCCGCTAGAGAAATGAAAGAACGCATCTTAAATATGGTCGGCCCAGCAGCTAATATGTCATGGATTTCAACTTTCCACGCCTTTGGCTTAAGATTTCTAAGAAGACACATTAGTCTTTTAGAAAATGGCTTAGATGAGGGATTTGTGGTTATTGACGAAGATGATGCTAAAAAGATAATTAGAGACCTAATAAAAGAGTTAGGAATTGATGAAAAGACATTTCCATCAACTGATGCCTATAATCAAGTATCAGCACTCAAAGTTGGTTATGAAAGATTTTATTTAAAGAGTGAAGATCTCCAAAGGTTACTTGCAAAATATCAAGAATATTTAATTGATAATAATTTAGTTGATTTTGACGACTTAATTTTATACACGCTTCAAATTCTATCAAAAGAAGCGACAATTCGTTCTCATTATCAAGAACAATTTGAGTACGTTTTGGTTGATGAGTTTCAAGATACCGATCATTTACAATATGAAATATTAAAACTGTTGTCAGGCGATAAAATCAAAAAGAATATTTGTGTAGTTGGTGATCCCGACCAATCAATATATTCTTTTAGAGGTGCAAGATATGAAAATAACCACGACTTTATTAAAGATTATCAAGCGAAGGTAATTACTTTATCTAAAAATTACCGCTCAACTAATAAAATCTTAAGTTTAGCCAATAAATTAATTAAAGAAAACTTAGATCGTTATCCTAATTACAGCGAAAAGCACTTAGAAAGTGATTTAGGTAGTGGCTATGCTCCAGTATTTAGAAAGTTTTCGCGTGATATTGATGAAGTTATTTATGTTGCGGAAAAAATAACTGAATTAACACAATTTGATGGGTATAAACCAAATGAGATTGCGATATTATATCGTAGTAACTATTTATCTAGAGTTTTTGAAGAAACCTTTATTCGTTATCAAATACCTTATGTCGTTTACGGAGGGGTATCATTTTTTCAAAGAAGAGAAATTAAAGATATTATGGCATATGTTAGACTTTCATTAAACCATAATCAAGATTTCTTTTTAAAACGCATTATTAACGTTCCAAAAAGAAAAATTGGTGATGTTACAGTCCAAAGATTAGAAGAGTATGCCAGATATATTGGCGAAAGCGTATTTGAAGCGATTCCGTCATTTGAAGTTGCGGCAGGAACCAAAAGAGAATTAGATAATTTTTACGCAATGATAAATAAATTTAGTGAAGCGATTGATAAAAATATTGATTTATCTGATTTAATCGATTTAATATTAAATGGTTCTGGATATAAAGAGATGCTACTTGCTGAAGGGGATCAAGGAATTGATCGAATTCAAAATATTTTAGAATTAAGAGGAGTTTTCAAACGTGGTGAGTTTTTATATGAAGGTAACACCAAAGAAAAACTGACTCAAATTTTAGATGAAATCTCACTAATGACTGATGCTGATAAAAATGTGGCAACGCAAGATGAAGTCATTTTATCAACCTATCATCAAGTAAAAGGATTAGAATTTAAAGCGGTCTTTATGGTGGCGATGGAAGAAGATATCTTCCCTAACGCTAACGCCATTTATTCTAAAGGTGGGTTAGAAGAAGAAAGAAGAATTGCCTATGTTGGAATAACAAGAGCTAAAAGACATCTATTTTTAACTCATTCAGAAACAAGATTCCGATTTGGTAGAAAAGAATATAATAGACCATCAAGATTTTATCTTGAAATAATAGACACTTTTGGTACAGTTAAACCGAATTATTTAGGTGGCGGCACCGTTGAATTTGAAACCGTATCATCCTTTTCAATTGGCGATAAAGTAGACCATCAAATTTTTGGACTAGGAAAAATTGTTGCAATTGAAGGTGAAGTTGCAGTGATTGCTTTCTCGGCCGAACACGGAATTAAGAAAATCATTTTAGGACACCCTTCACTTAAAAAAAGTAAATAATAAATTCATGCCTACTATAAAGTAGGGGTGAAGTTATGATCTTATCAACTGAACAATTAAAAGCGGTCACTTCAAAGGACCGCTTTATTTTTCTTCTTGCAGGAGCTGGAAGCGGGAAGACAAGAGTTGTAATTGAACGAATTAAATATTTAATAAAAAATGGTGCAAATCCGAAGGGGATACTTGCGATAACCTTCACTAAAAAAGCATCAGAAGAGATGGAATTAAGGCTTGATAACGAATTAGTAAATGTTAATACCTTTCATGGATATTGTTATCAAGAGTTAATAAAAGACGGGTTCAATAAACAAATAATAGATCCCCAAGATTTACCTTTTACTCAGTCGGAATTACTTTTAATATCTAGATATAAAAACTCTTTGCAAGGCGTTAAACCGCCAATAATACTAAATGAATATAATGAGTATTTAACGACTAGAAATTTAATTGATTTTGATGATATTATGAATATCTTTTTAAAAGAATATCAAAAGAAAAAATTTGATTATAAATATATATTTATTGATGAATTTCAAGATACGAACAATCTTCAATATGAAATCTTAAAACGATTAATCAGTAATGAAACAAATGTCTTTGCAGTTGGCGACCCCGATCAATCAATTTATCGTTTTAGAGGCGCCAACTCTAAAATTATTGATAAGTATTTAAATGACTTTAAGGCAACCCTTTTAAATTTAGGTAATAATTACCGCTCAAGCGTTAAAATTATTGATGAGGCTAATTATGTCATTAAGAAAAATAAAACAAGAATTAAAAAAGAATTGATTCCCAATAAAGAAAGTGATGGTTTAGTTCAAGTTTATTCTTTTGAAAATCAAAAGAGTGAATGTTATTTTATTATTTCTAAGATAAAAGAATTAATGAGTAAGGGGTATCTATTAAAAGATATTGCTATAATTTATCGTAATCACAGCCGCGCTTCTACGTTTAAAAGGATTTATATGGATAATTATTTAATATCAGTTGAACCTAATATTAATCTTTTATCTTGTCATGAATCAAAAGGATTAGAGTTTAAAATAGTTTTCATTATTGGTTTAGAAGAAGGATTATTCCCATCACTATATGAAAATATGATTTCAGAAGTTGAGGAAGAAAGAAGACTCTTCTTTGTCGCGATTACAAGAGCGATGGAACAACTATATTTAACTTATTCAAAAAAAGATGAGTTTAATGAGCCACGAAAACCTTCACGTTTTTTAGTTGAACTTAACCGCGAAATACACTAAATATCATATGGTATATGATATAATAATTTTGGTGATAACGTGGATATTTTAAAAAGAATTAAAGAACTAACTAAAATAATCAATCAAGCTAATGTTGACTATCATACTTATGACAATCCAACAATGTCGGATTATGAGTATGATATGCTTTTTAAAGAATTAAAAGAACTAGAATTAGCTTATCCAGAATACAAACAACCTAACTCTCCAACTGATAAAGTTGGTGGAGTTATTTTAGATAGATTTCAAAAAGTTACCCATGATATTCCCATGACATCACTATCAAATGCGTTTAATTTTGATGAATTAGCGGATTTTTATCATCGTGTTCAAAAGGAAATCGAAGCGTTTGAATTAATTTCTGAATTAAAAATAGATGGGCTTGCGATTAGTTTAATTTATGAAAATGGAAATTTCATCAAAGCTGTTACTCGTGGTGATGGTCAAATTGGTGAAGACGTTTCCGAAAATGTTAAGACCATTAAATCACTACCTTTAACTTTGACTAAACCAGTTAATATTACCGTTCGTGGTGAAATCTTTATGCCATATGAAAGTTTTTATAAATTAAATGCCGAAAGAGAAAAAGAAGGGCTACCTTTATTTGCTAATCCAAGAAATGCCGCTAGCGGCACGATTAGACAATTAGATTCATCGATTGTTAGTAAAAGAGGTTTAGACCTTTTTGTATATACGATAGCTAATAGTGATGATTTTGAAATTGATACTCAATATGAAGCGCTAACGTTACTTCATAAATTAGGATTTAAAATTAACAAAAATTATAGGCTCTCTAATACACTTTCAGATTTATTTGAAACTATTAACCATTTAGATAGAACTAGACAAGGGTTAAACTTTGCAACTGACGGTGTTGTTGTTAAAGTTAATCAATTTAATTATCAAAAGGAATTAGGTTATACTGCTCGTCATCCAAAATGGGCCACCGCTTATAAGTTTAGCCCTGAAGTTGTTGAAACTAAATTATTAAAAATTACTTTCCAAGTTGGTCGAACTGGTGTAATTACTCCAGTGGCTAACTTAGAGACAGTTGAAGTAAGTGGTTCTAATGTTTCAAGAGCTACTCTTCATAATGAAGGGTTTATCCGTGATCGTGATATTCGCGAAGGGGATTATGTCTATCTTCAAAAGGCTGGAGAAATAATTCCGGAAATTATTTCAGTTAATATGGATAAAAGAGATAAACAATTACCTTTTGAAATGATTACTAATTGTCCTGATTGTAATTCAGTTTTAGTTAAGAAAGAATCAGATGCTGATCATTTCTGTATTAATCCTGATTGCCCATCAAGAAATATTAATCAGATTATTCATTTTGCATCAAGAAATGCGATGAATATTGATACTTTAGGTGAAAAAGTTGTTGAGACATTCCACGGATTAGGATATTTAAATAATATTATCGATATTTACTCGTTAAAAGATCATTATGATGAGTTAATTGAATTACCTGGTTTTGGTAAAAAATCAATTGATAAACTACTTGAAGCAATTGAAAATAGTAAAACGATGCCGTTTGCTAAATTATTTTTTGGATTAGGCATTAAAAATGTTGGGGCTAAAGTCGCTCAAATTATTGTCGATGAATTATCAGATATTGATACTATCATGAGTGCTACTAAGGAAGAATTGACAAGTATTTTTGAAATTGGTGATGTTATTGCCGATAGTATTATTAATTATTTTAAAGATGAAAAGAATTTAGAAATTATTAAATTCTTTAAAGAGAATAATTTTGTGCTATCCCAAGAAAAGGTAAAAAAATTAGATGATCACTTTTTCTCAGGAAAAACTGTTGTTTTAACGGGAACACTTGAGCATTTTTCAAGAAACGAATTAAGTGACAAATTAGTTTTATTAGGAGCGAAAGTATCATCAAGTGTTAGTAAAAAAACAGATATCGTTATTGCAGGTGATCAAGCCGGATCAAAACTAACAAAAGCGGTAGAATTACAAATTAAAGTACTTTCAGAACAAGAACTACTGGAGATATTAAATGAAGAATAGAGATATTATTAGAATTATTGGTGCTAAAGAAAATAATTTAAAAGATATATCAATTGATATACCAAAAAATCAATTTGTAGTGATGACAGGACTATCCGGAAGCGGGAAGTCCTCTTTAGCTTTTGATACTTTATATCAAGAAGGTCAAAGACGATATGTTGAATCTTTAAGCGCTTATGCCAGACAATTTTTAGGCAGTTTTGAAAAACCACGAGTTGATTCAATTGATGGACTTTCGCCATCAATTAGTATTGATCAAAGAACTACCTCTCAAAATCCAAGATCAACCGTTGGTACAGTTACCGAGATTTACGATTTTTACAGGTTAATTTATGCGAAAATTGGTGTTCCTTATTGTCCAAATTCAAATAAACCATTAACAAAACAAACCATTCAAGAAATGACGGATATCACTTTAAAAAATAGTCAAGATAAAGATAGAATCATCGTAATGGCGCCAGTAATCATTAGACAAAAAGGAACACACGCTAATTTAATAGAAAGATTTTTAAAAGAAGGATTTAATCGGGCGATAATTGACGGAGAAGAGTTTTTATTAGAAGAAGCTCCAACTTTAGACAAAAATAAAAATCATGATATTTCAATTGTCGTTGATAGACTAATTAAAAATAGTGACATAGATTCTAGACTATATGAATCTTTAGAATTAGCGACACATATCGCTGATGGTAAAGCGATAGTTAAAATTAATGATGATTACAGACACTTTAATGAAAAATATGCGTGTGAAGATGAATCATTTGTTATTCCGGAGTTAGAACATCGGTTATTTTCATTTAACACCCCACTTGGCGCATGTCCTTCATGTAATGGATTGGGTGTTAAATTGAAGATGGATTTAGAATTAGTTTTAGATCCAGAAAAGCCACTTACTAGTGGCGGATTTATTCCGTATAAAAATACTGAAGATGATAATTTAAGTGTCCAAGAATTAGAACAAGTTGCAAAACACTTTAAAATTGATATTTCTAAACCAGTAAAAGATCTAACTAAAAAAGAATTGGATATTTTCTTATATGGATCAAAAGAAAAAATTAATTTTTTATTAATTTCAAGTTCTGGTCGAGTTCATCAAAAAGTAACTGAATTTGAAGGATTAATTAATCACTTTGAAAGAAGACATCGCGAAACAACAAGTGAATGGATTCGCGATTGGATTGAAGGATATATGCGTGAAATTGATTGCGAGGTATGTGGAGGTAGACGTTTAAATCCAGCAGCACTATCAGTTAAGGTTGGTGGAATTAATATTCATGAACTTACAACCTTCTCTGTTGATCAATCAATTGAACATTTTAAAAACTTAAAACTTACTACTACCGAAAGAGAAATAGCTAAGTTAGCGTTAGATGAAATTAATATGAGATTATCTTTCTTACAAAATGTGGGCTTAGGATATTTAACATTATCAAGAAAAGCGGGAACTCTATCGGGAGGAGAAGCGCAAAGAATTAGACTAGCAACTCAAATTGGTTCTAAATTAAGTGGCGTTTTATATGTCTTAGATGAACCTTCAATTGGTCTGCATCAACGTGATAATATTCGTTTAATTAACGCGTTAAAAGAAATGAGAGATTTAGGTAACACCTTAGTTGTAGTTGAACATGACCATGAAACAATGTTAAGTGCTGACTATTTAATTGATATTGGACCAGGTGCTGGGGCAGCTGGGGGATATATTGTTGCCGCTGGTACTCCAGAAGAAGTAATGGCTAATGAAAATAGTATTACTGGTCGCTATTTAAGTGGTAAGGAATGTATTCCAGTACCAAAAACTAGAAGAAAACCAAATGGTAAATATATTAATATTAAAGGCGCTAGTGAAAACAACCTTAAAAATTTAGATGTTAATTTTCCGGTAGGATTATTGACGGTAGTAAGCGGGGTTTCTGGAAGTGGAAAATCAACTTTAGTTAACTCAATCTTACTTAATGGTTTGCGTCAAAAATATTATAAGAGTAAAGTTAAACCAGGAAAACACACTAGTTTAGATGATCATGAATTAGTTAATAAAGTTGTCGAAATTTCGCAATCACCAATCGGCAGAACACCGCGTAGTAATCCGGTTACCTATACTGGAGTCTTTGATGATATTCGTGACGTGTTCGCAATGACCAAAGAAGCTCAAGTAAGAGGTTATCAAAAAGGAAGATTCTCATTTAACGTTAAGGGCGGAAGATGTGAGACTTGTCAAGGTGATGGGGTTAAACGAATTTCAATGCACTTCTTACCAGATGTTTATGTAAAATGTGAAGTATGTCAAGGTAAGAGATATAACCGCGAAACGCTTCAAATTAAATATCGTGGTAAAACTATTAGTGATATTTTAGAAATGACTGTTGATGAAGCGGTAGAGTTTTTCAAAAATCATCGTAAGATTCATGATAAATTAATGACGATGAAAAATGTTGGATTAGGTTATATCCACTTAGGACAACCAGCACCAACCTTATCTGGAGGGGAAGCTCAAAGAGTAAAACTGGCAAGTGAACTGCAAAAAAGAATTACTCCGCAAACAATCTTTATTTTAGATGAACCAACGACAGGACTTCATACAGATGATGTAAAAAGATTACTTGAAGTATTACAACATATTGTTTCTGAAGGAGCAACAATGGTAGTAATTGAGCATAACTTAGATGTCATTAAGTCTGCTGATTATATAATAGATTTAGGACCTGAAGGTGGAGATAAAGGTGGTATGGTTATTGCCACCGGAACACCAGAAGAAGTTGCTAATAATAAAGCAAGTTATACTGGTCAATATTTAAAACCATTATTAAAGTAATTTAAAGCCGCTAGCGTAGCGGCTTTTTTTGATAATAACATATATCAATATGTTATAATAGTTCTAAAGAGGGTAAAATGGAAAAACAACAAAATAGACAGAAATTTAATGAAGCTAAGCTAAAATTTGCGGTAATTATTGGTTATTTTAACCATCATAATTTCTTTTTAAATGTCTTTATGACCGCATTACTTAGTCTTGTGGCTGGTGTAGTTACAGTCGGTATTTCTAATACCTTTTATCCTTTACTTACTGGTAATTACATTCATATGATTTATATGTTTTTAATTTTTTCAGTCTTAGAATTACTAATAAAGTACTTCTTTTACAAGGTTAGTTTCCAATCAGTTTTAAAATCAAGGGGAATTATGTTATTTCCTAATCAGGTATTACTATTTTTTGCATTAGAGATATTCTTTGATTTAAAGTTTACTAGTTTTCTAGCCATATTTGGTTTTGTCTTATTATTTAGTTTTATTAGAAGTGGTGTTAGTTATATATTTATTTCTATTAAAAAATATTTTTCTAAAGAGGTGTAGTTATGAAAAAAACATTAAGAATCAGAAAAATGATTAAAGATTGTGATTTAGAAGTATTAGCAGGTAAAAAAGGGATCGATTTCACTGTTGATGTGGAAATGATTTCTAGACCACAATTTGAAATAATGGGGAATTTTGAATTTTCCGATCCGCAAAGACTAATGTTAATTGGGGTTCAAGAATCTAATTTTTTAGATAGTCAAAGTATGCCAAAAAGAAAGAAAATGATTAAAGGATTATTTGATTTAAAACCTCCAGCTATTATCTTTCCGGTTAACCCTGAAGTTGAAAAAGTATTAGACCTTTTTAAAGAATTTGGCGATGAATATAACATTCCTATTTTAAGAAGCAACTTAAATACAACACCACTTAACTCAATGTTATATGTCTACTTGCACCAAGAACTATCAGAAACAATTGGCGTTCACGGAGTATTAATGGATATTCATGGTATGGGCTGCTTAATTATTGGTGGTAGTGGCATTGGTAAGAGTGAGACGGCACTAGAGTTAATTAAAAGAGGACACATTTTAGTATCTGATGATTTAGTTGAAATTTATGAATCATCAGCTGGTAGTTTAGTTGGGACAGCACCAAGAATTTTAAGACGTTATCTTGAAATTAGAGGAATTGGAATTGTCGATGTTATTTCAATGTTCGGAAGCGGTGCATACCGTGAAAGAAAGAGAGTTCATATGGTTGTTGAACTAGAATACTGGCAAAAAGATAAAGAATATGATCGCTTAGGAATTGAAGGTGATACGATTAAGTATTTCAATACTGAAATTCCTAAAATTACTATTCCAGTATTACCAGGTAGAAACATCGCAACTCTGGTAGAGAGTGCGGCGATGAACGAAAAACTAAAACAAATGGGTTATAATGCGGCTGTTACTTTTACCCAAAATGTATCTAAACTAGCAAGAGGAGAATTTGAAGATGAGTAAAAAACAGTGTAAAAATAAAAAAGAATGTAAGCCTTGTATCGTTAAGGAAAAAATAGCTCAGTTTAAGGAAACTAAAGTAGGACAATTCATAGCTAAGTTTCCTGAAGTAGTAGTTGGACCACTAATGATGCTGTGGGTATTTATTTTAATTGTGATTGCAACTAATGGCTTAGGTTTAATTAAAAGTACTGATTTTTTAAAACTGGGAACGATTAGTATTAAATGGTATGCGGTATTTATTTTAACAGGGATAATCTTTGGAGCTATTTATGCTTATTATGAATATCCGAAGTTAGGTATCTCAAGGGATACCCTAACTGATGCGTTATTAATTATCGTTCCGCTTTCAATTTTAGGAACAAGATTATACTATGTATTTTCAACTTGGTCAGAAGGACATTATAAAACCTTAATTGACGTTTTAAATTTAACTGATGGTGGATTAGCTATTCACGGCGGAATAATTACTGCGATAGTATCGGTAATTATATTTGCTAAGATTAAAAAAATTAACCCACTATATTTCTTTGATGTGTTAGTGATAGGACTTTTAATTGGCCAAATTATTGGAAGATGGGGGAACTTTATTAATCAAGAAGCACACGGCCCAGAAGTTGGTAATAGTTGGGTTTTTAAAGCTTTAGTTCCAGGATTTGTTAAGAAAAATATGGTTATTGGTGGCGTAACTTATCACCCAACATTTTTATATGAGAGTTTTTTAAACTTTGTAAGCTTAGTTTTCTTATTAGTAATTAGGAGATTTAGAGTGTTAAAAGTTGGTGACTCTTTAGGAATTTATTTAATTTATTACGGTATTATTAGAGGTTTAGTAATTGAACCAATGAGACAAGACCAATTAATGATTGGTGATCAACCACTTAATATTTGGTCATCACTTTTAATTTTTACTCTTGGTGGAATTATTTATTTAGTTGTTAAATATTTAGTATTTAAAAAATTACCATATTATTATGATTTAGCGATTACTGAAAATCGTTATTTAAAAGGATTAGAAGGAAGAGCTTATCAAAGATCTTTAAAGGAAGAAAAGAAAAAAGCTAATCAAGCTAGAATTAAAGCTGAAAAAGAAAGATATCAAGTTTCAGATGAAGAAATTATCGCTGAACTTAATAAATTAGAAGAAGATAGGAAAAAACAAGATAATAATGATTAAGGGAGTATTATTCGATTTAGACGGGACTTTAATTGATAGCGCCCCTTCAATTATTAGATGTTTTGAAAAAACATTTGCTGATTTATTTCCAGAAGTAGTATTAAGTGAAGAAGAAAAGCTCTCTTTTTTAGGGCCGACATTAGTTCAAACCTTTAGTCAATATACGGATGATATGGACTATGTATATAAAGCGTTTGATCATTATGTAATGCATAGCACACTAGAACATGATAATGATATGATTCCTTCGTTTCCGAATGCAGAAGCTACTTTAAAAACATTAAAAGAAAAAGGATATCAAGTCGGATTAGTTACTTCAAAGAAAAACAATATGGCTAGACGCGGACTAGAAAATAATGGTCTATTTAAATATATTGATATTTTAGTTGGTTTTGATAATGTCAAAAACCACAAGCCTGCTCCTGACTCACTTAATAAGGCGGCAGAGCTATTAAATTTAATGCCAAACGAACTTATTTATGTAGGAGATCACGTAAATGATATTATCGCAGCCAAGAGAGCTGGGATGAAAAGCGTTGCAGTTGAATTTAGTTATAATATTGATAAAATAAAATTACACGATCCAGATTATATAATCAAGGATTTGTTAGAAATAATAGAAATAGTAGAGGAGAAATAATAATGTATGATTTAGTTATAATTGGTTCTGGTGCTGCGGGAATGACCGCAAGCATTTATGCAAAAAGAGCCAATTTAAATTTAATAGTTTTAGAAAATAATGCCCCAGGTGGACAAATGGTAACAACAGGAGACATTGAAAATTACCCAGGCGTTGGTAAAATGACTGGACCACAACTATCAATGGCAATGTTTAACCATGCGATGGAGTTAGGGGTTGAATTTGATTTTCAAGGGGTTCAAAAAGTTGAAACCAAAGGCAATTTAAAAGTAGTTACTTTAGATGATGGATCAACGATCAAAGCCAAAGCGTTATTAATTGCTACTGGAGCTAATCCAAGAAGATTAGGTGTTCCTGGTGAAGATAAATTTGCAGGCCGTGGTATTAGCTGGTGTGCTATTTGTGACGGCGCATTCTATAAAGGACGTAAAGTCGTCTTCGTTGGTGGCGGAAATAGCGCCGTTGACGAAGCATTAACGATGGCTAATGTCGCAACCGAAATTGAAGTCGTTCAAAACTTAGAAAAATTAACGGCAGATCCAGTCTCGGTAGAAAGACTTTTAAAACAACCAAATGTTAAAGTTCACTATAATTCAGTTGTTAAAGAGTTTATTGGTAATGATGAATTAGAAGCGGTAAGAATCGTTGATAATAATGGTCAAGAATTAATTATTAAAACTGATGGTGTGTTTGAATATGTTGGATTAAAACCATCAACAGATGTCTTCAAAAACTTAGGCATTACTAACAATTGGGGCTACATTGAAGCGGATGATAAATTAGAAACTAAATTACCTGGAGTTTTTGCTGCAGGAGATGTTAGAGTTAAAAACGTAAGACAAATCGTCACCGCAACTAGTGATGGTGCGGTAGCGGTTCAATCGATTTTGAAATATTTAGAAGGTTGGGAGTAATATTATTTGAGTTTTGCTAAAACCGTAAAAGAAGAAATGACTTCAATTCCAGTTAATCAAAGTGAAATGTTAGCTGAAATTTCAGCGTTTTTTCAATTGAGTTGTGAAATTGAGGAGCAAAACTTGAAACCAGTAATTACTTATAAATCTAAAAATGCGACGGTTGCGATTAGATTTTTAAAATTACTTCGTTCCTTATATCCTTCAAGTGTTAAATTGAATATTAAAGATGAAAAAGTATTACAGTACCGCAAATCAATTAATATTAAAATTTTATCGCCAATCGAAGAAATTATTAGTGAACATGGACTGGGTCAAATTGAAGATAATAGAGAGTTATTAGTTAGAACACCAGAAACCAAACAAGCCTATCTTCGTGCCGCATTTCTAATTGGCGGATCAATTAATGATCCTAATACTTCTAATTATCACTTAGAGATATATGCAAGAAATTCAAGCGATATTTTGTTTATTCAAACGCTGATGAATTACTTTAATTTAAATGCGAAAATCATTAAAAGACGAAGCGGATTTATCGCTTACGTAAAGGATTCTGAGCAAATTGCTAATTTCTTAATTTTAACTAAAGCTCAGAACTCTTTATTCAAATTTGAAGATGCTAGAATTCAACGTGATTTTAATAACTCAATTAACCGAATCATTAATATGGAAGTGGCTAATGAACAAAAGGTTATGGAATCATCAGCTCGTCAGCTTGATGATATTAAGTATATCCAAAAACACTTGACTTTAAATGTGTTAAACCCTAAACTAAAAGAGGCGGCAATTTTAAGATTAGAAAACCCTACCTTGAGTTTATCTGAATTAGAGGAAGCCTACTTAGAAAAATATAATAAAAAAATATCACGTTCCGGCTTAAATCATCGTTTTATAAAAATAAGAGAGATTCGCTTGGAAGATGAAGAAAGAGGTTAAAAAAATGTACGATAAAGATGAATATGTAGATGCTGAATATGTAATTGAACCAAGATCAGGAATGAGTTATAAGAAAATTAATGCGATTAAAAGCTTACTAGTATCAACCTATACAATAATTTTAGTAGTAGTATATGTTGTTTTAGGGGCAGTTTTAGATGGCTGGCATCCTTGGTGGTTAATTTTCCTAACAATTCCAATTTACGCATCATTAATTGAAGCTATTTTAAGAAAAAGACCAGGATTATTTTCAATTGAAATGTTAGCTATTTCGGTTTATGTAACTCTTGGGTTTTTAACTGGTAAGTGGCATCCGACATGGGTAGTGTTACTTGTTATTCCGGTATACCGCTCAACACTATCAGCGTTTAGAAAAATTAAATATATTAGAGAAAATGACTAAAATTGTATTAAATACTTAAAAATAGTATAATAATACGGAATGGAAGTTGATAATATGCAAAAAAATAGAAAATCAAAAGAAAAAGAAGTAAAAAAACAAGTCGCACCATCTAAATCTGGTGTTAGACGTGGAGAAAAAGAAGAATCAAAAGTAGCGAAAATTTTAACTAACGTCGGCGTTACTGTTTTAATTGCCCTAGTGATTGCGTTAGTGATTGCGTTAATCGTAGTTAGTATAAAAAATAAAAAACCTAAAGAGAGCCCATTAAAAGACTTACCACACATTGTATATACGGATGTTGTTAGTGTTGTTGTTGATCATGAGTTAGCAGCATTAAATGAAAACGAAAACTCAAGAGCGGCTTATAACGAACTAATTAAACCAACATCTTATATTATTTTCTATCGTGAAGAAGATTTAAAAAATACTGAGTTTGTTGAGGCAGTTAAAGCTTTAAAATCAGACTCTGTTGGTGTTGTTTTCTATAATTTATCATTAGATGAAACAATTTTAGGAGCTGAAGATACTGTCCTACCATCAATTGATTATTCAGATCCGAAATTATTACCATTTGTCATTAAGATTACTGAATCTCAAAGTGTATTTACTTTTACTGGGACAATGGAAGATGTCTTAAAATTAATTAAATAAGTAATTTAAAGCCGGAAAACCGGCTTTTATTTTGCCTATAATTAATTGAATTTATACCATATAGATGGTATAATTACCATGTATTGTAAAAGTATTAGAAAGGTATTGTGATTGTATGAATGAACAAGTATTAAGAGAAGTTAGTGAATCATTAAAAATTAGTTTAAAACAAATAAATGTTGTTTTACAACTATTAGATGAAGGAAACACCATTCCTTTTATTGCGAGATATCGTAAAGAAGCAACTGGTGGTTTAGATGAAGAACAAATCCAAGCGATTCATAAAGAATGGGAATATGCTAACAATTTATATAACCGTAAGGAAGATGTGATTAGATTAATTGATGAGCGGGGGATGTTAACTCCTGAATTAAAAGATCAAATTTTAAAAGCTGAAAAATTAGTCGATGTTGAAGACTTATATCGTCCTTATAAAGAAAAGAAGAAAACTAAAGCTACAGAAGCGATTGCGAAAGGTTTAGAGCCATTAGCGGTATGGATGTTAACTTTTCCAACGACAAGTGTTGAGGAAGAAGCTAAAAAATATATTACTGAAGAAGTACCAACAATTGAAGAAGCCATTGAAGGGGCTAAATTTATTATTGCTGAACAAGTAAGTGATGAAGCTGAGTATCGTAAAGTGTTACGTGATATGTTAAGAGAACATGGTAATATTGTTTCTAATGTGAGAAAGAATGCTGAAGATGAAAGAAAAACATATGAAATCTATTATGATTACGAAGAGCCAGTTTCAAAAATTAAACCACACCGTACTTTAGCGATTAATCGTGCTGAAAAAGAAAAAGTTATTACTGTTAAAGTAGATATTGAGCGTCAAATGATGATTGAATATCTAAACGCTCAAGTTATTAAAAAAGAAAATTCAACAGCAACTCCGTTTATCAAGGAAGCGATTGATGATTCATTAAAGCGTTTAATTTTCCCAAGTTTAGAGCGTGAAATTAGAAATGAATTAACTGAAGTAGGAGAAGATCAAGCAATTGAAATTTTCTCAATGAACTTACATAACTTACTCTTACAACCACCACTTCAAGGGCGAGTTATTTTAGGGGTTGACCCAGCATATCGAACTGGTTGTAAGTTAGCAGTAGTTAATAAACAAGGTAAAGTTCTAGCGGTAGATACGATCTTTCCTCATGTCTTCGGTAACGAAAGAAGAATGGAAGCTGCAAGAAAAGTTTTCCAACTAGTCACAAAACATAAAGTTGAATTAATCGCTATCGGTAATGGGACAGCATCAAGAGAAACTGAAGAGTTTATCGCTGATGTCATTAAAGCTACTGGCTTAAAAGCTCAATATGTAATTGTTAATGAAGCAGGAGCTTCAGTCTATTCTGCAAGTGATTTAGCCAGAGAAGAATTTCCTGATTTAGAAGTCGAACAACGTTCAGCTGCTTCAATTGCCCGTAGACTTCAAGACCCGTTATCAGAACTAGTTAAGATTGATCCTAAATCAATTGGGGTTGGTCAATACCAACACGACGTAACTCCTAAGAAGTTAAATGATCAATTAAACTTTGTCGTAACTCAAGCAGTAAACTCAGTCGGAGTTGACGTTAATACAGCCTCAAAAGCATTACTTGTGTACGTCTCGGGATTAACAAAACGTACCGCTGACAGTATTGTTGAAACCAGACATAAAATCGGTCGTTATAACAATCGTGAAGAATTATTAAAAGTGCCTTATCTAGGCGAAAAATCATATGAACAAGCAGTCGGATTCTTGCGAATTAGAGACGGAAAAGAAGCTCTTGATATGACATCAATTCACCCTGAAAGTTATGAAGTTGCTAAAGAGATTATGAAAAGATTTAATATTACGGGCGATATGTTTGGTAAACCAGAAATTGAATTGTTACTACATAATGTTAACCGTAATAGTTTAGCTAAAGAATTAAATGTTGACCGCTACACGCTTGATGATATTTTAGATTCATTTGTCGCACCACTTCGCGACCCACGTGATGAATTCCCGCAACCAATTTTAAAATCAGGTGTCTTATCACTTGATGATTTGCATGAAGGGATGGAACTTCAAGGTACGGTTAGAAACGTTGTAGACTTTGGCGCATTTATTGATGTGGGTTTACATGAAGATGGGTTGTTACATATTTCTAAAATGAGAAAATCATATGTTAAACATCCATCAGATGTAGTAGCAGTTGGCGATATTGTTAAAGTATACGTCTTAAGTGTTGATAAACAAAGACAAAAAGTAGCTTTAACAATGATTAAAAATTGACAAAACTATAAAAATAAGTTATATTATATAGGCGTACATAGAGTACGCCACTCGGAGGAATACTCAAGAGGCCGAAGAGGACGCACTGCTAACGCGTTAGACTGGGAGACCGGTGCGAGGGTTCAAATCCCTCTTCCTCCGCCACTATAAACTAATTTTAAGAAGGAGTTTGCGCTCCTTTTTTTGTTGTAACATTAATTATAAAACATTTACTTATTTTGTAATATTCGCTTTATAATCATATTTAACTGTATTTTATAAATACTACATTATTCCATAATTCTCCAAACTTTTTGACAATTATTTAATAAATGGAATCACAATATCCTTTTGGTTATAATGGTATAGACTAATTTAAATTTAAGTCAAAATATGAAAAAAGGGGGAATTCTCTTCAAAGAGAATAAAAACAAAAAGATGAGTAGATTAGTAAAAAGAATTATCACGATTACCCTATCAGCCGTTTTAGGGATAATCTTAATATTAGCTCTAGTAGTAGGAATCACTTGGAGAAATGAAATTAAAACACTGGCTTCAATTAAAGAAATTATGCCAGGTGGTGGTGAAGACGGCTATGTTTATGAAATGACGATTCACGGAGATTACTTCTTAGACGACTATGTTAGTCAAGGCGGTATAGCTAATGATAAGGAATTAATTAAATTCTTAACCGGAAAAATTACACGCGGATTATTTGATTTGTCAATTGAAGAATCTGAAATTGGTTGTTCATCATTTTCAGTAAAAGCCGAAAATGGTGATAGCATTTTTGGTAGAAATTATGATATGAGTAAAACGAATGTCGCAATTGTTCATACAAAGCCAAAGGGAAGATATCAATCAATATCAACAGTAGATTTAAACTTTGTGGGAGTGGATCCAAATAGTAAAATGAAGGGTATTGGCTCTAAATTTAATACTCTTGCCGCGGCATATGCACCACTTGACGGAATGAATGAAAAGGGATTAACTTTAGGTATTTTTATGAGTTATCAAGGGCCAAATAACGAAAGCTATTCAACTGACCAAAACGACCCAACAAAGCCAAATACAACTTCTACGGTATTACTAAGAATGATGTTAGACTACGCGGCAACAGTTGATGAAGCGGTAGCTATCGCTCAACGCTATAATCTTCATGATTCAGCTAATACATCATTTCATTATATGGTAGCTGACGCTAATGGTGATTCAGCAATTTTAGAATACGTGCATGGGAAAGATGCAACTGATACTGATGGTACTTTAAGACAATTAAATGTAATTCGTAAAGGTGACGTGCAAGACTTATCGGGAACTGATAAATATCAAATTATTACTAACTTTATTATTACTCCTGGTTATTATAATGAGGGAGATATGAAACGCGGTGAAGATAGATATAATATCATCAAACAAGCCTTAAGTGAAAGAGGCGGTAAAGTTAGCAATTTAGAAGATGCGATGAATGTCTTATCATTAGTTGGAGTTAACGTTACCGGATTAAATGGTAAAAAGTTTTATACTATCCATAGTATTGTTTTCAACCAAACTACTAAAGAAGTTATTTGGGTTAGTAATAGACATTACGGGGAAGAAAAATATACTAAAAGGTACAAATTAAAATAATGATAAAAGGTCAATCGCAAGATTGGCCTTTTTCAATGTAAGGTAAACCACGGATTAATCCGTGATATAATTTAGGTAACAAATAGAAAAGGAATAAAACGATGATTGATATAAGGTTTGTTAAAATATCGAAAAAATTAAAATGTGAAGTTTATAATGTGTTTGAAGATGAAAAAATAATAGGACGATTTTACGCATATGATAATCCTTTTCATAACAATAATAAATATATTAATCCAACAACAAAAACATTTAAAGAGCTTAATAATAAAAAATATTTTGATGCAATCAAAAAATATTTTGGAAAGCCACTTCAATTAACTTTTCATTTTAGATATAAAAAAGTTATTCAAATAATCAAAGATTTAGGTTTTGTTTTAAAAAGAACGACTTCAATATGCAAATATTTAAAAGAAGATATATTAAATTTAGAAATAGAACCCGTTAAATTTATTTTATGTTCTAAAGGAAATAAAGAATACGATGAGGCGATAGAATTATCATATCAACATTATTTAGATACTCATGTATCAGTCAACGCATTTACGGGTACGAAAGAAGACTTTATTAAGGAACTACCTGAAGATGCTATTTGCGAATTTAAAGATGGAAGTCTAGTAAATACTCTTTTCTTTGATGAATGGCTTGACAATATTTGTTATTTTGGTAGTAAAGATAATAATACCTTTAAACCTTTTCTTTATTCAGCAATCAAGTATTTATCTAGCAGATTAGAAGCGATTGAAATAGAGGTTGATTCAACCGATCCATTGGCTTTGGAAGTTGAATCATTATTTAAAGAGAAATACAAAGATATAGATTTGACATTTATTTTCAAATAGGAATGCAACAAATTGTTGCGTGACAACGTAAATTATCGGTGCTACAATATAGGTGAGGAGAATAAAATGATTGATTCTTACGAAGTTGGAAGGAAAATTTCATCACTAAGACTATCACAAAATTTAACTCAAGAAGAGTTAGCGGAAAAGCTTTATGTGACGCGTCAAGCTTTATCGCGGTGGGAGCGTGGCCAAGCTGTACCACCAGTTGAGATAGTTGTCGAATTAGGACGTATTTTTAATGTTTCATTTGATGAAATATTATGTCTTAATGAGACATTTGATGTCGATCCCGAAAATATCTTTAAAAATCATGATCGTCAACTGATAATAAATCGAATTATTTCAGGTGATTTGGTAGTGAATATTCCTAGTATTTTCTATCAACTATCACCACTTGAAAGAATTCATATTTTATCAAAAATAAAAGATGAAACAATCAAAACCGATCTTAATGAATTAATCGTTAAATTAACACCCTCAGAACTTAAATTTTTAGGAGGAAATAAAAATGAGTGAATTTGTAAACCGTAGAAGAGCGAGAAGACTAAGCGATGAGCAAGATAATACTGAAGCTAACGAAAAAATTGAAATTATTACTAATGATTTCAATATAGCGAAAGGCCAATTTGAATCAGCAGTTAAATTATTTAATGAAAATAAAGAACGTATTGAGGATGAAATAGTTCTGTCATTAGAAGAAAGAATAAAAGAAATTACTGAAGATATTCAAATTGTCGAAGAAGATTTTAACTATTTAAAAAATAAGAGCGATGATATTGAAAAAAGAAAGTCAAAACTTGACTTAAAAAGACCTCGTAATCAAGAGCGTATTTTAAAAATGGTTGAAGATTTATTAGTTAATTTAGACGATATTGAAGAAGAAGTTGAAGACTTAACTGATGTAATTATGGATTTATATGAGGATATTGAAAATTCAGCTGGTGAATACTATAAAGGTAAAAAAAGATCTTATCGTTTTGAATCAATCGAAGATATCTCAAAAGTAATTAATAAAGCATTCGATAAATTAAAAGATACCCTTTCGTTTGATTTTACTAATGATAGAAGCAGTAAAACTAAAACTTTAGTAGCCCTACTTCCTTACTTAGAAGAAGAGGAATTAAATGAAATTGCTGATATGATTATTAATAATCATGAAGATATGAAGGGATTAAAACTAGCAACCATTTTTCCGTTTTTATCAACTGAAAAATGTGATGAAATCTTTTTAGCGAAAATGACTTCATTAAATCAAGGTGAATTATCATCAATCGTTCCTTTTGTTAGTCAAAAAGTTTTATCTAGTTTAGTTGATGAATACATTAAAGGTAACGTTAGTAAAGTTAATATGAATGCTATTTATCCTTTCTTAAGTCAAGAAGACATTAAAAGAATTTTCTTTTACGAGCTAAAACAAGGAAATTAACCAACATGAAGCAAGCCCCGAAAAGGGGCTTTTTTCTTGGTTAATATAGTTATGAATATAATATATTATTTAAATATTTATTTAAAAACTAATAAAAATATCAAATTTCTATTGAAAAAGAAAACGTTTTCATATATAATGAGATTAGTACTTATCGAAACGTTTCGAGAAAGGTGGAAAGGTATGAAAAAATTATTTATTGCTTTAATTTTGTTAATGCTTCCGTTTGCTTTAATTGGCTGTAATGGGAAGAATGGTAATAATGGAGATGATGATAATAAACCTCCTAAAAAAGATGATGTCACGATTACATATGCAGCATGGAACTTAGCAACACCACAAGAATACAATATTGAACGTAGAATGATTAATGCGTTTATGGTTGAAAATCCTGGTGTTACGGTTGAGGTAATTGAAAGACCAAAAGTTGTTGATGAAGAAGGAAATGAAAAAGACGTGGCTTGGGATGAATTCTTTGCAACAAGAGCATCAGTTAATGAAATGCCTGACGTATTCCAAGTTAACCAAGTGACTAAAGTAGTTAGCCAAGGATGGGTTGAAGATGTTACTGAATTAGCTGAAGCTGATGAAGATTTCATGAATGTTCCAGAAAACATTAGAAATACTTGCTACTTAGGTGGAAAAGCATTTTCATTACCACAAGCTGTATTCTATTTTGGCTATTTTATTAACAGAACTGCAATTAATGAAACTGGTAGCGGAGCAATTATTCCAAAATATGGTATTACATACCAAGATTTAATGGCTGCTGCTAAGAAGAACTCTAAACCAGCAGTTTTAGGTGGTGACGCCATTAATGGTATCCAAGGAGTTAATAATATTTACGAATGGTTACCAGCTCAAATTGATCCAACTCTTGGATGGTACACCTATAACGATACAGGATATCATTTAGATAGTGATGCTTTTAGAATTGCGATGACTGAAAACCAAAAATTCTTTGGTCCTAATAAAAATGAGTATGCAAGCTATGTTTATGAAACTCAAGAAAATCGAGAAGACTTATATGGAACTGGCGATGCGTTTGCCAATGGTAAACAATCAATTCGTTGGGGTGGTTCATTTAATATTAGAGGTTGGGTTGGTGGAACGACTAATCCAGAACATGGTTTATATGGACATGACATCGATTTTATTGGAACACCATCATGGGAAGTAAACGGAGTTAAGACTCACCGAATTCCAGTAGTAATGGATTATATTGGTGTTGGAAAAGGAACTAAACATAAAGAAGTCGCCTTTAAATTTGCTAAATGGATGGGCTATGGTGCTGATGGATTTAGAAAACGTATTGAAATTGCAACTAATAATCCAGAAGCTGGAGCGATTAACTTTGCCCCAGTTGTAAGAGACCAAGAATTATTAGATGCATACTTTGCCCTATATCCAACAATGACTGAATATCGTAAGATTGTTGAGACACACCAAGATTTCATTATTGAATCACTACATAAGATTGTTCCGGGATATACCAATAGTAGATGGTCAGGTCAATATGATGCTGAAAATACTATTGATAATGCTTTAATTAAAATTAGAAACGGAGAGCTGGCATTAGCTGATGCCCTAGCTGCAGGATTAAATAGAAGAGTTAACGAGGAATGGGATTTAGCTAAACAAGAGCTAGATAGAATACTAAACGGATAGGTCAAGCTGAGGTTTTCTATGAAAAAGATTTGGTTGGTTGTATATTTAACATTAATTTCGGGTTTGATTTTTTTATCAAGCCCTCATCTTAATGCCAAAAATATCGCAACTCAATCTGAAAGCCTTGGTTTAGAAGAAACTACCGAATTATCTTATTTTGATGTTGAGCCTAAATGGCGAAAAGAAGGATTAAGAGACGATAACGCTCTTAATTTAGAAATTTCGCCTTTAGGCTTTTTTGAACCTAAAGTAATTTATGCTGATGAAGAAAAGGGTGACGTTTTAAAAGTCGATGAACTTTCTTCTAAAGTTGAATTTAATGTTGATGTTCCTAAAGCTGGATTATATACATTAAATTTTGAATATAAGGCAATTACTGAATCGGTTAGAAATATTGAAGTATCAATTTTAGTTAATGATATCTCACTTTATAAAGAAAGTAAATCAATCATTATCCCAACTTTTTATGATAATCCAACGGAAATTATTCAAGATCGTTATGGAAATGATATTATGCCAGTTTCTAATCGATATGAAACATGGACTAATTTTACCTTAAGAGATACACAAAGATTAGTTGAAGATGTTTTACTATTTAAATTAAATAGGGGAATTAATAAAATTTCAATTATAAGACAAAACGGAGATTTCTTATTATCTAAGGTAACAGTTAAAAATAAAAAAATATTACCAACATATAAACAATATTTACCAAATAATGACGCGTTAAATATTGAAAAAGGGTTTATTAAAACTTTAGAAGCGGAGCAACCATTATATAGAAACTCATTATCAATTAGATATGGTACTGATAGAGAGAAAAATGTAACTCCGTTTGCTCTTCAAAAACAACGATTAAACATCGTTGATGGTGGTAACTTCCAAACTGGCGGTCAAGCCTTATATTACGATGTTAAAGTAGAAAAGGCTGGATATTACTATATCACTTTAAAAACGAAACAACTCCAAAACTTTCAAACTAGTTTTAGAAGAATTACGATTAATGGTGAAGTACCATTTGAAGAAGCGAATTTAATTCCGTTTAAAAATCATAAGAAATGGGTTAATTTTACGATTGGAAAAGACGGAGTTGATTATTTATTCTATTTAAAAGAAGGAAATAATCGAATTGGAATTGAAGTCAATGTTTCTCCGTTTGCCAAAATCCATCAAAACTTAAATAAAGTTATGATTGGAGTTAACGATATTAGTTTAGATCTTAAAAAGTTAGCTGGTAGTACGACTGATAAAAATAGAGAATGGGATATTTTAAGTTATTTACCAAATGTTGTTGATGAACTTCAATATTATTATGATTTATTAATTGAATCAGAAAGATTATATCAAGAGATTAATGGCTCAACTAAGATTAATGAAACCATCTCAGCAATCAAACAAAGTTATGAAACTTTAAAAAAACTAATTGAAAAACCTAATACATTACCAAAAAATATTGATAAATTGTCAACTGATTCCAATTCAGTTACCGCTAAAATGGGTTTAGTTATTCCGTTAATTGTTAGATCACCATTATCAATTGATAAAATATACGTTCATGGGAATACTAAATTGCCAAGACCAAATGCCAACGCATTTGAGTCTATGTGGTTAGGAATTAGAAGATTTTTCTTATCATTTTTCAATAATGAATATAAACCAACTAAAAATAGTGAAGTTTTAGAAGTATGGGTTAACCGCTCACGTCAATACGTAAACGTGATGCAAGAAATGGCTGATGCCACATTTACTAGAGAAACAGGAATTAAAGTTAATATTTCACTGATGCCTGATGAAGGCAAATTAATTATGGCGGTCTCAGCTGGTTCACAACCAGATGTCGCCTTAGGGGTCTCAGGCTGGAGACCATATGATTACGCCTTAAGAAATGCAGTGACTGATTTAAAACAATTTTCAAACTTTAAAGAAGTTTCAAAAAGATTTAATGAAGGCGCATTTTTACAATTAATTTATGAAGACGGAGTGTATGCACTTCCGGAAACTCAAAACTTTAATCTATTATTTTACCGCGAAGATATTATGAATAAATTAAACATTGAAATTCCTGATACTTGGGATGATGTTTTATCAATTCTTCCGGAGCTTCAAAGATATGGATTAAATTTTTTCGCTCCACTCTCAACTACTGGAGCTTTTAAGGGGTTCGTTCAAACGATGCCGTTTATTAAACAGCATCAAGGTAAAATTCACTCTGATGATGCCTTAAGGACGACCATTGATTCAGAAGAAGTCATTAAAGCGATGACGTTGATGACTGATTTATATACTATATACTCCCTACCACTGGAAGTCGGCTCATTTTATAACAGTTTTAGATATGGTGATATTCCAATTGGAATTGGTGATTTTGGAATGTATGTTAGGCTTTTACATGCGGCTCCAGAAATTGCTGGACTTTGGAAAATTGCTAAATTACCAGGAGTCCTTCGTCCTGATGGGGTAGTGGACAGGTCGTATGACGGAGCTTCCACTAGTGGAGTAATTTTTGAAAAGTCAAAGAAAAAAGAAGATGCATGGAAGTTTTTAGATTGGTGGACTAGAGATGATACTCAGCTAAACTATGCCAATAACTTAATTAATTCAATGGGTCCAGAATATATGTGGAATACATCTAATGTGAACGCATTTAAAGATATGGCTTGGGATGAACTTGATAAACAAGTCTTCTTAGACCAATGGCAATGGGTTAACGATACTGAAAAAACACCAGCATCATATATGATTGAACGCGAGCTGTCGAATGCTTGGAACCGCGTCGTTTTTGATGGAATTAATGTCAGAACGGCAATTGAGGATGCGACAGTTACCATAAATAAAGAAATTACTAGGAAAATGAAAGAGTTTGGCTATCTTGATAAAAATGGTAATCACATAAAGACCTACAAGATACCTACCAAAGATAGGTTAGGAGAGATTTTATGGGATGAATGACGTAAAGAAAACATCAAAGGTTAAAACCTTCTTTCAAAAAATTAAATTAAAATTTAAAAAGATTGGTGATAAGCATGGTGAAGGATTACTTGGAACTACCTTCATCGCTCCTTACGGACTAGCCTTTTTAGTTTTTATCGTTATTCCAGTTTTTATGGGAATCTTTTTGTCATTTACTACCTTTAACTTAATCGAGTCACCGCGATTTAGTGGTTTAAATAACTATGTTAACTTACTAACTGTTGATGAGAAGTTTATGCAAAAAGTTGTCCCAAATACGATTGTGTTTGCCTTTTTTACTGGTCCAGTTGGTTATGCCCTTTCGTTTTTCTTAGCTTGGCTTTTAGCTCAAGTACCAAGAAGATCAAGAACGGTTTTAGCCTTAGCGATTTATTCACCATCGATGACGGCAGGAGTTGCGATGAGTGTGATGTGGAAAATTATCTTTTCTGGTGATAGATCAGGCTATATGAATTCAGTTTTACTTAAAATGGGGTTAATCTCCCAACCAATTCAGTGGTTAACTAACCCAACATATTTAATGCCAATTATGATTGTCGTAACGATTTGGGGTAGTATGGGAATTGGTTTTTTAGCGATGTTAGCGGGAATTTTAAATGTTAACCCAGAATTATATGAAGCTGCTTATGTTGATGGTATGAAAAGTAAGTTCCAAGAAATTATTTATATTACGATTCCTTCAATGAAGCCACAAATGTTATTTGGTGCCGTCATGAGTATTGTTGGAACTTTCAATGCCGGAGCGATTGGGGTCTTACTCTCAGGAACCAACCCAACGCCACAAGATGCCGGACAATTAATTGTCACTCATATTGATGATTATGGTTTTAATCGGTTTGAAATGGGATATGCGGCCGCAATTTCGGTTGTTTTATTAATTATGGTTTTATTAATGGGCCGAATTGCGAGACGATTATTTACAGAAAGGGATTAAGATTATGGCAAGTTTTAGCGGAACTAAAATAAATCCATCTAAATTACATATATCGCAATGGAAGTTTTTCATTATCTTAATTCCAGTTGCCATTTTTATGGTGCTTCCAATTGTCTATATTATTAATCATGCCTTCAAACCAGTTGAAGAACTTTTCTTATGGCCACCACGTTTTGTCGTGAAAAATCCAACAGTTTCTAACTTCGTTGAGTTATTTGCCCAAACTTCACGAACTGGGGTGCCAATGAGTAGATACTTATTTAATAGTATCGTAATTACTTTAACGTTAGTAGTAGTCTCAATTATTCTTTCATCAATTGCCGGCTATGCATTATCTAAGTTAAAGTTTAAACTCAAAAAACCATTATTATTCTTAAATAATATTGCGTTAATGTTTGTGGGATCAAGTGTTGTCATCCCGCGTTATTTAGTAATTGAAAAGTTAGGATTAATTAACAACTTTTTTGTCTATATTTTACCAGCAATTGCAATGCCAGTTGGGTTATTTTTAATTAAACAATTTATTGACCAAATTCCTGATGAATTAATTGATGCCGCCAAAGTTGACGGCGCTTCTGATTTTAGAATTTACTGGTCAATTGTCTTACCTTTAATTAGACCAGCAATTGCCACTATTGCGATTGTGGCCTTCCAAGCCGCTTGGAATGATTCATCGATTGCCTCAACTTATATTGATGATGAATCACTCAAGAATTTTGCCTTTTATATGACCACCTTAACCGGAGCTACTAGCGTTGTTTCTGGTCAAGGAATGGCAGCGGCAGCATCGCTCATTATGTTTATTCCTAACTTAGTTATCTTTATCTTCTTACAACGTAATGTGATGAATACAATGTCACATTCAGGAATTAAGTAGGTGATATTATGAAGAAAATACTATTAACTTTATTATCACTAATCTTAATTGTCGTTTTAATTCCTAATCTCAAAGTATCAGCAGATTCACAAACCTCAGCTCCTTACGATACTTATACAACCGGTCCAAACGGAAGAATTATTAAAACACAAACGGCTTATGAACCAGCCGGAGCAATTAAAATTGGACTTCGCAGTCCTGAAGATCTTTATTTAAAAGATGATATTATTTATATTGCTGATACCGGCAACAAACGAATTTTAAAGTACCACTTAGATGGTACCACTGAAGTAATTGTAACTAATTTATCAGAACCTACCGGAGTTCATGTTGACGAAGAAGATTATATTTATGTCGCTGATAAAGGGGCAAGAGCGGTAGTTAAGTTTGATAAATTTGGTAATAAAGTCAAAACCTTTGAAAAACCAACGGAATTAATCTTTGGAACCTCTCCTTACATCCCACTTAAGATAGTAACCGGACCAAAAGGGTTACTATACGTAGTGGGAGAGGGGTCCACAGCAGGTTTAATTCAACTCTCTTACAATGGTGAGTTTCAAGGATTTTTTGCCGCTAATGAAACAAGAATGAGTTTCGTTCAAAAAGTAGCTAACTTCTTTAAAGTTTCATCAGCGAGTAATATCCCAGTATCACCATCAAATGTAGCAATTGATGAAAAAGGTTCGATTTATACCGTTAGTAATACTTTTAAAGATAAAACTAAAAAGTTTAATATTGCTTCCGAAACCATTTTAAAAATTAATTCAGATTTAGTACCAAATTCAATTCATATTAACGAATTTAATAATATTTATGTGTTAACTAATGAAGGTTATATTAATGAATATGATCAATATGGTAATATCATTTTCGGTTTTGGTGGCTTAGATACCGGAACGAAACGTTTAGGTTTATTTGTTACTCCAGTTGATATTACCACTGACTCTAATCATAATATTTATGTTTTAGATAAGGGGTTAAATGAAATTCAAATTTTCCAACGTAGCGAGTTTACCGCTTTAGTTCATGAAGGATTAAAAAACAATAAAGATGGTATTTATGATATTAAGCAGTGGGAAGAAGTTTTAAGGATGAACTCGATTTTCTCGGTGGCAAATAGCGCGATTGCTAGAGCGGAATACCGGAACCAAAATTATCGTGAAGCGTTAGAATATTATAAGATTGCCACTGATAAAGTTGGATATAGTGAAGCGTATTGGCAATTAAGATATGATTTTATGCAACGCCATATGTTAACGATTTTAATTGTCTTTATCGTTTTATATGTTTTAGTGGCTTCAGTTAAATTTGCTGACCGGAAATGGGGCACTTTCTATTTTGTTCATGACTTTACTAAAAAAGTTAAATCCAAGAGAAGTGTTAGTGAGTTTTTATTACTATTTAAGATGTTTAGACATCCAATTGATACCGTTCATGATGTGAAAAGATATCAAAAATCAAGTAAAAAAACTGCCACAATTATCTATGTGTTATTTGTTGTGGTAATGATTTTATCAAGATATTTAGAATCATTTATCTTTAGCACGGTTAATTTTGAAAGATTTAATGTCTTTAAAGATGCCTTGATTTTATTTGGTATTGTCTTTTTATTCGTTATTTCTAACTATTTAATTAGTAGTCTTCAAAATGGTGAGGGTTGGTTAAAAGATGTCTATATTGCGACTAGCTACACGCTAGCCCCAATTATCGTCTTTATGCCGTTTATCACTTTAATGTCGCATGCCTTAACCTTAAATGAAATGTTTATTTATCAGGCGGCTAATTATATTACCTATGGTTGGGTTTTACTTAACTTAATTATTATGATTAAAGAGGTTCATAATTATACGATACCTCAATTAATTGGAAATATTTTATTAACTATCTTTACGATGATTATTATTGTGGTGATTGTGGCTTTAATTATCATTTTAGGGAATCAACTTTATGAATACGTAAGCGGCATCATAAAAGAGGTGATACAGAGTGTATACATTTAAACGAATTGTCTTACTAGTAATAGTTGCGGCAACAACTATTCTTTCTAGTAATGTTAAACCTAAATATGATGTTGTTACTGAGTCAGTTAATGTGGCACCGCAATATAGTTCTTTAATTTCTAATCGGTATACGCAAAAAGAAGAAGATTTAAGAATTGCGCAAAATGATTATATCGATTTAATTGATTATCAAAGATTAGGTGCAGTTAATAATTTAGAACTTTATGTTAAACAAGATGATTTATCATTTAGAGTTGTTAATCTTGATACGGGTTATATTTGGGGAAGTAATTTTAATTTTGATTATTTAGATGAAACTTCACCACTACATGATCCAGGAGATCTTGGAGCTAATGAAGGGTGGAAGCGAATCTTTAATTCACCAGCTTCAGTTAGTTATTATCATAAAACTAATCTTCGTGAAGAGTATTTATATACTAACGCACTATCAAGAAAGACATTTGTTAATATTACGACAACTAACAAAGTTGGATTCCGGGCTAAAACTTCATTCTTTTTATCAAAAGTTAAATTTGATTATGAAGTTTATTTAGACAAAGAAGGACTTCATTTTGAAGTCCCATTTGATTCGATTGAAGAAGGAGAAACTTTCAAATTAGCTAGTATTAAACTCTATCCGTTCTTTGGCGCCGCTAAACGGAACCGGATTCCTGGTTATGTCTTTGTTCCAGATGGAATGGGGGCGTTAATTCGCTTTGATGATGAATATGATAAAGGCGTTTATACGAAACGTTTTTATGGTCCGGATTACGGAATTTATTTAAAATCAGATGAAGAATATTTAACCTTAAATACTTATGGAGTAGTCCACGGAGTTAATCAAAACGGCTTTTTATCAGTAATTGATAGTGGCGCTTCACATGCTATTTTAAGCCACTATCCATCACAAATAACGACCGATTTTAATCATACGTACGTTTCATATGAATATCGAAAAGATTATGTTCAATATTTAAACAAATCAAAAACAAGTAGTGTAATTTTAGTTCAAGAAAATAAAAATAAATATGATATCAAACAATCATTTTATTTCTTATCAGGAGATAAGGCTAACTATGTTGGTATGGCTAATAAGTATAAAGATAATTTGATTAAAGAAGGCGTTTTAGAAAAAACAAATCATAATGACATACCAATTCATTTTGACGTCTTAATGAGTGAATCTAAAAAAGCCTTTATTGGTCGGAAAATCATTTCAATGACTACCATTAATGAACTTGATGAAATAGTTTCAAGATTAAATAGTCATCAAGTTAAAAATATTACTCTTACTTTACGTGGCTGGCAAAAAGGCGGATATTCACTAACCGCCCCAAGATATAACAGTGTTGAAACCCGAATTGGTGGACAAAGAGACTTAACAAAATTTAATGAAAATCATCAAAATGTTTATTTAGAAGCCGATTATTTTAAGGTCAGTAGTTACGGCACTAATTATCATAAAGCTGATGTTGGCCAATCAATTGGTCAACAATTACTTGAAGAAAATGCCGGTAGATCATATTTTTTAAGACCTGATGTTAGTATCAAAAAATATGAAAGTCATTTAGAAAAAATGGCTCGGTATTCAGATGGCATTCATCTGTCTTCAACTAACTATTTATATAGTGAGTTTTCAAGTAATCGTAATCGTGAAGAGCAAATTGAAACGATGAAAGAATTTTTATCAAAAGCCAATAAAACATCAGTTTCAAAGCCATTCGCTTATTTATTAGGAGCTAATCGGATTACTGATGTCGCACTTTATTCTTCGCAACAAAAAAGATTTAGTGATACCGTTCCATTTTTAGCGATTGTCTTAAGTGGATATAAAGATGTTTTTGGTAGAAATGCTAACTTCTTTGCTAATACGACCAATGAATTACTAAGATTAGTTGATTATCATATTTATCCGTCATTTTATATTACTAATGAATCAAGTTATTATTTACTAAATACTGGAAGCGAAAATATATATACTTCAAGATATTTAGATTGGGAAGAAGAAATTAAACGTCAATATGATTTTGTTAATGAAGCGTTAAAACATGTGGCAAATGAACGTGTAGTTTCAAGAACTGTTTTAGATGCTGGTTTTGTAAAAGTTAGTTATGCTAACGGAGTAAGTATTTATATAAATTATTCAGGGACTATTAAAGTTGATGGTGCAGTTAGTGTCAAACCTAGTAGTTATCAGGTGATCTTATGAAATTAAGTAATAGACAGCGAGAAAATTTATATGGATATCTATTTATCGGAATTTGGATTATTGGGTTTTTATGGCTAACCTTGTATCCGCTAATTATGAGCTTTATTTATTCTTTAAATAAAGTCACAATTACGGCAGCAGATGGCATCGTCTTAACTCCAATTAAACTCCAAAATTATGTCGATATTTTTTCAAAGGATTTTAACTTTGTTAACGCATTAACCGACTTTATTGGTGAGATTGTTTTATTCGTTCCAATCATTATTATTATGTCAATTATTATCGCTCTTTTATTAAATCAAAAGATTAGATTAAGAGGAGCATTTAGGTCAATTTTCTTCTTACCAGTTATCATTGCCTCAGGGCCAATGATTACGGAATTAATTAGACAAGGTGCGGGAACGGTTCCGATATTTGAAGATGCAGAAGCGTTAGCATTTGTTGAACAGTTACCAAGATTTTTGGCTAATCCAATTTTATCGTTATTTAGTAAGATGATTATTGTCTTATGGTTTTCTGGAGTTCAAATTGTTTTATTTTTAGCGGCACTTCAAAAAGTTGATAGTGAAATTTATGAAGCGGCATCAATTGATGGCGCCAGTCCGTGGGAAATGTTTTGGAAGATTACCTTACCTACCTTAAAACCAACGATTTTAATTTCATCAATTTATACCATTGTCTTTCTAGCTACTTTCTCAAGTAATAGCGTTTTAGTTCATATTCAAAATAATATGTTTGATATTACGACTGGATATGGTTATTCAAGTGCACTAGCTTGGATTTACTTTGTTGTAATTTCAATTTTACTTGGAATCGTCTATCTTCTGTTTAAACAAAGGAAAGAAAGAAAAGAGAAGAAAGTGAGGCGAGTAAGATGAAAGCCGAACGAGTCAAATCAAAGGTGAGAAAAACTTTAATTGGAATGAAGTTTGTTGATGGACTACTATTTAAAATTTTAGTCTACGGACTTTTAATCATTTTGGCGTTTGTTTATCTTTATCCACTCCTTCATATGGTTAGTTATTCATTTCAAGGTGTAGAAGATTTATTAAATCCAATGGTTAACCAAGTTCCAACTGAATTGTATGTTCAAAACTACAAAGAAGCTTTCTTAGTTTTAGATTATTTTAAAACATTAAGAACTAGTTTATTAATTACATTAGTACCAGCGTTAGTTCAAACAATTATTGCCAGTTTAGTTGGTTATGGGTTTGCCAGATTTAATTTCCGCGGCAAGAAGTTTTGGATGATGTTAGTTTTAGCAACATATATCATCCCTCCACAAGTAACCATGATTCCGCGATATGTCTTATTCCATAAATTAGGTTTCTTAGGAAAAGCCTTATCAATTATTGTACCAGCGACCTTTGGTCAAGGATTAAATAGTGCCATCTTCATCTTAATTTTCTATCATTTCTTTAGTCAAATTCCAAAATCATTAGATGAAGCTGCGCAAATGGATGGTGCTAGTCCACTTTATATTTACTTTAGAGTTTCAGTTCCACTATCAATTCCAAGTTTTATTACTTCATTTTTATTCTCATTTGTTTGGTATTGGAATGAAACATATATTTCATCATTATTCTTGGGTAGTAAAAACCCAACACTACAAATGATGTTACAAAACTTCGTTTCCGCCTATAAGTCGGTAATGGGCGGCGATGATGGCTCAAGAATAGCTAATGAGGCGGTTAGAATGGCTGCCACACTATTAATCATTTTACCGATGATAATCATATATTTTATCCTTCAAAGATGGTTCATTGAAGGAATTGACAAGGCGGGGATTACAGGTGAATAAAAAAAGTTTAATTGTTTTATTATTAGTATTTTCTTTAATATCTTTATTTGGATGCAAAAAAAATGGCAAACCGAAACCACCAGAGCCACCTGAACCACCAATTATTATTGATGAAGATGAAGTTGCTTGGGGGTTAGTTAAAGATGAAGCTAATTTATGTTTCCAATTTTTCATGGAAACAACGAATTTTAAAGATGGAAGTTTAGGATACGGCCTAGCGCGTGATCGGTGGCCAGATAACCAATATATGGCCAGTATTGCCAGTGTCGGGTTTATGTTAGCTTCACTTCCATACGGGGTTGAAAACAAGTTAATTACTCGTGAGCTAGCGTTTGAGAGAGCCTCAAAAACAATGGACACATTACTTAGACTTAAAAATTACTCAGGTTTTTTCTATCATTGGATGGATATGAGAAATGGGATTGAGTTAGATGGTAGTGAAGTTTCAGTTATTGACACGGCATTAATGTTAGCCGGAGCCATTGTTGCGGGTGAGTATTTTGGCGGCGAAGTTAAAACGAAGATGCAACAAATTTATGACCGCATTGATTGGAATTTCTATGTTAACAAAGATCGCAATATGTTTTATATGGGATACAAACCAAATGCCGGCGGATTTTCAGGAGCGTGGGACCACATTAGTGAGCAAATGATCATGTATGTCATGGGGGCTGGGTCTTCAACTCACCCAATTGACGCGTCATTATATCGAACAGTTAAAAATATCGCGATGATGAATTACCGTGGCCGCTATAAATCAAAAAATTACGAAACGGAAACGTTTATTTATGTTGGAAATGGTTCTCTTTTCCAACATCAATTCTCGCATGCATTTATTGACTTTAGAAATATTGTTGACCATCAAGGAACTAATTGGTTTAAAAATGCGACTGAAGCTACTAAAGCCAACTACTATTTTTGTAAAGATGAAGCATATAAATATATCGCTTATCAAGATGCGTGGGGAATTTCAGCTGGAGATCACCCGTTTGGTTATAAAGCATTCGGATCACCACCAGCCAAAAACAACTCACATAACGGCACCATTATGCCGTATGCAGCGTTAGCTAGTATCAATTACACACCAGAGTATACCTTTGAAGCGGTAAGACATTTTGATACTTTAGAAAAGTTAAAAGGTAATTATGGTTATGTTGATGCTTATAACTTAGGACCGGTTGATCCAACGTTCTTTCCACAACTAGCAGAAAGAGCTCCTTGGTATGATAATGACGTTTTAGGAATTGACAAAGGAATTACTTTGTTGATGATAGCAAATTACGAAAGTAATTTAATTTGGAACTTATTTATGCAAAACGCAAATGTTCAAAGAGGATTAGAGATTCTTGAATTCAGACCGGCAACTGAATAAAGAACTTTGATAAAATGTTTAAACGGACTTGAAAATGAAAACGTTTTCAAGTATAATGGTAGTAGTAGAAATCGAAACGTTTCGATAGGTTAAAAGGAGGAAAAGAATCTATGAAGAAATTTTTATTAGCGATTTTGATGTTATTTAGTGTCGTCGCGCTTGTTGCGTGCGAAGACAAACCAAAACCACCAGAACCACCAGTTGAAACTGATACAGTTAAACCGGTAATTACGGTTCCAGGGGCTGAGGTTGAAATTTATGTAGGAGATACGTTTGATCCAATGTTAAACGTTACAGCTCAAGATAACAAAGATGGAAATCTTACTTCAAGTATTACCTATACATCATCTCCAGCATTAGATGTTAACACACCAGGAAGATATACAATTACTTACAAAGTTAAGGATAGTGCGGGTAACGAAGGAACTAAACAAGTAGTAGTTATTGTTCAATCACGTCCACAAGGACTAGGAATTGGAAACCCTGACTTTGATGAGTGGGATGAAGAAAAAGGTATGCCTGTTGGCTGGACTAATTGGGTAAATAGATCTCAAGATGTTGAAGCTACCTTCTCACACGGAGAAAGTATGGCTATCGTTGATGTTACTGCTCAATCAACAGTTAAAGATAATAACTGGTGGGACGTTCAATTTAGATGTGAAACAGTTACCTTCCCAGCATTTGAATCTTATACTTTAAGAATTTGGGCTTATGCAGAACATCCAAGATATATGATGGTTAACATTCAAGGTGGCGGATTAGCTCAAAAAGCAATTGATGCTAAATTAATTGAATTAGGAACTGAAGTTCCAACCGAACCAATCGAAATTGATTTCTTCGGTTTACAAGATGCTAATAACGCAATGCTTCAATTTAACTTAGGTACATTCCATAAAGTTGCTGATACACATCCAGACAAACAAACAGTTTTAGGAAAAGTGTATTTCATGAAAGTTGAAGTAGTTAGTGGTCCACCAATTGAAAACCAAGCACCATTATTAACAGGTAGTGATATTTTAGTTGCTATTGGTCAAGACGTTTTACTAAAACAAGGTATTAAAGTAAAAGATGATAGAGATAATTTAACTTTAAACGACGTTAAAGTAGAACCTGTTGGTGATCCAATTGATGTTAACAAACCAGGTGTTTATGAGTATCGTTATACTGTTAAAGACTCTGGAGGATTAGAAACAACAATTACTAGAAAATTCATTGTTGGTTCATTTGTTATCCCAACTATGGATAAATGGACTTCATGGGTTGAAGCTGGAAAAGCTGAACAAGTTGTTACAGCAGCAGCGGGCTCTAAAGAAGCTAAAATTGAAATTACTAAACTAGGAGAAAAAGCATGGCATAACCAATTCAAACTAACTGGTTTAATGGGAACTAAAGGAACTTATCGTATTAAGTTTACTGCGTCTGCTAACCCAGCTAGAACGATTGTCTTCGCTTTAGAACAAAACTATGGTGTTGGTGTTCCAAGAGCATGGCACAGAGTTGAATTAACTCCAGAAGAACAAGTATTTAAGTTTGATTTAACATTACCAGCTGATGCAAAATCTCCAGGCCAATTCCAATTCTTCATGGGTGATGCTAGCCATGATACTGCTTTTGCCGATGGTGTCTTTGTTAAATCACTAATCACTATTAAAGACGTTGCCGTTAGAGAAGTTCTTCCAGAAGCTGGATTAAAGAATGGAAACTTTGCTGAGTGGGATGATGCAAACGGAGTACCTCTTGGCTGGACTAAATGGGTTAACGAATCTCAAGATGTTGCAGCAACATACTCTCAAGTTGACGGCAAAGCAGTTATTGATATTACTGCACAATCAATTGTTAAAGATAATAACTGGTGGGATGTTCAATTAAAATATCCAAACTTAGTTTTCGATGCTTATGAATCATATACCTTAAAGATTTGGGCATATGCTGAAAAAGCTAGATTTATGAGAATTAACCTTGGTGGTGGCGGCTTACCTGAAAGACCAATTAATGAACTTCAAGTTGAACTTGGAACTGCAGTTCCAACTGAACCAATTTCAATTAATTTCTTTGGTAAAGGTGATGCGGTTAACGCAGCATTAACCTTCCACTTAGGTACCTTCCATAAGGTTGCTGGAGTTCCAGATGAAAAGAAAACTGTATTAGGTAAAGTTTACTTTGTTAAAGTTGAAATTGTTGAAGGACCTGAATTAGTAAACCAAGCACCAACATTACAAGGTGGCCCAGTTGTTACTGATGTTGGTGTAGAAATTGATATTAAGAAAGGTATTAAAGTTCAAGACGATATGGACGTTATGAAATTAGCTGACGTTGTTGCCACTCCTGTCGGAGCAGCGTTAGATATTAATACTCCAGGCGTTTATGAATATAAATATGTTGCTACTGACTCAGAAGGATTAACTGCAGAATTAGTCAGAAAGATCTATGTCGGCTCATTTATTGTTCCAACTATGGACAAATGGACTCAATGGTCTGGCGATGGCGGAACTCAAGTTGTAACTGCACCAGAAGGATCAACTGAAGCTTCAATCGAAATTACGGCACTTGGACCAAATGCATGGCACAATCAATTCAAACTTACTAATACAATTGCGACTAAAGGAACATATGTAATTAAGTTTACTGCTTCATCAACTGTTGCTAGAACAGCAGTTTTCGCCCTAGAACAAAACTATGGCGTTGGCGTTCCAAGAGTATGGCATAGACTGGATTTAACACCAACTGAAAAAACTTACGAGTTTGAAATTACCTTATCAGCAGATGCAACTTCGGTCGGTCAATTCCAATTCTTCTTCGGAAAAGCTTCAGATGCAGCAGGCTTTGAAGACGGAGTCTTCGTTCTATCAACGATTGTAATTAAGAATTTCACAGTTACTAAAAAAGTAGCTTAGTTTAGCTCATAAAAGGCGCATGCTAACTACATGCGCCTTTTATTTAATTACTTGATAATGAAATCGACTGAAATAATTAAAAAAATTGAAAAAACTGCAATTGAGTTCTTTTCAAAATATACTAACTTAAATGAAAACCAAACTGGATATGGTTTAACGATAGATAGTACCAATAATTTAGATGTTGCTACAATTGCCGGTAGTGGCTTCATGTTATCCAGTTTAATTATAGCTGATAAAAGAGGATATCTTGAAAGAGATGAGGCGATCAAGATAGCGAGGAACACCCTTAGAAACTTTTATGACAACATTAGTCATTATGAAGGGTTTTTTATCCATTTCGCTAATTTTAAGACTGGCCAAAGATATAAACTTTGCGAGTATTCAACGGTTGATACGATGATCTTTTTGTGCGGAGCGATTGCGGTTGATAGTTATTTTCAAGATGAAGTAATTAATAAATATTTTAAAAAGTTAATTAATCGAATTAATTTTCCAAAATTTGTTCATATAAAAGACGAAAAACCAACCTTTTATATGGCATATAACCCCGACCGTCAAGGTCAATATGTTAGAGGTGAACCAGGATTTATCCATCATTGGTCAATGTTTGCTGAACAATTACCACTATATGTAATCTATGCCGGATTAGGATATGAAAATGCTCTTGATGTCTATCATAGTTTTAAGCGTGTTAAAGGTGCGTATAAAGATATTGAATATATTTATACTCCAGGTAATGCGTTATTTGTATATCAATATCCACTTACATTTTTAGATTTAGAAAAGATTAGTGATGATGAAGGCATCAACTGGCACGATAACGCCAGAAAAGCAATTTTAGCTCATCAAAGACTTGCCATAGATATTAGTGATATTTATTCATCATTTAATAAATATGCATTTGGGTTTACGGCGGGAATGACTAAAACAGGATATCAAGTTTTCCGCGGTTTACCAAATATTGAAAATAAATATGCCACCGATGGTACAGTTCATCCAAATGCTATTGTCGGTTCACTTAGTATCGCTAATGAGATTGCTGTACCGGGAGTCGAATATTTATATAACAAACCTAAACTATTCCAAGAATACGGATTTGTTAGTGGTTATAATGAGGATCAAAACTGGGTTGCTAGTTGCTATTTATCAATTGACAAAGGATTAGAGATGTTAATGGCTAATGCCTACTTATCTAATGATGTTAGAAGGGCATTTATGAACCACGAAATTATTAAAAAAGGACTAAAAGCATTAAAATGGGAGTAATTTATCAAATCTATCCCTTAAGCTTTTTAGATACCAACGAAGATGGTATCGGCGATATTAGGGGGATAATTCAAAAAATTAAATACCTAAAAGAATTAGGAGCCCAGTATATTTGGATTACTCCGATTTTCGAGTCCCCAATGGAAGATAATGGTTATGATATTAGCGATTATTATAAAATTCATCCAATGTTTGGCAACATGGATGATTTAAAAGAATTAATTAGCATTGCTAAAGAACACGAGATTAAAATTATTTTGGATTTAGTGTTAAATCATACTAGTACCAAACACCATTGGTTTAAAGAAGCTAAAAAAGATATTAATAGTAAATATCACGATTATTACATTTGGAGTAATAATCCACCGAAGATTGATTCGATCTTTGGCGGTTCAGCTTGGGAATATATTAAGAAGATTGATAAATACTATCTCCATATGTTTTCTGTAGGTCAAGCCGATTTAAATTGGAAAAATAAACAATTAAGAGAAGAACTATATCAAATGATTAATTACTATATTGATATGGGGGTTGGCGGCTTTAGATTAGATGTCTTAGATTTAATCGGAAAAGATTTAGAAAACAATAATTTATATAATATCGATTTATTATTAACTTATTTAAAAGAACTAAATGAAAGATGTTTTAAAGGGAAAGATATTTTTACCGTCGGTGAGATGAATTTACCACTTGAAAAAGCTCACTACTTAAGTAAAAATGAAATATTAACGACAGTATTTCAATTTAATCATATTGCCTTAGATGAAGTAGCAGGTAAAGGCAAATGGGAACTTAAAAAACTTGAATTAAATGATTTAAAGAAAGTACTAAATCAAATTCAAGAAGTTTATCAAAAAGATGGAATGCCATCGCTATTTTGGTCAAATCACGACCAACCACGAGCCCTTGGTAGGTATTTAAATTTAGACTATCGATATTACGGGCAAACGATGTTATTTATGCTTATGTATTTACAAAAGGGACATATCTTTATTTATCAAGGTGAAGAATTTGGTATGTCAGGACTTGGCAAAGTCGGGATTGATAAATACCAAGATATCGAGGCAATCAATTATTACAATATTGCTATTAAGACTAAACCGGTTGAAGAAGTATTAGAAAGTTTATCAGTTAAAGCCAGAGATCATGCGCGAACACCAATGCAATGGAATGATTCGAAGTATGCCGGTTTTTCACAAGTTAAACCGTGGATGGATGTTAATCAAAACTATCATGAAGTTAACTTTGAAAAAGACTATTATAGCGAAAAGTCAATTTATAAATTTTTGAAAAAATTATTAGAAATTAGACAAAATAATTCGGTATTTGATAAAGGTTTATTCAAACCAGTCGATTTAGGAAAACACATCTTTGCCTATGAAAGAGTGTTAAAAGATAAATATTTAGTAGTGTGCAACTTTAGTGATAAAAACCAACCATTCAATAAAATTAAAGGTGAAATTTTACTAAATAATTATAACGATATAAATGGCGTATTAAGGCCTTATCAAGCGTTATTAATTAAAAGGAGATAGTTGTAATGGCTACGATAAAAGATGTTGCGAAACTAGCAGGGGTATCGATTTCTACGGCATCATTAGCATTAAACGATTTACCAAATGTTAGTAAAAAAACTAAAGATAAAGTTCTAAAGGCAGCTGAAGAGTTAGGGTATCATCCTAATTTAAATGCAAGATCACTTAAAACTAATAAAACTGGGAATGTTGGTGTATTTATCTACGGGTTTGGTGGTCCGATATTTTCTGATCTACTTGAAACGATTCATATGGAACTACTAAAGGAAGGATTAAATTTAGTAGTGTCGACTGGTAAGAGTTCATCAGAACTTTTAAAAAATAAGCAAGTTGACGGAGCGATTATTTTTGACACAAAAATAACTGATGAAGAAATTATTTCTTTTGCTAGAACTAAACCAGTAATTGTTTTAGATAGATATTTAGAGCATGAAAATGTTTTTTGTTCAGTTGTAAAAAACAAACAAATGGTTTATGAATTAATTAAACAGATGATTAAAAAAGGATATAAAAAGTTTTCTTATGCCAGCGGACCAAAACGAACTAAAGACAATCAAGATAGATATGAAGGATTCTTAAAAGCTTTAGAAGAAGAAAAAATCATACCACACTTACAATTTGTTGGGAACTTCACCATTGAAAGTGGCTATGAAATTGGTGAGTCAATCGCTAAAATTGATGATAAACCAGATTTTATCTTTTGTGCCAATGATGAGATGGCTGTAGGGTTAATTAGAGCGTTAAAAGATAATAAAATTCAAATTCCTCAACAAATAGCTGTGGCTGGATTTGATGGTATTTATTTGGGTGATTATATCACCCCGAAATTAACTACCATTAAAGTTGATTATTTAAATTGGGGAGTCTACATTTCTCAAAAAATGATTTTATTAGTTAAAGGCCATGATGTTTATGATATGAAAGAGCCTAAAGCTGAAATTATATATAAAAAGAGTACATAGACTAGCTAAATTAGTATAAAAAATAAGGCGGGATTGATATGATTATTAAAAACAAATTAAATGTTTATTCAATTGGTAATGAATTAAAAATTGATGTTTTACCCTCGGGTGATATCTATAAAATTTATTATAAAGATCAGATGATTAATCAATTAAGAGGAAACTTAATTGATGGAATGACATCTAATATTTATTTAAAAAACACCAAAACTAAAGAATTTGCGCCATTACTTGGTTTAAAGAGTAATACTTTAAAGACGACTTTATTAGATAATCAAATCCATTATGAAGGAACCGCCTTAAATGTCAAATATGAAGTATTATTATCAGTTAAAGATTTTGTTTATACTTATCAAGTAAGCCTATCTGGTCATGGTAAGTATGAATTATATTTTACTCAAGATATTGGTTTAAATAGCCAAGGGGCTATTTTAAACAATGAAGCGTATAATGCGCAATATGTTGACCATCGTATATTTAATACTGAAAAAGGATTTGTTACTTTATCAAGACAAAACCAAGGTCAAAATGATTTATTACAAATTGGATCTAATTATGAAATTAGTAGTTATTCTACTGATATGTTGCAATTTTATGGTTTGCAATATAAAAAAGATAAAGTTATTTTAGGTTTAACTAAAGATGAATTGGAAAACCGAAACTTACAATATGAAATGCCATTAATCGCTTTAAAAACTAAAGAGTTTGATCTAAAGAAAACAGTCATTTCTTTCTACGGAAAGTATGTTCCAAATCATGAAGTGATTTTAGATAAACCATTTGATCATGAAGTTAAATATATTGAAAAAAATAAAGAAATAAAAGAATTAAAATTTATTAGACCATTAATTGGCAATCAAATTAATGGTAAAAGAGTTAAACATCCATCACAAAATCGGGAGTTTGTTGAATATAACGAAAGAAAAGAAGTTATTGCTTTCTTTGATAACAACAAACACGTGGTGATGAAAGAAAAAGAATTGGAAACTCAAAGAACCCACGGTCATTTAATGATCTCGGGTGATTTATTACATGCCGGAACAACAATGGCGGTAACTAACTTTATGAACGGAGTGTTTGCTAGTAGAATTGTTGTCGGAAATACTAATTTCCATCGGTTAAATGGTGATTTAAGAAATCAACTATACGCTGAATCAATTTCCGGATTAAGAATATATCTTAAATGTGAAAATAAGTGGCATAGACTAGGAATTCCTAGTTACTATGAAATGTCTTTAAGTAAAACCACATGGGTTTATGCACTTGAAGATGATACCATTGAAATAGATTATTATGTGGCTTTAGATAAAAATTGCCAACAATTAGTATTTAAATCTAGAAATAAGATCAAATACGATATTTTGTTTACTAATCAGTTATTACTTGGTAATAATGAATATGAATCAAAAATACAATTAAATATTAATCATGATGAGACAATCATTAAATTTAATGATAATCCATTAGTAAATGATAATTATCCAAATTTAAAATATAAAATTTCATCAAAAAATGTTAAATATACGACTGACAAAGTATTTTTTGGCGAAGAAATGGGACACGGCTTAATGGTTATGGAATATGAAAAACAAGATAAAGTCGTTATTAATATTGAAGGAACATTAGATGAATTTATAAGTCAAAAAATAGATTTTGAAAAAGAATATTTAAAATATGAAAATTTTATCAAAGATTTAATCTCAATTGAAATTAAAAACGATAATGAAATATCAAATAAGTTTAATAAGACTTTGTATTGGTTTACTCATAATGCATTGGTTCACTACTCTAGCCCTCATGGTTTAGAACAAACCGGAGGTGCAGCATGGGGGACAAGAGATGTGATGCAAGGACCATTCGAGTTATTTTTAGCATATAAAAAATATGATATCGCCAGAGAAATATTACTTAAAGTTTACTCGCGCCAATTTATTGAAAATTATGATTGGCCGCAATGGTTTATGTTTGATAAATATTATTATATTCAAGCTCATGATTCACATGGTGATATTATTGTTTGGCCATTAAAAGCGTTAGCTGATTATTTGCTGATTACTAATGATTATGACATTTTAAGTGAAGAAGTTACATACTTCTCAAAAGATAAAAACGTCTTTACAAAGCCAGATACCATTTTAAATCATGTTAAAAATCAAATTAAGGCAATTGTTGATAGTTGTATACCTAAAACATCACTTCCTAAGTATGGTGGTGGTGATTGGAATGATACTTTGCAACCAAAAAATAAAATGTTAACTGAAAAAATGGTTTCAACTTGGACCGTAAGTTTAATCTATCAAGCGTTTAATAATTTTAGTAAGTGTGTCAGTAAAATTGATCAAGATTTGTCTAATTTGATTAACGAATTTTTAACTAATCTTAAGCGTGATTATGAAAAGTATATTATGATTGATAATAAACCAGCCGGTTTTATTATCTTTGAAGATGATAAGCCAAGACCACTGCTTCATCCAAATGATGATAAAACTAAAATCTCATATCGACTCTTATCATATCAAAGACCAATTATTGCCGAGTTAATCAACGATGAACAAGCTGAACTTAACCATGAGCTAATGTTAAAACATTTAAGATTTCCAGATGGAATGCGATTGATGGATACGCCAGTTACTTATAGAGGCGGCCAAAAGACTTTATTCCAAAGAGCGGAAACGGCATCTAACTTTGGCCGTGAAGTTGGAATCTTATATGTTCACGCCCATATTAGACATTTAGAATCGCTAGCTAAATTAGGTAAGAGTGATGATTTATTATATGAATTCCAACAAATAAATCCAATTGGAATTAATAAGTTTGTTAAGATTTCCAATTTAAGACAATCAAATGTTTACTTTACTTCAAGTGATGCTAATTTTTATGATCGATATGAAGCGCAAGAAAACTTTAAAGAATTAAAAGACGGAAAAGTGAAAGCTAAAGCTGGATGGAGACTATATTCAAGTGGACCTGGTATTTATATTAATCAATTAGTGTCAAATTACTTTGGAATTAGACAATTAAATAATAAACTATATTTAGATCCAACTCATAATTTGGATCAATTAGAAATTAAGTTTAAATATAAAGGTAAAACTATTTTAGTTAAATATTTCTTTAATCAAGATGGTGATTCTTTAGTAATTAATGGTAAAAAGGTAAATATCAAAAGAACTAACGAGTTTTACCGAAAAGGTGGATATTTAATTAATGATGAATTATTAAATGAGAATAATGTATTGGAACTATATTATAAATAAAAAGGTAATAAATATGGAAACTGTAAAATATAACGAAAGTTTAGAATTAGATGAATATATTGTTGGTAGTGATACTTGTTTAATTTATTTTCATGGTGGCGGATTAGAAGCGGGATCAAAAAAAGAATTTAATAAGTTAGCTTTAGTTTTAAATGAAAACGGAATTGACTGTTACTTGCCTAATTACCGCTTATATCCAAATGCCAAATATCCGGACTTTATTTTAGATGCGGCAGAAGCGGTAGCTTATGCATTAAATAAAAGAAAATATAAAAAAGTAGTTATTGGTGGAACTTCAGCCGGTTCTTATTTAGCGATGATGTTATATTTTGATAAAAGATATTTAGCAAAATATAATATTAACTCTGAAAAGATTAATGGTTATGTCTTTGATGCTGGCCAACCAACAGTTCATTTTAACGTATTAAAAGAGTACGGAATGAATCATAAGCGAATTATTGTTGATGAAAGAGCGCCGATGTATTATTTAAATGAAAAAGTTGATTCTGACGTTGAGTTTTTAGTTTTCTATGCTGAGTTTGATTTAAACACAAGAAGAGAAGAAATTGAACTATTAAAACATTTAATGATTAATTATGGATATAAAAAGGAAAACTTAAATTTTTATTACATGGTAAATAATAGACATTGTGAGTATACTCCAACTGATTTCTTTAATGAAACAGTTTTAGAGTTTATTAAAAAGTTAAGGTGATTAACTATGATTAAGGAAATACTTGAAAAGTTAACGTTAGAGGAAAAGTTAGGACAATTAACGATGATTCCTCCTTTTTTCTTTATTAAGGACTTGAAAAAAGAAGTATTTGGAGCTTTAACTAGTTTAAAACTAGATGAAGAAGGGGTCTTTAAAACGGGATCGGTATTAGGAATTCAAAGCCATGAAGAGATGAACTTAGTTCAAAAGAAATATTTAGAAAAGTCAAGACATCAAATTCCGCTTATTTTTATGGGAGACGTTATTCATGGTGCGGTAACGATTATGCCAACTCCATTAGCTCAAGCTTCATCATTTAATCCCAAGTTAGTTAATAAAGGTGCTGTTGCTTCAGCAAGTGAAGCGTTAAAAAAAGGACTTCAAGTAACTTTTTCACCAATGTGTGATTTATCACGTGATCCAAGATGGGGTCGTGTCGTTGAGTCTTATGGTGAAGATCCTTATTTAAATTATGTAATGGCTAAAGAAACGGTTAAAGGGTATAAAAGCCAAGGGTTACTTTCATGTGTAAAACACTTTGCGGCATACGGCCTTTCAGAAGCGGGTCAAGATTATAATACCGTTGATTTATCAAGATTAAATTTATTTGAATATTATTTAGCAGGATATCGCGGCGCGATTGAAGGCGGTGTCGATATGGCAATGACATCATTTAATACTTTTGAATATGTTCCGGCCACCACTAATAAATATTTACTGCGTGATGTGTTAAGAAAAGAATTAAAATTTAAAGGAGTTACTATCTCTGATTATGATTCCCTACTTCAAACGATATATCACCGGACATCATCATGTGATTGCGATGCCACGATTAAAGGAATCAAAGCGGGATTAGATATTGAAATGGCAACTAGTTCATATATGAGATGTTTAAAAGAAGCGGCCGAAAAAGATCCGAAACTTTTAAAATTAATTGACGAAGCGGTCTTAAGAGTTTTAAAGTTAAAAGAAAAGGCGAAACTTTTTGATGATCCATATCGGACTAGACATTTATCAATTGATTCAAGTCGTGCTATGGATGCGGCATATAATTTAGCTAAAGAATCAATTGTCTTGTTAAAGAATAAATCTCTACCTATAAAGAGAAGAACTAAAGTATCATTACTAGGCAAATACGCAACAGAAAAACACGTTTTAGGACCTTGGAGTTGGCATGGCGATCCAAAAGATACTGATGAGTTAGCAGAACATATTAATGCTAGTTATCTTAATAGTTCTGAGTATTTTGATGACTATGATATTGAAAGTATTGAACAAACTGATCATATTATACTAGCGATTGGTGAGCTATATCATGAGTCTGGAGAAGCGCATAGTAAGGCTGATGTCAACTTATCTAATCATTATCTAGAATTATTAGAAGATTTAAGAAAATTAAAGATTCCAATTACGGTTATCTTGTATACAGGTCGTCCTCAAATTTTAACTAAAGCTCTACCATTAATTGACAATTTATTAGTTCATTTTCATCTTGGTACAACCACCTCTAAAGTGGTAGCTGATACTATTTACGGAATTAATAATCCAAGTGCGCGTCTACCAATGACATTCCCAAGACATCAAGGACAAATTCCAATCTATTATAATCGTCTTTCTACAGGTCGACCATATTCTAAAACTAATCCTTACACTTTAAAATATTTGGATGTCCAAAACGAACCACTATTTGAATTTGGTTATGGATTGAGTTATTCTAATTTTGTTTATTCTAATTTAGAATTATCAAATAACCAGGGTGACCTTAAATCACTACCTTCGGTTAAAGTAACCGTAACTAATGATAGTGATGTTTCTGGTAAGACTAGTGTTCTTTTATATATTAGAGATGAGTTCGCGTCAATCGCAAGACCAGTTAAAGAGTTAAAACAATTTAAAAAAATCTCACTTAAACCACATGAGTCTAAAGTAGTAGAGTTTAAACTAACAAAAGATGATTTATCATTTTATAATCAAAATTTAAAAAAGATTGTCGAGTCTGGAGACTTTACAATCTTAATTGAAAATTTAGAAACGAAATTTACTTTAAATTAAATCAATTCCAGTAATGTTTAATACTTCAAGAGGAATGTTGTCGATATAGATTAAGCGTTTAAGATGATTAATTTTAGTGACATATCCATATAAAGTATTAAAATATCCCTGGTTGTAATAAGTAACGATAATTTGGCGGTTCAAATGAATCGCCTCTTTTAATTTTAAGTCCGTATAATAAAGGTCTTCATCTGACATAATCGGTTTATTACTTTTATTTAGTTTGTATTTTAAGTTTAAATATAAATCATTAAAACCAGCAAGTCCGTCAAATGGTGCCCATTTAATGATTCCACGATCTTGATAATTACTCATGATGACCTCCAATAAATTTATTTCTTTCCTTAATTGTTGAAGCCTCGGTTAAAGAAGAAAGTCGGTTAACTGAGTTTTTCCCAAAATAAAGTTTTAATTCATCTAAAGCGTGTAATAATCTTTCTTCTCGTTCAATTTTTTCATAATCTTCAAATAAAGATAACTGATGAACCGAACTAATTTCACATAAACTGGACATGGAAACACTAACGGCACGAATTGCACTTTCTCCGTCATAATGATCATTGAAAATTGAAAGGGCTAGTTTGAAGATATCGGAAAAAGAAGAACTTGGATTTTCTAGTTGACGTTGGCGGCTAAAACCACCGCCAACATCTTTAGAATATCTAATACCAAGAGTTAATGTTTTTCCTTCTTTTTTGGCAAGTCTTAATCTTCTAGTGAGTTCATCAATCATTTCCAAAATAATCGTATATATTTCAGGCACATAATAATCTTCAAATAACACTTGAGAGTTACCGAAACTTTTACTTTTAGACCTTAATTTATATTTGTCTTGAACTAAGCTTGAATCAATTCCGTTAGCGTGATAGTATAATTCTTCACCAATTACACCAAAACGTCTTTTTAACTCATTTACATTATAATTGGCTAAATCACCAACGGTATAGATTCCCATAATATTAAAGTGGTGCTCCATCCTCCGCCCAATCCCCCACATCTTTGATAGTGGGGTGACGGGCCAAAGTTTTTCTTTGAAATTATCATAAGTCCATTTAGCGGGTTTTCCTTTTAAATGTTTTCCTTCAATATCTAAAGCTAGTTTGGCTAATAACATATTTGGGCCAATCCCACAACTAACAGGGAGTTTTAATTCAGTGTTAATTTTATTAATAATCATTTCTGCAAGTTCAATATCACTAACTTTGTAGTAATTTAAGTAGTTGGTTACATCTAAAAAAGCCTCATCAATCGAATAGACATATAAATCTTCATCGGCAATAAAACTAAGGTATATTTCAATTAATTTCATTGTATATTCAAGATAAGTTTTCATGCGCGGACGCGCATATATTATTTTATCCTTTAAATGTTCTGGCAATTCAAAGATACGTCCCCTACTTTTGGCCCCTAATAATTTTAAATAAGGGGTAGTTGCAAGGCAAATTGATCCGTCGCCTCTTGATTTATCAGCAACAACTAGCATTGTTTCAAATGGATCAAGTCCTCTTAGGGCACACTCAACAGAGGCATAGAAACTTTTTAAATCAATACAAATAATATTCCTATGAATTTGATATTTTTCCATTTTCTTACCTCCGTGTGTGATGTAATTTAACATATTAAAAGTGATAATACAATGAAAGAGATATTGAAAAAAATTTAATTAGATACAATATAAATATTGTATGTTTAAGTTTATAATTTAATACAATTGTTGAACTACAAAAACATAGGTTGTATAATTAAATAGATGAGATTTGATGAAATGCCAGAAGTAAAATAGAAGGTTTTAAACAACAAAGGGTGAGAAATAATATGGAAAAAAGTAAAAAAGAATTAAGAAAGTCTTATGAGTATAAAATTTATCAAAATGAATTAAGGGCTTTTGGCGGGGTTGCCTTAGGCACGTTTTTACTATTTCTATTTTTTGGAATTGTAATTGAAATGTTAGGGTTGTTAGTGGTAAGTGTTCCGTTTTTCATATTGTTTGTTGGGTATGGCATTTACGATATTCGTTTAATGATTAGAATAACCGACCAAGATAGTAATTGGAAATATGGAAAAGCTGTTTTAACTAATCCAGAACCGTCATTTTTTAATCGTACAGTATGTTTTACTGCCGAAATTGAAGGCGAAGATGATAAAGTTCATAAAATAGAAACAAAACCGATCGCCACTAGTGTTTATTTTGGGGTGTTTCGTCAACCATTTTCTGAATTAAATAATAAAAAAGTTTTAGTTAAATATAATCTTAAAACAAGAGAAGTATTTGTATTAGAGTTATTGTAGGGATTAACTTTGAAGAGAGCATCAAAAAAATGATATACTAATAAAAGATGGGGAGTGATTTTTATGTTTAATGATATGATTAAAAAACTTAAGGGACAAAACAAAAAAATTGTCTTCACAGAGGGTGAAGATATTAGGGTGTTAACTGCAGCAGCAAGACTAGCGAATGAAGGTGTTTTAGTACCAGTAGTATTAGGAAGAAAAGATGTTATTTCTAAGCTGGCAAAAGAAAATAAACTAAACATTTCAAAATTAGAAATTATTCAAATTGATCAGTTTGAAAAAACTGAAGAATTAGTCGAAAGAATGTTTGAGTTAAGAAAAGGTAAAATGACTTTACCAGAAGTTAGACAACTTCTAACTCGTGGTAACTATTTTGGAACGATGTTAGTTGAAAGAGGATATGCCGACGGATTATTAGGTGGAGCGACTTATTCAACTGCTGACACAGTAAGACCAGCACTACAAATTATTAAAACTAAACCTGGATGCAATTTAGTATCAAGTGCGTTTTTAATGAGAAGAGTTAAAGACGGAGTTGAAGAAAGATATATTATGGCTGACTGCGCAATTAACTTACATCCAGATGAAAATCAAGTGGTTGAAATTGCACTTGCAAGTGCTGAAACCGCAAAAATCTTTGATATTGATCCAAAAGTAGTCTTACTTTCTTATTCAAGCTACGGCTCAGGTAAGGGCGAAGACGTAGAAAAGATGACTAATGCAGCTTGTAGATTAAAAGAAATGAATTTACCTTATCCAGTTGATGGTGAATTACAATTTGACGCAGCATTTTCAATGGATGTTGCTAAAATTAAGGCCCCTACATCTCAAGTAGCGGGACGCGCTAACGTCTTTATTTTCCCAGATATTAATGCTGGTAATATTGGCTATAAGATTGCTCAAAGATTAGGTGATTTTGAAGCCTTAGGACCAATTTTACAAGGATTAAATGCACCAATTAATGACTTATCAAGAGGTTGTAATACTGAAGAAGTTTACAAAATGGCCATTATTACAGCTCTTCAAAAATAATATTTAAATAATTGTTATTAAAACTTGACTACGTAAAAAGTCAAGTTTTTTTAATCTAAAAAAGTCAAGTTTAGAATGATAAAGTTGGAAAAGTTCGACTTTTTGCATTTTTTTGGTTGGAAAAGTTTGATTTGTGTGGTATTATATTAGTGAAACATGGGATAAAGAGGTGATTGTTGTGCTATATAGAAAGGTTTATAATAAAATTAAAAGTTGGTATAATTCTAGTTATAAAAAAAGTTTATTGATTGAAGGAGCTAGACAAATCGGAAAAACTTATATAATTCGAAAATTTTTAGAAGAAAATACCAAGTCATTTGTTGAATTTAATTTATTTGAGAATGACCTAGCTAAACATGCTTTTGAAAGTGCCACTAATGCTAAAGAATTATTGTTGAGGATATCGGCTTTATCTGATAAAAAATTGATAAAGGGAGAGACAGTGATATTTATTGACGAGGTTCAAGCGGCAGATGAAATTATTACTAAGATTAAATTTTTAATCGAAGATGGATCGTATAAATACATATTAAGCGGTTCACTTTTAGGCATAACTTATAAAAACGTTAATTCACTTCCGGTGGGATATATGGATGTTTATGAAATGCGCCCGCTTGATTTTGAAGAATTTGCAATCGCTAATGGTGTATCAGCGGACACTTTAAACTATTTAAAAGAATGCTTTGAAAATAAAATTAAGGTCGATGATATTATTCACAAACAAATGACACAATTATTTAATTTATATACCATTATTGGTGGTTTTCCTGAGGCGGTGAGCGCATTTTTAAAAACCAATAATCTACAAAATGTTCATTTGGTTCATGAAACAATTGACAAATTGTATAAGCTTGATGTGTCAAAATATGTTAAAGAAGAAGGGCTGATTATTAAAGATATCTATAATTTAATTCCTAGTGAGTTAAATAGCCCTAATAAAAGGTTTATCATTAAAAATTTGAAAGAAAAAACAAATCTTTATCGATATGAAGAATCATTGGTTTGGCTTTTAAATAGTAACATTGGATTATTTACTTATAATGTTGATAACCCGGTTTATCCATTGTTAGCTAGCAAGAATCGCAGACTATTTAAATTATATTTATGTGATACTGGATTATTGAGTTATTATTTATTTGACGACAACGGGATTAGAGTATTAAGTGGCGACATCAATGTTAATTACGGAGCAACATATGAAAATGTTGTTGCGCAGGAATTGAAAGCCCATAACTTTAGTTTATATTATTATAATGGTAAAAAAAGAGGGGAAGTTGATTTTCTAATTGAAAAAGAAGGTAAAATAATTCCAATTGAGGTTAAATCGGGGAAAGATTATAAAAGGCATGTTGCCCTTAATAATCTTTTAAATGCAAAAGAGTTTAAAATCGACAAAGCTTATACGCTATGTAACAGTAATTTAGAAATTGATGATAAAAGAGTATATCTACCAATATATATGATAATGTTCTTAAGTAACGAAAAAAGAAAAATTGATCTAAAAATAGATCTTGATTTAAGCGCCTTGAAATAATAACGATGATTAAATGACATGAAAAAAGATATTAAAAACCAATAAAAATAAATGAGCTTGATTCTTTATCGGAGTCAAGCTTTTATTTTTCCCATAATTTTTGACAAGTGACATTTGAAATAACCACTTGAAAATTTATTTATAAATATATTATAAAGAAGACTGAAAAACATATGAAAAAAAGATGTAAAAACAGTCATTTTACTTTCATTTTAAAATCGCTTGTATTTGAACTTTCAATCAACTATAATAGAACTACACGATTGAGATTACACGTAAAAAGGGGGAAATAAAAATGATCAAACAAATCAAAAAAAGAGATGGGAGATTACAAAAATTTGATGCAACAAAAATTGCGGTAGCAATTAATAAAGCTTTTGGTGGTACTAAAGATTTAGAATCACTTGAGTATGCTGCCGACATCGTTAAAAAATTAAATCAGTTAAAAGTTGAAGTTGTTGATATTGAATATGTACAAGACGAAGTTGAAAAGTATTTAATGGGTGTTGACCAAGATGTGGCGAAGAAGTATATTTTATATCGTCGTGACCGCGAAAGAGCGCGCCATGCTAAAGAAACTGTCTTTAACTATAAGAAAACTGTTGAAGATTATTTAAAAATCGAAGACTGGAGAGTTAAAGAAAACTCAACTGTTAACTATTCTTTAGGGGGATTAATCTTAAATAACTCTGGAGCTATTACTGCTAACTACTGGTTATCAGAAGTTTATGATGAAGAAATTGGTAATGCTCATAGAAACGCTGATATTCATATTCATGACTTATCAATGTTATCAGCATATTGTGCTGGTTGGGACTTAGAACAACTAATTAAAGAAGGTGTTGGTGGAGTTGAAGGTAAAATTACTTCTAAACCAGCTAAACACTTAGGCACTTTAGCTAATCAAATGGTTAACTTCTTAGGAATTATGCAAAATGAATGGGCTGGAGCTCAAGCATTTTCATCATTTGATACTTATTTAGCACCATTTGTTAGAGTTGATAACTTATCATATGATGAAGTAAAACAAGCCATCCAATCATTTGTCTTTGGTGTTAATACACCAAGCCGTTGGGGATGCCAAGCTCCATTTACTAACATTACCTTAGACTGGACCGTTCCAAGTGATTTAGCTGAAAGATACGCTTTAGTTGGCGGTAAAGAAATGGATTTTAAATATAAAGATCTTCAAAAAGAGATGGATATGGTTAATAAAGCCTTCTTAGAAGTAATGATTGAAGGGGATGCCAATGGTAGAGGTTTCCAATATCCAATTCCAACCTATTCAATTACAACTGAATTTGATTGGTCAGATAATGAAAATAACCGTTTATTATTTGAAATGACAGCTAAATACGGAACCCCTTATTTTTCTAACTATATTAATTCAGATATGGAACCATCAGATGTTAGATCAATGTGCTGTCGCTTAAGATTAGACTTAAGAGAATTAAGAAAGAAATCAGGTGGATACTTCGGTAGTGGATCAAATACTGGTTCAGTTGGAGTAGTTACGATTAACTTACCAAGAATCGCTTATCTTTCAGAAACTGAAGAAGAATTTTATGAAAGATTAACTAAACTAATGGATTTATCAGCTCGTTCACTTAAGATGAAACGTGATGTTGTCACGCAACTACTTGAAGCTGGATTATATCCATATACTAAACGTTATTTAGGACACTTTAATAACCACTTCTCAACTATCGGTTTAATTGGTATGAACGAAGCGGGATTAAATGCTAAGTGGTTAAGAAAAGACTTAACTCACATTGAAACTCAAGACTTTGCTGAAGACGTCTTAAACTTCATGAGAGAAAAATTATCAGATTATCAAGAATTATACGGAGATTTATATAACTTAGAAGCGACACCAGCAGAATCAACTACATATCGTTTAGCTAAACACGATAAAGAAAGATATCCTAAGATTATTACTGCCTCAGAAGATGGTGAAACCCCTTATTATACTAACTCTTCACACTTACCAGTTGGATATACTGAATCAGTCTCTGAAGCGTTAAAGATCCAAGATAGATTACAAGTATTATATACATCAGGAACTGTCTTCCACGCTTTCTTAGGTCAAAAACTTCAAAGCTGGCAAGCAGCTGCTAACGTAGTTAGAAAGATTGCGGAAAACTTTAAACTTCCATACTTCACCTTATCACCAACATATTCAATTTGTCCAGAACACGGATACTTAAATGGTGAAGAAACATCATGTCATATTTGCGGTGCTGAAACTGAAGTATACTCAAGAATTACTGGATATTACCGTCCACTTAAAAACTGGAACGATGGTAAACAAAAAGAATTCAAAGATAGAAAAGAATACGTAATTAATACAACAGACATTATCGAAAATGCCATTAGAGAAGCCAAACAACAAATTAAATCAAACGAAACAACTAAAAAAGATGCACACTTAATGTTATTTACTACTGAATCTTGCCCTAACTGCACGATGATTAAACAATTCTTAGAAAAAGAAAATATTAAATATGATATCGTTGCCGCTGACAAAAATGTAGAGCTAACTAATAAATATCAAATTAAACAAGTACCAACACTAGTTGTTGAATCAAACGAATCAGTAGAAAAATATAATAACTTTTCTAACATTGTTAAATACATCAATGGTTAAATAATAAAAGAGGCACTCACTGCCTCTTTTTCAAAAATAAAGGGATAAACTATGATTACTAAAATTAGAAAACGCGATGGTCGTTATGTAAAATTTAATGAGACTAAAATTACGGAAGCAATTCAAAAAGCTATTTTAGCTGTGGAAGCGGAAGTGACATTAAATAAAATTTACAAGATGACTAAAGATGTCGTTAAAAAAATTGAAGAAGAAACCCCAGAAGGTAAAATCCCAACCGTTGAAGGAGTTCAAGATATCGTTGAGAAAGTCTTAATGGCTTCTAAACTTCCAGAAGTCGCGAAAGCTTATATTTTATACCGCGAAGAAAGAAGTAAAGTTCGTGATCGTGAATCACGACTGATGAAAACATTCCAAGAAATTGAACACGATAAAAAAACAACCTCAAACTTTTTATTAAAACGCGGCGATTTCCACTTTGAAAACCCAACAAAATCAATTATGTCTTATGGTCGGGAAGGCGCTAAAGAATATAATAAAATGTTTACCATTAGTAGTGATTACGTGAAGATGCATGAAGATGGCGATATTTTTATTAAAGAAATTGAATATTACGCATCTTCATTTAACACTCTTCAAATTAACTCTAAACAATTAATTGAAACCGGAATTACTAAAGATAATATTACTTTCAAAGAATGTAAGACTATCGATGAATACTTAATTCGCTTAACTTATATTATTATTAAAGCTGAAAGTGATTTATATGGCGGCATTCAAATCTCTGATTTTGACTTTTTATTAGCCGAAGCGGTTAATAAAAATTACCGCTTAATTTGTTTAAATAATATCGATAAATTTGCCAAATTTAATCATATTAATGTCGATATTGATGAACTAGCACAATTAGAAAAATATGATGACAAACTAATCGAATTAGGTTTTACAGAAAGTGAAGTTAAAACGATTAAAGAATTAACTAACCGCGAACTAGAAAAAGAATTATTAAGATCAATTAGAAGATTTTTAATTACCTTAAAAGTAATTCCAACTAAAAATCAATCAGGAATTATTAACTTATCAATCGCTTATGGTACTGACACGAGTGAATATGGTCGAATGGTTACTAAAAATATTTTAATCGCTACACAGGAAGGGGTCTCGGGACACCTTTACACAACCCCAGTTCAAATCTTTAAAGTTAAAGAAGGTATCAATTATAATAAGCGCGATAAAAACTATGATTTATACCTATTAGCGGTAGAAACTCAAGCGTTAAGAATGTATCCTAACTTTATGTTTTTAGATGCTACTGCGAATCAAATTGAAGGAATTAATACGTTAAAAGATTTATCGTATGGCGCGACTAGAAACCGAATTACGTCAAACGTAATCGATTATAACTTATCACCACTTGGTCGTGGTAGTTTAGGTGAAACCACGATTAACTTACCACGAGTGGCCTTAAATAGTAAAAGTATTGAAGACTTTTATAACAAATTAAATATGGTATTAAATAAAGTCTCTGAACAATTAGTGGAAAAATATAAAAACTTATCAAACTTAAAAACAACCCATTTACCATTTTTAATGATGGATAAAGCCTGGAAAGATTCCTTAAGCTTATCACCTAGTGATAATATTACTCAAGTAGTTAAAAACGGTTCACTTGATATCGGCTTTATTGGGCTTGCTGAAGCGTTAGTTGCCCTAACAGGAAACCATCACGGCGAATCAAAAGAAGCCCAAGAATTAGGGTTAAATATTATTAAATTTATGAATAAACACGCTAATAAAGAACGTGAAAAATACGGACTTAATTTTCAAATTGTCGCCTCTTCTAAAGTTGATTTATTGGAAAACTTTGTCTTAAAAGACCAACAAAAATATGGTATTATTCGTAACGTTACCGATAAATCGTTTTACACCGATTCCTTCCATGTACCATCAAATTATCCAATTAATGCCGAGGCGAAAATTGGAATTGAAGCCCCGTATCATAATCTCATTCCTGGTGGCCATATTACCTATATTGAACTTGGCGGTGAACAAAAAAATAAAGTTAACTCCATCTTAGGACTCATTAAAATGATGAAGAAAAATGATATTGCCTATGCCGCGATTAATCACCGCCTAGATATTGATCATAAATGCAATTATATTGGTGAAATTAATTATAATAAATGTCCACAATGTGAACGAATTGAAACTACTTTAGAACCATTCTTTAAATATAGAAGAATTAATGATTTATTAATTTCACCAATTAACTTAGAAACCTTTGAACACGAAGAAGTTGATTTAAGAGTTACCCATATTAATAACTTAATGCGTGTTTCAGGATTTGTCCACGATTCAATCGTTGACGGACCAGGACTACGTTTTGTCGTCTTTGCTCAAGGGTGTTTAATTGGTTGCGTTGGCTGTCATAACCCTGAAACATGGGATCCTGATGGCGGTACATTAGTTGAACTTGATGATATTGTTACTATGTGGCGTCAAAACCCACTAATTGAAGGAGTTACCTTTAGTGGTGGTGATCCACTCTTACAAGCCGATAAAACCTTATATTTAGCTAAAAAAGCGAAAGAAACTAATTTATCAATTGTTTTATATTCAGGAAAATATTATGAAGATTTAATCGAACTTAATAATCCTCATATCAATGAAATTTTAGAACTAACTGACATTCTAATTGATGGCCCTTTCGAAATCGATAAACTAAATTTAAACTTGCAATACCGGGGAAGCGAAAATCAACGAGTAATTGATATGAAAAAGACCAGAGAGAGTGGAAAAATCGCTTTATTAATAGTATAATAAGGGTATGAAGGCGTTACTACTTATTAATCCCGCAAGCGGGAGAGAAAAAGTTGATAAAATTGTTGAAGTCGCTAAGCGCAGATTTCTTGAAAAAGAATATCATCTTGATATTTATTTTTCAAAACGCGCTGGTGACTTAACCGAAAAAGCCCGCTTGTGGGCAGATCAGTATGATACTTATATTACTTGCGGTGGTGACGGAACAATTAATGAGGTTGTTAACGGAGTTATGCAATCAGAAGTAAGACCAAGTATTGCTGTAATTCCAGTTGGTACAGTTAATGATGTCGCTCATATTTTAGGGTTTTCACATAATTTAGAAAAGAACTTTGATATTATCTTTAATACCGAACCACTACCAACTGACATTAACAAAATTAATGATCACTATTTTGTCTATGTCGCTGGAGCTGGATATTTAACAGAGGTTAGTTATAAAGCGGACCGCCAAGAAAAGAAAAAATACGGTCCTTTAGCTTATTTAAAGACCGGAATTCAAGGATTATCAAAAAAACCATTTTTTAAAGCCATGGTTCAATGCAATGATGAAATCTATGTTAGAAATGTTTCACTTTTATTAGTATTATCAGCTGATCGCTTTGGCGGCTTTAGATTACCTTTCTTTTCAAAGAAAAATAAACTAAACGATGGTTTAGTTGATATTAGAATTTTTGAAGGAAGAGATGTTGCCTTATTAATTAAACTAGCAATGTTTATTTTATTACTCGGTAGAAAACAATATAAACAATTCCACTTTACTACCGGTAAAGCGACAATTACTCCACTTAATAATAACCATGTCAAGTGGAATGCTGATGGTGAACTTGTGACTAAAGGGAAAATAGAGCTTGAAGTAATTCCAAAAGCGATTAAATTTTACGTTAATCCAAAACGAGCTAAAAAATTATATTAAAAATAACCAAATTATAGGGGATTAATCCCCTATTTTTTTGTTATAAAAAATTTTACAATTTTATTATGAAAAATACTTGACAAGACGATATACTTCGTGATACGATGTATTATGTAAAAGGAGGTATATCGTGGATGTTCAATTAAAGCGTGGCCTTTTAGAAGTTGGAGTACTTGCGGTCATTAGAAATAAACCATCGTATGGATACCGGATTATTAAAGATATGGAACCATATATAAAAATTTCTGAATCGACTTTGTATACAATTTTAAAAAGACTAGAAGATACTGATATGTTAATGGTTAAGACCGTTGAACATAATTCAAGGCTTCGTAAGTACTATCATATTACGAAGCAAGGACTAGATAAGATAGAAGAGTTTAAAGAATACTGGGCCGATATGAAGGCGATGGCGAAGTTTATAATCGGGGAGGATGCCATATGAGAAAAGAACAGTTTATAGAAGAACTTAAGGTAAAATTAAGAGGTTTACCGAAAGAAGATATCGAAGACCGGTTATCATTTTATTCAGAAATGATTGATGACCGGGTTGAAGATGGGTTATCAGAAGAAGAAGCAATTCAAGAAATTGGTACTTCTGATGAAATTGCTTCAAAAGTAATTGAATCAACTTCACTTACTAAAATCGTTAAAGAAAAAGTTAGATTAAAAAGAAAATTAGAAGCTTGGGAAATAGTATTAATTATTTTAGGATTCCCATTATGGTTCCCACTTCTAGTTATGGTGCTGACATTTATTTTGGTCTTTACTATATTATTATGGTCAGCAGTTATCGTGTTGTGGTCGGTTGAAGGATCATTAATTGTCGGAGCGTTTAGTTTCTTAATTGAATCGGTAATTATTTTGTTTTCTGGCACATTTGCCGCTAGCGTGGCCACACTTGGCGTCAGTTTACTTAGTGCGGGGGTCGCAATATTCTTATTTTACGCTTGTGCAAAAGTAACTGAGTTAACCGCTAAGTTGACTCAAAAGATTATATTAAGTATTAAAAAAGCACTTGTTGGTGGGGAGAGTTAAAAATGAAAAAAGGAATTAAAATATCATTAATTATTGCGACAATTTTAGTAATATTAGGTTTAGGGATGACTATTACTGTGTTAGCAATCAACAATTTTGATTATGAAACGTTAAATCTTGGCGGGAAAATAGAAACTAAAGAAGCACTATTAAATGAAGATTTTAACAATATCAACATTAATGTTGACACGATGGAGGTTTCATTTATTAAGACTTCAGATGCTACCGGTAAAATCATTTATGATCAACGTGTAAACACGAATTTTGAAATTAATGTTGCCGCTGGCACCTTAAATGTTCGTCAAACAAATATTAGAAAGTTTTTTTTCTTTACTGGTTTTTTCTTTAAAAAGACTAAAATGGATATCTATCTTCCAAAAGATACTTATAACAATTTAATATTAAACACAGCTACTGGCCATATCAATATTCCAAAAGAATTTACTTTTGATAAAATTAATATTGACAGTGAAACTGGTAATATTAATTTATTTGCCAAGGCTAATGAAATTAGCGTTGAAACTGAAACTGGGAGAGTTCATCTTAAAGATATTAATGCCAATAATATTGTTATTGAGACATCAACTGGAAGTCATACTCTTGAAAACGTTAATGTAACTAATCTAATCAAATTAAAAATTGAAACCGGAAGAGTTACACTAAATAATGTTAAAATGGAAAATTTAAGAGTTAACAGTTCCACAGGAAGAGTATATTTAACTAATGTAATAGCATCTGGTAGATTTGATATTAATACCAGCACCGGCAGCGTCTTTTTAACAAGTAGTGATGCCGCCGAAATCTACATTAAAACCTCTACTGGAAATGTTACAGGAACACTACTTACTAGCAAAATCTTTTACTGCAAAGCCGAGACCGGTAGAATTAATGTTCCTAAAACTACTACTGGTGGCATTTGCGATATTGAAACTGAAACCGGTAATATCGATATTACCATAGTTAATCCATAAAGAAAATAACGCCTTTTTATAAGGCGTTTTATTTTTGAAAAAAATTTTTCAAAAAAGCTAATTTATTTACTATTTCTTTATATTTTTTTTCAAAAACCGTAAATATTTGTAAATTAAAATAATATATAATGAAATTGAAGGAGATGATTATGAATAATGGAAGAAAAAATATGTCACTGTTGCGAGCAAGAATATGTTGAAGACGTTAGGGAGGTTAACAATCACACTAATGAAAATTCAAATATTTACAATACAGAGATTAAAAGTGCCGTAGTTATTCATAAGAACTTCAAATATAAACGTATAAAATTACAAAAGATTTTGTTGTCATAAATCTTTTAACATATCCTTTCTTTATTGCTAAAAAAAATAGGGGGTGATCCCCCTATTTTGCACTTTTATTATAGATTTTTTCAAATTTTATAAAAATATATCAATAATTATAGTTAATAGTTATGTTTTTATAAAATTTTTTCAAAAAATGTATTAATTTGATAAATAATTTATGTTTTTATCAATTTAATTTTGTTTTTCTTTTAGCTTAGAGTTTATTTTCTTAATATCATTTTTAATTACTAAGTAAGTAAGAACCCAAATTAAGACAAAGATAACGGTGAAAATTAAAACAAAGAGTAATAATGATAAAAATCCAACATTAAACCATTTTAATACCCAACCAACAACTAACATTGGAATGATTGTCCCAAAGTAGTAGATGACAGTTCTTTTTAATAAACTCCACTGATTTTGTTGCCAGATGATATTACCAAAAGCAAATACTAAGCCTAAAACTCCGGTTAAGATTGCGGCAATCGTTGCCGCTAAGATTTCATTACCGCCCATCATTTCCAAAAATGCAGGGACAACAACACTATATGTATTTGGTCCGGCAATGATTGCCGAAACAATAATTGAAATAAGATGTCCAATTCCTACTCCACCAAAAAAGCCTAATAACAATTTTGATATAATAATATATTTCTTACGCATTTATTTATCCTCCTATATGCCTAAGTAACTTTTTACTTCCTTTAATTTACGTCTTGATACATATAAGACGTCTCCGTTTACCATCTCAACTGAAATAGTACCAACAAAAGATAAATCAAATGATTTAATTTTATCTAAATTGATAATATCAAAGCGAGAGATCCTAATAAAATAATTTTTGTTTAAATCATTTTCTAATTCTTGTAAAGTTTGTCTTGTTACATACTCTTTATCTTTAGTTACTATATAAACTCTACCTTCACTTGTATATAACCGGATAATATTTTCTTCTTTAATAATTTCAAAACGATTACCATTAAATCCGGAAAGAAGATTCGGTTTTAAATTGATGATGCTTTCTTGAAGTTTTAAAATCTCATCATCAATTTCATTAGTAACAATAATAATAGTAGTTTCTAAAACATCTTTATCAATTTTGATATCGACTTTCACCATCTCAACTCCTTTAAGCTAGCTTTGTCTAAATTGTAACCGATAAAAAAATGATTGTCAATATATTTTGGATAAGCGGCTATATTTATCGGATGAGCGGTATTTTTATTATAAATTTGATAAAAAATAAAAATAAAACCTCATTTATATAAAAATTTTTTCAAAAAATAAAAAATATATACTTACTAATAAAAAATAGCTCGCGATGAGCTATTTATCAATCAAAGTTAGTTAACTAACTAAATATTTAAATGGCAGGGGCAGAAGGATTCGAACCCTCACTTGAGGTTTTGGAGACCCACGTGCTGCCGTTGACACCATGCCCCCAGCACCATTTATTATATCATATGTAGGTTAAAATCTTTTTTATTTGATTAATTTAACGTTTTATCTGATTCCTCAGAATCATCAAAGTTGGCTTCCACAACTTCGCCTTCTTCAGGTGTATCACTAAAGATTGCTTCTTGATGGACTTGTGGATTCATAGATTCGGCTTGTTTAGCGGCTAATCTTTTTTCCGCTCTCTTTTCTTGAACTCTAGCCACAACGAATTTATTAAAGAACATAAAGTAAGCGGCAAGAAGAACAATAAACGTAATAATAACAACCGATAGAACTACACCACCATTGTATGGTGATAAATCTAATTTTTGATAAGATAAGTTTTGAGCTTGAACTTCAGTTTCAGTTGGAAATAATCCTGAAACTTCAGTTTTAGTGAATGTATATTTATCAACTGATAAATCTAAATCATGAACATAAATTGGATTATCACCATAAAACTTATTATTATCTGAATTAACAACAAACAATGTTTCTTTATTATCTTCAATTGGATTTTTCTCAGCATCAAGAGGAACATGAACAATTCTAATTTCAATTAATTCAGCTAATGTATCTTTATCAATTTGTAATAAACCTTTATCAATAATAGCTGGATATTTTGGACTTAGAGTATAAGCATAAGCTCCTTTACTGTCACTTTCTTTAACATGTGGTAATACTGCTGGATCAAATCTTAAATAAACTCTAAATAAATGATTAGGAACTTCTTTAGTATTATATTCATCATTTAATCCCATTAAGTCTTCGCCTTTATACTTTAAATCCTTAATTTCAATAACATAACCATCACTTGATGTTTGTTGTTTAAAGAAGTAGAGTTTGTAAGATGTTCTTACAACTCTAGTACGATAAATATTTAATGAAAAGTTTAAATCAGAAACAGCTGGATCATTTTGTTTATAAGTATAGATTGGATTTTTATCATAAAATCCATTACCAGCTGTTAGATATGCGTCTAAATAATCACTATTTTGATCATAATATTTATAATGTTCATTATAAACTTTTTCTTCATAATATTTACTAGTTCTTGAAATTACAGAAGTATTAAAAAACATCCCGATTAACATATACGCAGCAATCGCGAATAATATATATCCCAATATTTGAGTAACATTTACTTTTTTCATATAAAAATCACCTCAGTCCTATATATAATAACAAATTATATATACAATATTCAAATTAAAAGATATTAGATAATTGTTTTATTTTGACAAACATTAAAATTATTGTATAATTAATAATAGTCGTGCATATGGCGGTTGTGGCGAAGTGGCTAACGCATCGGATTGTGGCTCCGACATTCGCCGGTTCAATTCCGGTCAGCCGCCCCATAATTATACAGGCCCGTAGCCAAGCGGTAAGGCATCAGACTTTGACTCTGACACTCGTTGGTTCAAATCCAGCCGGGCCTGCCATCAATATTTTTAATTAGTAGAAATATAATCAAACAAATGGCTTAACAAAGCCATTTTATTTTTATAAAAGTTTGTTGAGAGTTAAAATTATAATTCGAAACAGACTTTTTTATTTAGCCTGTACAATCTAGGTTTTAATAAAAATATCATAGATTCATCTTTTAGTTCCAACTTTTATAAATATTTTATCAATTTATATGATAAAATAACTATAGAACATATTGTTGGAATTTAAGAGAAAGAGTGATAAAAAATGATAGTTTATTCTGGAAGTATTAATAAATTTAATGAAGATGTAGATGCTGGATTAATCGCTAACAAAATTCAACAAGAACTGGAGAGACTAGGCATTAGTCATAGTAATGAATCCGAATATAGGTCTTGGGATAATTCATTATTTTATATGAGTAATATTTTATACAAATCTAACATTGATAAAGATGTTTATATTGCAATTGAGTATAAAATTCCAACGACATCAAAAAGAGTTGATTTTTTAATAAGTGGCAAAGATAAAAATGATAAATCTAATTTAATTATAGTTGAATTGAAACAATGGGAAAAAGCGAAAAGAACTGATAAAGAAGATTTAGTTCAAACTTATATTGGTGGTGGGAATAGACTTGTTACTCATCCATCATATCAAGCCTATTCATATGCTAAAACGATTGAAAATTTTAGCGAATATATTCAAGATGAAAAAGTAAATATATATCCCTGCTCATATCTACATAATTATAATGAAAGCGAGAGGGAAGAACTTGAAAATCCTTTGTATGATAAAATTGTTAAAATTTCACCCCTATTTTTAAAAAATGATGCTCAAAAATTAAGAACTTTTATTGAAAAATATATTAAAAAATCAGATCAAGGGAAGCTTCTATACGAAATTGATCACGGGAAAATAAGACCTTCTAAAGCTTTGCAAGACACACTCTCTTCAATGTTAGACGGTAACGAAGAATACTATATGTTAGATGAACAAAAGGTAGTCTATTCTTCAATTAAAAAAATTGTGGAAGAATCAGGATATAGTGAAGATAAGCATACAATCATTGTTCAAGGGGGCCCCGGAACAGGGAAGAGTGTGTTAGCGATAAACTTACTAGTGGATTTCAAACATTTAGTCACATCATATGTTACAAAAAATGCCGCCCCAAGGAATGTATATTTTGAAAAATTAAAAAGAGGGCGTCATAGATATCAATATGTTAAAACACTATTCAGATCTTCAGGAAGTTTTGTAAATTCAAAAAATAATGATTTTGATTGCCTTCTAATTGATGAAGCTCATCGATTAAATGAAAAGTCTGGCTTATATGGGAATTTTGGGGAAAACCAAATTAAAGAGCTTATTAAAGCGTCTAAAGTCAGTGTATTTTTTATTGACGAGGATCAAAGGGTGACATTAAAAGATATAGGCTCTGTTGATACAATAAAAAAATACGCAAAAAAACTGGGCTCGACAATACATATGGGAGAGGATTTTATTTTAACGTCTCAATATAGATGTAATGGAAGTGAAGGATATATTGCATTTATAGATGATTTGTTAGGACTTAGAGAAACAGCCAATAAAGATTATTTTGATTTGGACTATGATATTAAAGTTTATGATAATTTAGTTTTAATGAGAGAAGATTTGAGGAAGAAAAATCATAATAATAAAGCTAGAATGTTAGCGGGATACTGCTACGACTGGATTACTAAAAAGAATCCGAAAGGAGATAACTATGATATCGTAATTAACGATTTTAAAGCAAAATGGAATTTTGACAATACAAATACTTGGGCAATTGATGAAACATCATTTGATCAAGTAGGCTGTATTCATACATCACAAGGATTAGAGTTTGATTATGTTGGAGTTATTATTGGTAATGACTTAAGATATGAAAATAAAAAAGTAATAACGGATTATACCAAAAGATCGAAAAATGATGCTAGTTTAAAAGGGGTTCATACATACAATAGATATGATGATGCCGATATCATAATTAGAAATACCTACAAAACATTATTAACAAGAGGTCAAAAGGGTTGTTATATATATTGTGAAGACAAAAAATTAAGCGAATATATTAAAAAGAGAATAAGAATTGTAGATGAGGCGAGAAAAAATGAAGGAAATAATTAAAAAACTTTTGAAATTTAGAAACGAAAGAGATTGGGAACAATTTCATACACCTGAAAATTTATCTAAATCAATAGTAATAGAAGCTGGAGAACTACTAGAAAATTTCCAATGGGGAAATGAATTTGAAAATGCTGATAACATTAAAGAAGAGGTTGCAGACATAATGATTTATTGTTTGTTGCTTTGTGAAAAAATGGATTTTAATGTTAAAGAAATAATAAACGAGAAAATAGATTTAAATAATAAAAAATATCCAGTTAATAAATCTAAGGGTAATGCAAAAAAATATAATAAATTATAACTATGGCTTTCTAAATTATTAAAAAAATTTTATAAATAAATGAATTTTATTGATTTAATAAGGAATGAGTTTTAAAGTTGTAATAAATGCTATAATAATATTGACATATTTTGATAGAAGGTGATATTGGTGAGTGTTTTTAAAAGTGAAAACAAATTCAAAAATAAGATGTTTGTTTCTGAAAATAAAGAAATAACTATTATCAATAGTGATTGTGTTGAGGTGTTAAAAAACATAAAAGAAGAAAAAGTTAGTCTTATAATTACTTCTCCCCCCTATTGTATGGGAAAAGAATATGAAAATCCTGAAGATGATATTAATTCATTCGTGTCATTGAACACCCAAGTTATTAAGGAGTCGGTTAGGATTTTAAAAAATGGTGGAAGTTTATGTTGGCAAGTGGGTTTTCATGTCAAGCAAGGCATTATTGTTCCGTTAGATTATCATATTTATAACATTGTAGAAAGTATAAATAAAGAACTGCCTAGTAAAGACAAATTATATTTACATAACAGAATTATCTGGACGTTTGGACACGGCTTAAACGCAGAAAAGCGATTAAGTGGTAGGTATGAAACTATATTGTGGTTTACTAAAGGGAAAGAGTATACTTTTAACCTTGACCCTATTAGAATTCCACAAAAATATCCGGGCAAAAAATATTCTAAGGGTTCAAAAAAAGGTCAATATAGTGGTAATCCCTTAGGGAAAAATCCGTCTGATGTTTGGGATATACCAAATGTTAAAGCAAATCACATTGAAAAAACAGAACATCCATGTCAGTTTCCAATTGTCATACCTCAGAGATTAATTAAGGCTTTGACAAATGAAGGAGACATTGTTGTTGATCCTTTTTTTGGGAGTGGAACAACTGGTGTAGCATGCTTGATCGAAAATAGAAAATTTCTTGGCATGGAAATTGACGAAAAGTATTTTTTAATGGCTAAGAATAGAATTTTAGACGCTATTGATGGTGACATTAAATATAGATGTGAATTTCCGCCAATAGAACCAGATAAGAATCAAAAAGCAGCGCAAAAGCCGGAGGATTTTAAATGGTGAAAAAAATATCAAAAAAGAAAAAAATGACAAAAGAGCAAATGGCAGAGAAGAAAAAAAGAAGGGACTTTTCTAAACAAATTGAAAACATTTTTTTATTTTCGGGATTCATGAAAATAGATGTACGTGGTAAGAGTTTTTATTTGGGTGGTAGAAATAACGAACTTGATCATTGTTTTATTTATGAAAACATAATGATAATTTGTGAAGACACTATACAGGAATTGAAAGCAATGGAAAAAGCTATGGAAAACGGTGAAACATATAAGAGCAATCACCATATGGTTAAAGATGAAACATCAAGAATAATTAAGGAAAACAAAAAAGATTTTTTTGATTTTCTTAAAAATAATTTCCCTAATTGTAATGAGATTTCTAAATATGGATATAATGAGTACAAAGTTTTTTTCTTATATTTTGAATATGGAAGAAAAAAATATGATAAAGACACTATTGGCAGATTCAAAAACCTTATATTTATAGATGCTCCTACAATGAATTATTTTGTATCTATGTCTAAGAGCATAAAAGCTTCATTTAAATATGAGTTATTCAAGTTTTTGAAATTATGTAAATCAGATATCGGTATACCAGACCCTGCAACAGAGACAAAATGCATTAGTTCATCTATAATTTATCCGGAATCTGTTACTGGGTATGACGATGGAATAAGAATGGTATCATTTATGATGAAACCTAAGGATTTGATTGAGAATAGTTGCGTTCTTAGAAAAGATGGGTGGAATCAGGATATTGATTTATATCAAAGATTGATTACACCTAGTAGAATTAAATCTATAAGAACATTTGTGGTGGATAGGAAAACAGCTTTTTTAAATAATATAATAGTCACCCTTCCTGAAAACATAAGTTTCTATAAGATTACGTCAAAAAATGAAAAAACAATTGAATTAAACGATATAAAGCAGTATAAAAGTGATATAGGAATTCGTATTCCAAGCGATTTTAATAACATTATAATAATAGATGGGCAACATCGTGTTTATGCATATTATGAGGATAATGACAAAGATGATCCCGTGGAATTAAAAATTAGCAATTTAAGAAATAAGTTGAATTTACTAGTTACAGGAATAATTTATCCTGATACTGAATATTATAGGGATCCCATGAATAGGAGGAAATTTGAAAGTGATTTATTTGTTTCTATCAATGAAAATGCTAAGGCGGTTGATGCGGATACAATCATACATGTTCAATCAATATTGGATCCGACTTCAGATGTAGCCTTATCTAGAAAAATTATTGAAATACTAAATAATAATGGACCATTTGCATCAATGTTTGAATTATCCAAAGTTGAGCCTGCACAAATTAAAACAGCTTCTATTATAAAATATGCTTTGTCTAGTCTGGTATCAACAAAAAGACACGAAAACTTGTTGTATTATTATTGGATAAGAGAAAACAGAAAAGATGAACATTATGAATTGAATGGTAGTAAAGATATTGATAATTACGTTAAATATTGTGCAAAATGTTTGAATGTATATTTTGAAGCTATTAAGGAAAGATTTTCCGATTCATGGAATAAAGATTCAAAGTTACTTCAGGTTGTTTCTATCAATGCTTTTATTATCGCTTTAAGAGAAACATTAAGACTGACTGACGGACCTAGAACAAGAGAATTTTATTCGAAACTTTTAAAAGAACTTAATATTGAATTTAATGACATTAAAAATTTCTCTTATAGTAGTTCTCAATATAAAAAATTTGCAACAAATGTGATCATACCATTTTTTGAAAATAAGTTGCTAAACGAAGCGCAAAATTTTTAAGTTATTATTCTATTTTATTATTTAATTAAGTTTTAAAAATGCAAAATATATTTTATAAATCAAGTTATGTAATATAAAAAAACAAAATAAATAGATTAATATATTTCAAAATATTAATGAAACACATTTAATATACATATTAGAATAAATTTAGAAATTAAATAAAAACTATTAAGTAAGGCTTCTATATAAACTTAAATTGCTTCTCGAAAACATCTAGAGATGCTAACGAACACAACATAAATTGTCTACATAAGGATTTTTATAATATATCTAACTATAAATGCTTATGTAGTATAGCACTAAAACTACTTGGAGATTTAAAATCGTGTGGTTTAATTGGTTCTCACATTGATGAGAGTTTTTAACATTTATATGGATGATAAAAATATTAACCTCTATACAACTTAATAAGTGAAATGCTTAATCTGTCTCCACTTTCACCCGAAAGGCATACAAATGCATTTGTTTAGTAGTTTAGCATAAATAAGCCATTTTTTGCTATACATTTCATTTCAAAATTGGTGGACATACCTTGGTTTAAACTAAATTTTTGATTAGGAAAAGCCTTCAGGGCTTTTTTCTATGTGTTTTAAAAAAAGATAATTCTATTTAAGAATATGAAAAATTTTACAAAAGATATGATAAAATCATATTAAGAGACCAAGTTTCTAAGTAAGCACTTCAATATATATAATCTTGGACCTTATGAAAACCAAAAAAACAATTATAAAAAGAGGTAAAAAATGGAAAAAGAAAAAATGAATGTTATAACACTTGCCGAAATATACAGCTTGTTTTCAAAATTTATTACTGATACTTTAATGCAAGAAGGAAGATTTAATTTAGATAATTATATCAAAGAAACTGCTAATCAAAAGAAAGAATTGTTAAATTCAATTTTTGAAAGTGAAGTAGAAACGATTGATAAAATCTTTAATAATTCTTCAATACCTAAAAATAAAGTCGTATCAGAAATATTTCAAGCGACTAAAACTAGATTAGATGAAATAGTTTTAGAAGCAGATGCTTTAATCAAACAATTAAAAAGTGGCGTTAAAAATTACGAATTTTATTTACTTTGTATCATAAGAGCGAAATACACAATAATTGATAAAATCTTTGACGTGTTATTACGAGCTTTAGATTTCTTGTTTGAGAATAATCGTGTTTCAATGGAAGAAATAACCGGATCAAAAACTTTCGAACAAATTTGCACGATACATGATGCCAGTAGGTTAGAATATTGGAATGAATATATTCAATTTATTGAAATAGCTGATGAAGATTTTATTAATACTGAATTAGGAGTTTTCCCGTTATTATTAGAAGATGAGACTGACTCAAAAAAAGAAGAGTTAATTAATCTCTTCCCTTCTCTTAGAGAAAAAGTTGTTGAAAGTGAGCACTACGGAGAAAAGTTAATAAGAGAGTGTCAAAGTATAATTAATCATCTTAATATCTTAAATCATAATAACGATCTTTTAATTGAAAATTATCAAAAACGATATCTAGAACTAACAAGTAAAGAAAAAAATGAAAAATTGATAAAACAGTTAAATCTTCCAGACAATCAAAAATTACCAAACACATATATGGATCATTATAATTTTTATAATGAGTTAATCGTAAAAAGAATAATAGAAGATAACGATAAAAGTGTTAATCAAGCTCATACTATCGCACTTGAATCTTTAAAAGATAAAAAATTAAGCCAACAAATTAATGATTTAATTGTTGCTAAAATACATTATATTAATCTTTGCCGTTCAAAACAGGAAAATCTTAAGGACACGAAGATTAATTTAGATGATTTAAAAGATAAAGAAAAATATGATGCCAATAAGGCACTAGCAATCTCTTTATTAAAAGCCGAAGGCGCCTTTGATGACGTTTCATTTGAGAAATACTTAAACGCTTTTAATAAAGCGTTAGAGGTTGAGTTTAATAAGGAAATCACCCTTTCATCAAAAGTTTCCTTAGAAGAAGTTGAAGAAAGGTTGAAAACTTTATATAAACGGAAAAATGAAAATACCCTTCATTTTACTAAATTAAATGTGTGGTTAATGAATTTTAAAGGAAAATTAAATGGTGTTTTAAAATCTTTAGGAGTTGTTGAAAAACTTATTAAAATCCTTGATGTTGATATTAAAAAGTCTTCAAAATAATTAGAAAATCGTAGGAGAGAAAATTTATATAATATGTGATGATAAATCTATAACAACAATACCTATTTTCCCCATAAAAATAAATAAGCCATAATATTATGGCTTTTTTTAATTTATTAAGATAAAATAAGAGTAGAAGATATTTTTAAAAGTATTAAAAATATGATAGGAGGATTTCTACATGAGAAAGAAGAAAATGTTTAGATTATTAATTGTAGTAGTCTTATTTATGTTTTTGTTTGGTTGTGAGAATCTGAATCAAGGATCTGGAAATGGGAAAGAGGTTCCGGTTTATCAAGGGATGGAAGTTACGGGAACTTTAGAAAACCAAAAAGCTTGTAATACACCTCTATTATTTTCTAGTGGAGGTGATGATGAGGGTGATGGAATTAACCAACAAAATCCTTTCAGCAAGAATACTGGAGAAATGATTGAAGATGAATTAAAAAAAAAATTAGGTACAGGGACCAGCGAAAGTGCTGAGTATTATACATCCAAGAATCAAGATTTTTATATTACGATAAAATTATCAAATCCGGATGATTTTGTTATTTTATCGTTTAATTTAAATGGCGTTCGTTATGCATCATATCAATTTCATGATAATTCAGATTTGGAAAATATCATATTAAAAGTTAATTCAGGAGATGTATCTGGAATTAAAGAGTATACCATTGATGAAATTAAATATGTTGATGGTACTGAGATTAAGGATGTTATATTTGCCGGTAATCGCACAGTTAAAGTTGGAGTTACTTATGACGCACTTCCAGATGCCACCATAAGTAACTTAAAAATTGAATCAACAAGTATCTCATTAAATGCACAAGTTACCGATTTGGAAAATTTAATGGAATTATACGATAGTCCATTAAAGATTTATTTATATGATGGAAATAATTTAATTAGAGAAAAAGAATTAGTGGTTGGTGCTAATGAAGTATTATTTGATAAATTATTGCAAAACACCCTTTATCAGTATGCAATTGTCACGAGGTATGATTCGTTAGATGGCAATGGTAGCCAAATGGTAATTTTAGAAAAACTGGCTTTTTATACCAATAGAATAATTAAACTAACTAATGTTGCTGCAACTCAAGAAAGTGTTTCTTTTGATGTAGTTATCGATGATAAAGCGGAAGTTGGATCATTAACTGCCATTGAATTATATAAAGGTAATGAGTTAGTAAAAAGTATAGAAGATTTAACATTAAGAGAATTTAGTGGATTATTATCAAATAATGAATATGAAATTCGAGTAATTTATACTTATAATTTAGATGATGGAGTTGACCGCGCTGTGACTTTTACGCAAGCGGTAACAACGAAATCCAAAACACTTCCAAGGTATACTAGTAATTTAGAAAGGGGGGCATCATCAGTTGTTTTAGATTTAACAGTTGAAGATCCTGATTCAATTGGGAAATTAGTTTCAATTGAATTATATAAAGATAATGAATTAGTTGAATGTTTAGAAGACTTTACAGAAATCAAATTTACCGGACTATTATCAAATAATGAATATAAGATTGTAGTAAATTTCACCTACGATTTAAATGAGGGCGAAGGTGAGCAACCTGGAGCTATGCTCATATCATTTAGAACTAAATTTAAAAATTCCCCTTATATTGAAATTAAAAATGTAGTAGAAACGAAAACTTCAATTGGATTTGAACTAGATATAATAGATCAAGACCAAGTTGGATCATTAACCGCAATTGAGTTATATAAAGATAATGAGTTAGTAAAAAGCTTAACTGATTTAACATTAAGGGAATTTAGTGGATTATTATCAAATAATGAATATGAGATTAAAGCGATATACACTTATGATATGAATGATGGATTTGGCGAACGAGTATTAACAGCAACCCATCAAGTAACAACTAAACCAAAGGTGGCTCCAACAATAGAAATAGTGGATGTAGTCGAAACCCAAACATCAGTTGGATTTGATTTTACAATAGTAGATTTGGATCAAGTTGGAGCGATAACTGCAATTGAATTGTATAAAGATAATGAATTGGTCGAAAGTTTAACTGATTTAACGTTAAAAGAGTTTGGTGGTTTACTATCAAATAATAAGTATGAAATCAAAGTAACTTACACTTATGATTCAAATGATGGGTATGGTACTAGAAATATTACTGATACAAAAAATATTTTGACACCCAAAATTGTCCCATCAGTGGATGTAATATTTACTCATCATCGTGTGTGGAAAGTTTCTTATGAAATAGTAATTTATGATCCAGAATTAGCATTAACTTTAAGTAGAGTTTATGCAAATTTAAATACAAGCGGCGATTACTGGTATCCAGACTATAATCAATATGAACTATCGCTTGATTTAACTGGAACTTTCGATGGTATTAGTTCCGCTAGCACCCATACATTATATATTGAATACTTAGTTGATTTAAATGATGGCAATGGCGGTCAAACGATAACTTTAACGAAAGAATTTAAAACACCTAAATGTAATCTTGGGTATTCAATTGAAAGTTTTGAAGCAACTTCTGATAGCTTAACTTTTAACTTAATCATGCATGATCCGGATAATGTTGGCCAGGCTGAAGTTAAATATGAATTATATAACAGCGACAAAACAGTTTTAGTAAGTAATCAGTTTGATACAAACCCTGAAATGGTTGGGCCGTGGTCATATACATATAGTTATACATACAATGATTTGTTGTCAAATAATACATACATATTAGTTATTAGTTTTAAAGGAGATTTAGAAGATGGACTCGGCTTTAGAGAGTTCGTTCAAGAATTAAGCTTAACAACTAAACCAAAGGTGGCTCCAACAATAGAAATAGTGGATGTAGTCGAAACACAAACTTCAATCGGATTTGATTTTACTATTGAAGATGTAGATTTGGTAGGAAATGTAACTTCAATTGAAATATATAAAAATAATGAATTAGTTGAAAGCTTAAGTGATTTAACATTAAGAGAGTTTAGTGGTTTACTATCAAATAATTTGTATGAAATTAGAGTGGTTTACACATATAATTTAAATGATGGAACGGGATTAAAAACAATTACAATATGTCAAAACGTTAAAACTCAACCTCAAAAAATTGAAATCATAGAAATCATAATTTTGAATACTGAGGCTATAAAAACCAATAGCCCTATAAATTTTAGAATTAATTTTGATAACAAAGATCAAGTTACAATTAGTTCTATAATGTTAAACGGGAAACAAGTAGACGTGATTGGACTTGATGGTAAGACAAGTGCTTTGTTTAGCATAAATTCTGGGAATGTTTCTGGTGATATAATTTTTCGGGTTGAAAAATTGATTATAGAAGGCTTTATCGATCCATATTCTATAGAAGTTTTTTCATTCAATGTGCCTATTATAGGTGATATAGAGGTAACTAGAGTTTACAACGATTTAAATATATTCTCAATTAATGACGATTCTCAAAATTATATTTATGTGGATATTAGCGGACTTGAAAATTATGTAATAAGTAATATATATTTAATAGTTACTGGAACGAGTCCATTTAATTTAGGTGCAGATGATTTTGAGTTTGTAGATGCAAATACGATTAAATTTTTAAGAAATGGGAACGGCACCTTAACGTTAGGACAATTTACTAGAGTGAGAATATATTCGATTACTTATGGATTATCAGAGGAAAAAGTAGTGACGAAAAATTTTGAAGACAATTTTTCTTTAGGACGATTTTTGGCTATAGAAGATTTAAGCGTTAACTATATTAGCACAGCCGATGAACTACAAAATTTAGAAAACAATAAAGTATATTGTTTACAAAACAACATTGATTTAAAAGGGTTTGATTGGATTCCTTATCAATCATCAGCTATTATTATTGGAAATGGTTATTCGATATCAAATTTAGAATTAATCGTTTCCGAGACACAAGACTATTTAAATTTAGGACTATTTAGTAGGTTTGAAGGCGTTGCTATTGATATTACGTTAAATAATTTTAATATTTATGTTTTAGGTTCAAATTATGTTTATGCTGGCCTTTTTGCGGGATATTTAAATGGTGTTATAGAAGGCATGAAAATTATAGGTGATAATAAAATATCAGTTTCAGGAAAAATAGCAATTGTTGGTGGAATTGTTGGCGGCGTTTCTAATTCAATAATAAATAAATCTGAAGTATCAAGCGTGTTAGAAGTCAATATTAATAGTGCGAAAATAAGGTTTGGTGGAATTCTAGGATATAATTCTGGATTTATAAATAGAAATAAGTATAGTGGTTCAATTACTTTAAAAATTAAAGGCTATAATTTTGAATATCGTTCTGTTATTATTGGAGGCGTTGCGGCATATGAAAATGGCGGTTCAGTATATAATTCGGAGTTTATAGGAACTATCAATATAACGGATGAATCACCATTTGCTCAAGAAGGCGAGATTTGTATAGGCGACATTATATATGGAGCCTTTAATAATTCTGCCAACAATATTTTTGCTGGAAATTTTAACATTATTACGAATAATAGTGTTTATTTAGGCATCAGTGCGACATCTGAAAATCCTGTTTACAGGAATAATTTATTTTTAGGTTTTATAAATATAAGCGGGGCAAATAGCTTTACTGTTTTTTCAGAAAATAGCACAAATAATTATGTTGGTGAAAATGCCCAAATAATCGTAAATTCTAATAATTATAATTTTGATCCTAATGTTATAAATCTTGTTTCATCTAATGAATTGGAGTCAATCGATTTTTATGTTACACAATTAAACATGGATATTACAATATGGAATATAGATAATTTGGATTATAATAATGGTAAATACCCAACTCTTAGGTAATCTAATAAATAGTAATCCGATGCAAAAGTTTTTGTGTAATATAGACTATTAATCAAAGCTATTAGCTTGTATCATAATATTTGAGTTTTTAAAAAAATGCAAAGGAATATATTTTAGAGATGATTAGAAATACCCCGATAGATTTTTAAATTAAAAAATGCAGATAATTCGTTCTTGGCCCGTGATATAATATTGATGTAAACAAACATTATTTACAAAACTTTTGACAATATTAATTTAATCAATTTATTTGATATTTGTAAGGAGGTAAAATTATGAAATTAGAAAATGAATTTAATCAAAAATTTATCGAACTTGATAAGTTATGTAAAAAGTTATATCCCAAACATTCTAAAGGTGTTGAGGCATTAAAAGAGTTTGCCAATTCTTTGGCGCCAAATAATAAAACTAAATTATTAGAATTTATTGATGCTTATGAGAACAATAATATAACAAACATTGATCAAGAATCCATTAACTTTTTAAACGGACTACTTCATGATGCTAACATTAGGATTCTTAGTAGTAATTTTTCAGAAGATATGTTTGTCTTAAAACACGAAGAAGATAGTTTCGAAAAAGATCAAAGATATTACAAAAATAAAATTGAAGAAATGTATTCTAATGTTATTAAATACACTCCAGTTTTCCAAAAATCAATTAAGAAAAAAGCGAAGCAAGAATTAGAAAACGCCTTTAGAGAAATTGATAGATGTAAAGACTTTGATGAACTACTAGAAGTTGAAGAAAAATATGAAGAAATTTTTGATAAACTAGAAGATTTGATTGATTATGATCTTTAAATAAATAAAATAACGGCTTTAATAAGCCGTTATTTTTTGTTTATGTCAAATTCTAATACTCCTACATTTCCCATTTCCAAATACTTTAAGATTTGGTTATCTTTAAATATCATGGCACCGCCGTGTGAAGATTTTGAATGGTCATTGATTAGAAGTAGTGGGACTTTGATATCAGTAGATCTTTCTTTATAGTCGCTGATTTCTTTGTTGAACTGTTCGATTTCATAATCTAGGTGATTTGGCCATAAGATGATATCAATATTATTTTTGAGTGTAGTATTGATTACTTTGCTTTTAATATTATCATCCCATAAGTCGCCGCAGATGATTGTAATCAAATTATAATTATTTAAAGTAAAAGGAATTAATTTAGTTCCTTCTTGATAATATTCATTTGTTTTAGATACTACTTTCCAGCCAACGGATAACCTTCTATAGTTATTAATGATATTTCCGTGATTATCAATAATCATATAGCTACAATAAATATTTTCGTTATCTCGTTCATAATAACCAAACCCTACTGAAGTATTATATTTTTTAGAAGCTTCTTTAATGGGATTAAAAATACGTGAATCTTTAGGTATCGCGATATTGATATCAATATCATAATTCCAAGATAAAGCATTAAAACCTTGAATGAAAGCTTCAGAAAATAGTAAAAGACCTAAGTGATGATTTTCACTTAAATATTTTATGATTGTATTGATATTTTGATGCACGTCGTTATTATGAGAATACGCGCTAACTAATCCTAGTTTCATATCTATATTATACATAAAAAATAATGTAATTATATAACAAATGTAATTATATATGTTAAAATTACATTGATGAAAAAGACATGAAGGGGGTAAGACTTGTGAGAAAATTTAGAAACTTATTTTTAATAATTGTTATAATCATATCATCTTTTGGACTTGTCGGATGCGAGTACTTTATTAAAGAACCACCAGTAGAAGAACCTCAAGTTGAAGTTAATGATAAATATACAGTTAGATGGGAAAACTATGATGGGACTCTTTTAGAGATGACTAATAACTTATCAAAAGATGTGATTCCAGAATATTTAGGAAAGACCCCAGAAAAAGAATCAACTAAAGAATTTGATTATATCTTTATTGGTTGGAGTCCTAAAATAAGACCAGTTGACGAGAATATAATTTATGCGGCAGAATTTAGAGAAGTCAGAAGAAAATATGAAATTACATGGTTAAATTCTGATGGTACCATGTTAAGTAAAATGAATGTGGAATACGGTATAATGCCCCAATTTAACGGATTACAACCAAGTAAAGTCTCTACATTTAATTATGATTATGAATTTGTTGGTTGGTATCCAGCCTTAAAACCAGTTACTGAAAATACTATATATACTGCTGAATTTTATGAAGTATTAAGAAAATACGATATTACGTGGAATGATAGTGATGGCACTTTATTAGATGTAGTAAGTGTTGAATATGGCAAGGTGCCATCATATAACTTACCACCAGACACTATTGAGTGGCAGTATACGGGATGGGATCCAGAAATAACTAGTGTTGGTGAAAATAAAGAGTATACTGCCACTAGAGTCAAAAAAGAGTATACTATATCATTTTATTCAGAGTATAATAGTCTAATTCAAAGAAAAACCCTACCTTATGGTAGTGAAATTACTTGCGATATAGTCGTCCCTAATAAATTAAATCATATCTTTGAAGGATGGTTTACTTTAGAAGGAAATAAAATTTATCCTAATGAAACCTTAGATAAAAATCTTAATTTATATGCTAGATACTCACTTGATTATGTTTCATTAATTAACCATATTCAACAAGAAACGATTAAAGCGAATGTTAAAATTGAAGCCGAAAGCTATAATACCGGATTTATGGGAATAAAAACAGATAGTTTTACATCGTTAGGTAGCGGGGTTATCTTCATGGAATATGGAGGTTATTACTATGTTTTAACTAATAATCACGTTGCCGCAAGACAAGAAGGATTTAGTTATATTTCATATACCATTTCAGATTATAAAGGGGTTAAATATGAGGCCCAAATATATAATAATGCCCTTGATCCTAATTATGATTTAGCGGTCTTAATTTTCGCTAAAGATAAAGACCTTTATGTCCTTGAAATGGCAACTGAAAATCCCGAAGTAGGCGAAGAAGTAATTTCACTTGGCCAACCTGGAGGACAACTAAACGCAGTTACTTTCGGTGAAGTTATTCGTTACGCTATCGTATATTTTCAAACACCAATTCCAGATTCAACTGTCGATTTTCTAACGATTACTCATAATGCCCCAATTAAAGGTGGATCTTCAGGCGGAGCTTTAATTAATACTAATTTAAACTTGGTAGGTATTAACTTTGCAAGTAGTGTTAATGAAACTATCAATGAGGGTAGTGCAATTCCGATTGAAAAGGTTTTTGAGTTTTCAAATCAACATGGTTGGAATTTTCCAATAGCGTAAAAATTGAATAAATATTATATTTGTAAATTATACATTTAGCCAAGAGCCTTGCAGGGCTCTTTTTTATTAAAACAAATTTATTATTTAATATTTATTGTGAATATTAAGTTGAAATAACATAATATGAATAGTATAATTTTAGTGAATGTAAAGTTTTACCTGACAAAATTCAAAGTTGTGGCTGGTAGAAAAGTTGTAAGGTAAAAGGTTACAATATAGTTGAAAGGAGGTTAAGTAGATGAAACTAGCAGAAAAAATTAGGATTCTGAGAAGAGCTCGAGGTCTTACGCAACAAGAACTGGGAGACAAGTTATCACGTGTTCGAGAAGAAGGGATAAGTAGGCAATCAATTTCTGATTGGGAAAATGGTAATACCGAACCAAAATTAGAAAATATTAGGGATTTAGCAGAAGTATTAAATGTATCATTTGATGCTTTGTTAGATGAAAACATTAATTTGGAAAATAATGAAACGTTAGCAAGAGTATTACTAAATTTGAATAAGAAAACTAATGAACAAGTTGACAGTAGTTTTAGTTATGATATTTATTATACCGATATTAGAAAAAGAGATTATCTTACTTTTGTTGCAACGGGATTTTTAACAATAATGTCTATAATTTTGATAATTTTAGGAATATTTCTCACAAAACAATGGTATTTTGGCTTAAGTATTACATTGCCACTCCTATATGGGCTATTGTTAATTGATATACGAAAATTAAAAAGAATGATTCAGGGATCCTATCGAAATAGATTTTTTGGGACTCTTTATGAAACATACTTAACTATATATGTAAAAGGGGATTATGCCCGAAATACGATTTATATACCGATAGAAAAAGTTGAAAAGATCGAACTGGGCGAAAATCAAAAACGAACCTATGGTGATATTATAATCTCTATCAAAGATAAATCGAGAACTCTAGATCTAAAAAATGTTACTTTTCCTAAAAAACTAATTGAATTATTCAATTCATTAAATGGTTTCATTGAAAATGAGGATGAATTTAAAATATTATAGAGTAACCTGTAAATGTGGGCATGTAGGAAAAAGTTATTATATAAAGATAGATTTTCCTATTAAGGCACATTCAAGAAAAGAAGCGGCTAGAGTGGCTAAAACTATTCCTAGAGTCAAAAGGAATCATAAAGATGCTGTGTTAGCGTGTAAGGAAATCAATATTGATGAATTTAAAGATTTGATTAGCTTAAATGATCGAGATCCGTATTTAAAATGTAATAGTAAAAAAGAACAGCTAAAGATTAAAAATCTTAAATCGAGAATGATTCCTGAAACCAAGCAAGTAAATGTTTCAAAAGAAAAACAAAGAAATCTTAAGTATAAAAGAAAAATGCAACAACTAATTGAAAAAGACCTAGATAAATATTTGTTAAAAGAAATGAAATTATACGGGTTATCAATTTAAAAAATTCCATCCTTTGCTCATAGGGTGTTATATATAAAGAAGATTTTAATCAATAATGGAGTGTCCAAAAGACGATTAATGTGGTCTTCGTGATTTGTCTTTTGTGAAGTACACGATATTGATTACTATCTATACATTTTAAAAATGTGAAAGGAGACAAAAAAGAAATGAAGAAAAGTTTAAAAATTATTATGTTGGCTATTATTAGCCTAGGTTTATTATTAGGTGTATCTGCATGTCAGAACACATTAAGTGAAGAAAAAACCATTACTGTTGTTGATATGGATGGTGTTTCAATAGAAGTAAAAAAGAATCCCACAAAAGTAGCTTCCATTTCAAGAACAACTTACGACTTATTAGTTGCATATGGTTTAGGTGACAAAATAGATGGTGCCTATTCAGGTACCTTAAACAATAAATGGCTATCAACAATCTATCCGGAATCAAAAAATCATTATGTTTATGGGTATCAAAATAGTTATGAATTATTTATTGAAAGAGGAGTTGATCTGGTATTTGCTCCTGAAAGGTATATCGCGGATGAATTAAATGAACGCGGGATACCTGCATTGTGTGTTTCTCTTTATGGTACACCTAGATTTGATGAATTTGTTTTGTTTTTTTCTCAGTTAGTTACTCAAATTTGGGATAGTGCAGAAGTAAAAAGAAAAGCTAAAGTATGGGAGAACAGAGTAACCAAGGCGGTTAATGAAATTCAGACGGAATTAAATAAACATTCCTTTGGAGATAGGACACTCTTTTATATTAGAGGGGATAAAGATAGAGGCGTTGGTTATACAGATACTGCAGGTTCATTTACTGAGTATGCTTATAAAGTTTTAGGTTTTAAATTTGCCGGATCGACATTTAACACTAATAAACCATCAACGGAAGAAATAATGGCTTTAAATCCCGATGTGTTTGTAGCGGGAGGTATTTACCAAAATAAAAATATAGATTTATTAAAAACCACTGAACCATATATGAATTTAGATGCGGTTAAAAACAATCGAGTTTATTCAATCCCAATCGGGGTAACTGCATTTGAACAATTATCGGCGATGACACCAATATTTTTATATGATCAAGCGAATAAAATATATCCAGAGTTATTCTCATTTGATATTCCAACAATGGTAAAAGAAACAATTTTAGAATATTTTGGTTATCAAATGACAGATACTGAAGTAGAGTATATGTTAAATGGCTTAGCACCTGATGGAACTTCATTAATTTCATGAAAACGAAAAGTGCAATATATCTTCCAATCTCAATAACAGTTGTAATAATTATTTTCGCATTTGCTTTGATGATTGGAAGATATCCAATTACAATTTCAGATTTTTTTAATTCAATCTTTACCAATAACAACAATTACAATGTTCAGCGCAGCATTATTGTTACTTTAAGGTGGCCTCGAACTTTAATGGCTTTATTAGTTGGGATGGGATTATCTGTTTCAGGATTACTTTATCAAGAAACATTTAGAAATAAGTTAGTATCTCCTGACTTATTAGGGGTTTCTGCAGGTGCATCAGTAGGAGCATCAATTGCGATAGTGTTGGGACTGGGTTCAGTGATAATCAGTATGTTTTCATTTGTTTTAGGATTAATAACGGTATTTATTACAGTTGTTATCGCCAAGTTATTTAAAGATGGATCATCAACAATATTATTGCTGTCTGGGGTTATTGTTAGTGGGTTCATGTCTTCTGTTTTAGCATTTATTAAATATTTTGCTGATCCAGAAACAACACTCGCTTCCATTACTTATTGGGAAATGGGGACATTTCAACGTGCGTTAATGAATGAAGTTTATATCTTAATAACTGTAATTGGTGTTTGTGTTCTTGTCCTACTTTCAATTTCCTGGAGAATTAATTTAGTTGCTTTAGGAAGAGAAGATGCACAAACCAAGGGAATCAATTACAACTTTTACCGGTTGCTTATTATCGTAATTTCAACATTATTAACAGCTATTTCAGTATGTTTTTGTGGAAAAGTGTCTTGGGTGGGATTAGTTATTCCACATATCGTTAGATTATTAGTAGGTAGGAATACTAAAAAAACAATACCACTATGTTTGACGTTTGGTGGTGGTTTTATGATAATTTGCGATATAATTTCTAGAACATTTACTGATTCAGAGCTACCAATCAGTGCGGTTACAGGGTTAATTGGTACTGTAGTCTTCATAAGTATTCTTTTTTCAAAAAGGAGAGAGTTAAATGAACATTAAGATGCGTAATTTGTCATTTAAATATAATTATCGCTCAAATACTGACATTATTGATGACTTTTCTCTTGTTATTGAAAAAGGAACTATTAATGTTTTATTGGGATTAAATGGTAGTGGGAAAACAACATTATTGAAATTATTAACGGGTCTTGAAAAACCGCAAAAAGGAACAATACAATATGGGGATAAAAATTTAGAAGAAATTGGTATTAAAGACAGAAGTAAAATTTTTTCGTATGTTCCGCAACATTCTAATGTAACTGGAGATATTTTAATAAGTGATTATTTATCGTTTGGCATGACTAATCGATTGGAGTTTTATCAGTCTCCTAAAGAAGAACATTTTATATTAGTTAGACAAATGGCTGAGCGATTAAGCGTTACGCACCTATTAGATAAAAAAATAGGCGAAATTAGTGGCGGTGAAAGACAAATCATATTAATCACAAGTGCTTTAATACAAAACACTCCTATTATTATATTAGATGAACCAACATCTTCCTTAGACATAAAAAATCAAAATGTAGTTCTTAGTCTTCTTAAAGAAATAATCAATGAAGGAAAAACAATTATTTTTTCAAGCCACAATCCGAATCATGCACTCTTTTTAGATGCAAACGTGATTTTAATGCATGAGGGTCAATTAAAAGCTACTGGCCCATCAATAGAATTAATCAGAGTTGAGCGGCTAAAAGAAGTCTATGGTGATGCCATTTGTTTATCTGAAGATTTAGATTATAAAGAGATAAGTTTTAAAAACAACTAAAAAATGAGTGTTATATATAGAAAAAGAACCATGTAAAATGTTATTGAAAGAGATGAAACTATAAAACAAATTAAAACCATTAAAGAAATGATTGAAAATCGAAATAAAATAGATGAAGAGGATGAATTGGTTACCTTAAAAATAAAAGTTATACCTTAATAATAAAACAACGGCCCAGCAAGGCCGTTGTTTTGTATTTATTATGTGCCGTATTTTGGAATTAATTTTAAATCCATTTTACCTAAATCGTTAGTGCGATCAAGTAAGTATTTGGCCATATCGTATTTGTTTTGATGCATTTTTTTAAGTTCAGAAAACATAATTGGTTTATCGAACATAAAAGTATTGGTTTTTCTTCTTAAGTAAGATGCAAATATTGGTAAATCATATCCACGTTTTAATGCTCTTTCACAAAATAAGACGAATCCTGGATAAAACTCTTTTAACTCATCAAGATAGCCATCTTCTGAATTTTCAGGGAAAATCACGATGTTATTTCCGTCTTTAATTAGTTCAATACTTTCATCAATTGATTTTCTAAAACGATAATCCTTGTAAGTTGATACTAATCTTAATCCTTTATAAAATAAATAAGTTAGTGGTGCTGCGATTAAACAAAATAGTCTAGCTAAATGAATATTCCATCTTAAAATTTCATGATAATAGTCAACTGTCATATGTTTATAAAGCATCTTAAAACTAGTGTTCATTTCATGAGTTCCCCAATATCTCATTGGAAAATCAGCATATAACTCTAGTGTTAGTGGCACCCGGGCACCAATGTGGTTAGTTAGAATTACACTTTGTGTGGTTGGTTTTTCACCTAAGTAAACAAACTTAGGTCTGCGATATCGTATTTTAATAAACCACTTAAAAATACGAAACCATAATTTACGATCTTGTCTAAATTTTTTAGTTTTTTCTTTTGCCATAGTCTTAATTATTAATTAAGCTGTAAAGACCCTTCAGAAACAGCTTAATTCCTTATCCCTTTCTTTTTAATTATATTAAAAACCAATTTCTTGATTTTTATAGGTAATTATTACCTATGGCATAGAGTGTAGCATATATTAATATATTATAAAAATGAAATTATAATTAAGTGAATAAATGTAAAAAATAAAAAAGCCTTGCGGCTTTTCTTTATGTTTCAGATTTGAGTTCTTTTAGTTTAACTTTTCCTAAGCTGTTGGCTTTATCTAATAAATATTTAGCCATATCATGTTTATCGGGAATTTGCTTTTTAAGTTCACTATATAAAATTGGTTTTTCATAAACATAGGTATTATCTTTTGGCCTTAAATATGAGACATAAATCGGCATATCAATGCCTAGTTTTAAGGCTCTTTCAGCAAGTAAGGCAAACCCAGCATAGAAACTTTTCATTTCATCTAAGTAGCCTTCGCTTGAATCTTCGGGGAAGACGACAATATTGCCACCATTTTGAATTACCTCAAGACTTTCTTGGATGGTCGCTCTTAGTCGATAGTCTTGATAAGTTGAAATTAATCTTAATCCTTTATAAAAGATATTAGTTAGGGGACTTGCTAATAAGCAAAAAAGTCTAGCCAGATGGATGTTCCATCCTTTCTTGCCGTGGTAATATGTTTTCGTTTGATAACGATACATATTACGGAGTCCAGTATTCATTTCATGGGTTCCCCAAAATCTAATTGGAAAATCGGCATATAATTCTAATGTTAGTGGCACCCGGGCGCCAATATGATTAGACAAAATAATACTTTGAGAAGTAGGCTTATCTCCTAAATAAATAAAATTAGGTTTGCGGTATCTAATTTTTAAAACGGTTTTAAAAATACGAAACCATAGTTTACGATCTTGGCGAAACTTTTTAGTTTTCTTTTTTGACATATAATCACCTGTTAAATGTATAACTTAATTGTACCACGATAACACTTAAAAATTAAAACTATTGTAAAAAAACGGTGATGTTATCTTAAATTATGGTATTTGAACAAAATATATCAATATGATATATTGAAGTAAATGAGACTAAGAAAGGATAATCGATATGATTGAAGTAAAAGGTAAATATAATACAGCTATAATTTTTACTGATGATGTTGATGAAGTAACGATGTCGCAAGTAATCGAGTTACTTAATCAAGAATTTACGGCAGGTTCTCAAATTAGAATTATGCCTGATTGTCATGCTGGAATTGGCTGCGTCATCGGGACAACGATGACGATTACTGATAAAGTTGTTCCTAACTTAGTTGGCGTTGACATTGGATGCGGGCTTGATGTTATCAAGTTAGGTCAAATTGAGATTAATTTAATTAAACTTGATGAGTTTATTTCAAATAATATCCCATCAGGTTTTGATGTCAATCAAAAAGTGTTAGATGATTCAATCGATTTATCAAAACTTAAATGTTATGATGAGTTAAGAAACAAAAATTATTTAATGCGTTCAATCGGGTCATTAGGTGGTGGTAACCACTTTATTGAAATTGATCTTGATGATGAAGGAAATAAATATTTAATCATTCACTCGGGATCAAGAAATTTAGGAACTCAAGTAGCGGAATACTATCAGAAAGAAGCGGTTAAATATCATCAAAATCAAATCTTTGATATCAAAAAAGAAAAACTAAGAATTATTGAAGAATATACCATATCTGGAAGGCAAAAAGAAATTGATAAAGCGCTTAAAAAGTTATCTAAAACTAAAGTTAGAATTGGTATGCCAGAAACCTTAGCGTACTTAGAAGGAGATTTATTTAATGATTATCTTCATGATATGGAAATTTGCCAAAAGTTCGCTAGCAAAAATCGAGAAGTTATCGCTAAAACTATACTTAAATACTTAAATTTAGATTATGAATCGTTACCTAAGTTTGAAACTATTCATAACTATATTAGTACTGATGATATGATCTTAAGAAAAGGCGCTATTTCAGCTTACAAAGGAGAAAGAGTAATCATCCCGATTAATATGAAAGACGGCTGTATTATCGCAATTGGGAAGGGTTCAAAGGAGTTTAATTACTCAGCGCCTCATGGCGCTGGAAGATTAATGTCTAGAAGAGAAGCCTTAAACACTTTATCATTAAAAGATTTTAAAGAATCAATGAAAGAAATCTATTCAACATCGGTTTCAAAAGCTACATTAGATGAAGCGCCATTTGTTTATAAACCAATAGAAATGATTTTAAAAAACATTAAAGATACTGTCAAAGTAGAAAAGATAATTAAACCGATATACAATTTTAAAGCGAAATAACATAAAAAGTTTAGTCTGATTCTAAATAGTAATTTCTTGACAAAAACTATAGATAGTGCTAAACTTTTACTTGCGCGGGTGTGGCGGAATTGGCAGACGCACTAGACTTAGGATCTAGCGCCGCGAGGCATGCAGGTTCAACTCCTGTCACCCGCACCATATTAGAAATTTGTTTGATACAATTTGTGTCAAACTTTTTTTATTTTGAAGATAGGGAATACATCCCCTTATTCCATTTCCACTTATAACTTGACCGACCATACCAAGACCTAAAAAGTATCAACTTTTAGGTTTTTTTAATTTTCAACTATTACAATTTAACGATTACCCTACAATTTAACGATTACTTTTTAATATTTAAGTGACAGGCTGACATCCCTTCATGGCGTAAATTGGCGGATAATTTTACTAAATTTGATAAAATTTCATTATATTTTTAAATAAATTTAAACAACCTTATATTTTTATATAAAAAGTGCTATAATAATGTTAATAATATGATTAGGAGAATATTCAATGGAATACTCAAAAAAAATTAAATTGCTTAGAGAAAAACTATTTATATCCCAAAAAGAACTAGCTGATATGCTTGGTGTTTCTTTTGTGACTGTAAATAGATGGGAAACAGGTAAATTTAATCCTACTATCAAAGCAAAGAAAAAACTAAATGATTTATTCGTTAGTAACGATATTAATACATTAGGAGGAAAAAAATGATTACTGGTGAAGTTAGAAACAAAATTGATGGAATATGGGAGACATTTTGGACAGGCGGATTGACCAATCCTCTTTCAGTTATTGAACAAGTAACTTATTTATTATTTATTAAGCTTTTAGATGATAATCAAATAAAGAAAGAACGAAATGCGCATGCTTTAGGTGTTCAACCAAAGAATTTGTTATTTGATTCAGGAAATTATGTTGATGAAAAAGAAAACATCGATGAACCATATAGCAATCTTAGATGGAGTGTATTTAAACATTTTGAACCACAAGAATTATTTAATACAGTTAAAGATAAAGTATTTCCTTTTATTAAACAAATTAACAATGGAAAAGACACAGCTTTTTCTAAATATATGAATGATGCCGTGTTTATGGTTCCTACTCCTAGAGTACTTGTAAAAGTAGTAGATGGATTAGATGATCTTGACCTTAACAACAAAGATATGATGGGTGATGTTTATGAGTATTTACTTGCTAAAATAGCATCTAGTGGAAAAAATGGACAATTTAGAACCCCAAGACATATTATTCGTATGATGGTTGAAATGATGAAACCAACATTAAATGATGTTATTGTGGATCCAGCAATGGGAAGTGCAGGTTTTATTGTTGAATCAGCAAGATATATAAACGAACACTATTCTAAGGAATTGCTTAAAGCTGAACATCAAAGCAAATATACAACAACTATGTTTAGTGGCTATGATACTGATCAGACAATGCTTAGAATTGGAGCAATGAATATGATGCTTCATGGTGTTGATCAACCAGATATTAAATACCAAGATTCACTTTCAGAGGAAAATACAACATCAAATAAGTTCTCTTTAATTTTAGCCAATCCTCCATTTAAAGGAAGTCTAGACTACGAAGCCGTATCTAAAGATCTTTTAGCAGTAACCAAAACAAAGAAAACAGAACTCTTATTTTTAGCAGTTATGCTTAGAATGTTAAAAGTTGGAGGTAGAGCAGCATCAGTTGTTCCTGATGGCGTTTTATTTGGCTCTAGTAATGCACATAAGGCAATTAGAAAAGAGCTAATTGATAATCATAAACTAACAGCTGTTATATCTATGCCAAGCGGTGTTTTTAAACCATATGCCGGTGTTTCAACGGCAATTATCATTTTCACCAAAACAAACACTGGTGGGACTGATAAGGTATGGTTTTATAATATGGAAGCTGATGGTTATACATTAGATGACAAAAGAAGTCCAATAGAACAAAATGATATTGATGATATTATTAATAGATTCCATAATTTAGACCTAGAAGAAAATAGAACTAGGCTTGATAAATCATTCTTTGTTGATAAAAAAGAAATAATTGCTAACGATTATGACTTATCTATTAATAAATACTTAGAAGTTGAGTATGAAAAAATTGAATATGATTCACCTGCAGTAATTATGGATAGAATTGATTCTTTAGATGATGAAATTGAAGTTCTTAAAAATGAGCTTAAATCACTTCTAAATTTAGATTTGTAGGGTAATGTCATGAGTAAAATAAAACTTGGTGATATTACAAAAATTAGAACAGGTAAATTAAATGCAAACGCATCATCTGAAAATGGAAAGTATCCCTTCTTCACTTGTTCTAAAGATCCTTTGCGAATAGATTCATATTCTTATGATTGTGAGTGTGTACTTGTAGCTGGCAATGGTGATTTGAATGTAAAATATTATAAAGGTAAATTTGATGCTTACCAAAGAACATATATTATTGAAGATAATAGTAACGGAAGATTATTTATACCTTATCTATATTATTTTCTTGAACTTTATGTTGAAGAGCTTAGAAAACAATCAATAGGAGGAGTAATAAAGTATATTAAGTTAGGAAACCTAACAAATGCTATTATTGAGTTACCTTCAATTGAAAAACAAAAAGAAATTGTGAATATTCTTAATAAGTCAAGAAAAATAGTTGAGAGTAAAAATGCACTACTTCAAAGCTATAATCAACTTATCAAATCCCGATTTGTTGAAATGTTTGGGGATGTTTTTAGTAGAAAAAGTAAGTTTAAAACTAAGAAAATTGGTGAATTAGTAATTTCTAAAGTAGAAAGAGCATCTAAATATTTTGATTCAGAAAGCGAAATAAAGTATATCGATATTTCATCAATTGATAATTCAAATAATGTAATTACCGGATATACACAATATTTCATGAAAGATGCTCCTTCAAGAGCTCAACAG